>Ga0255765_1002298_pt1 | contig 21881 bp, 18 predicted proteins | sample 041ome_8_FD_179965 | JGI IMG/M metagenome (GOLD analysis project Ga0255765, IMG submission 179965) | Coastal salt marsh microbial communities from the Groves Creek Marsh, Skidaway Island, Georgia - 041407BS metaG (version 2) | ecosystem: Environmental > Aquatic > Marine > Intertidal zone > Salt...
TGATCCTCCCATCATTGCTATGACCAAAGCGTCTTCTCCTCCCTGTGACGCTGCGGGATAAGCGAAAGGCCTCCGATATTCGGGGGCTTTTTTGCTTTTAAAAAGTAGAACCTCACCATCCATCAGCCTGGGCATATTTGGGTTCAATTAAGGAAAATTCATCACGCTGCTCAACACAGTGATCCTGCACTCAGCATTCTGAGACAGCGAGACAAAACTGTACTAGAGGTGTGTTACGCACAAAACGCGTCAACCGAAATCTCAAGTCATATATTATGATCGGAATTTGGTAGCGGAGGAGGGAATCGAACCCCCGACACGCGGATTATGATTCCGCTGTAAATATAGAAGTATAAACTTTAGTTTTTTGATTTTTTAAAATGCTGTGAGATTTGATACATCCATCTGTACACTTTTTGGAAAATGATTACATCGGTTTGGTATAAATTTTGCTTTCACGTTTGCAGGTTTGTGAGGCGAAAGTTAAAATAATGACATGTAAAGAGCCAGTTATAACAATTTGCATCCCAACATTTAATCGGGGTGATATATTACTTAAAAATCTAAATAAATACATTGGCGAGCTTAGCGAAAAATGGCCGTTGCTAATAATTGACAATGCGTCGACTCAAACGTTGGCAGAGTATAATAAAATAAGTGAAATAGCTTCGAATAGTCAACATATCGAATATGTTCGGCAGGCTGAAAATACACAAGTAATAGGCAACTTAATCAAAGGATTTGAATTAATAGACACTACATTTGTGATTTTCGTATCCGATGAAGACTTACCTAAGATACAATTCCTAGAGGAAAATTATGACTTCTTGATTAATAATACTGATATTGGTTGCATTAGAACATCGACAGAATGCCAAACCGAAGGTATCGAGAAAATAAACGCTTGGGTTTTCGAAGAGAACGAATTTGAACCAGGTATAGAAGCAATATCAAATTTTTCTGTGAACGGTAATTATTTGAGCGGTGTGATATACAACTCAAAACTCCTAAAATCATCAGGAATAATAAATTCACTTAAGATGAATAGACAAAGCCAGATTTATTATCCACATATGTATCTCAGCATGAAGGCAGCTGCGAAGTATAGAACGATTTTTACATCTAAAGTGTCAGTTTGCATCGGGGAACCTAGTGCGGCTGAATACGATGAAAATTCTAATAGTATTTCAGGTTACTTCGGAAATTATTCTTTTGGGTCCAGACTCGACCAGTTTATATCGTTCAGAGACTCACTACTGGAATGTACAAAAGATTTTAATGATGGAAAGTTCGACCCTACATCTTTCTATATCCCATACTTGAATGTAGTTAGTAAATTTATGCAGATGATCACCCTGTCTAATTATGATCAATATTTGACACACGGATTGAGTTTGAACTTTCTGACTCAATCATTCGGTAAATTTGCGCTTGCAGCTGTGAAAAGTTTTCCGATGTTCGAACACATTGAAGCTTCTTTAGCGGATGACATTAACCGTATCGAAAATGAGTTTTTGGGAAGATCCGCTGAAATCTGTAATCCGGTCTTGGAAATTGAGTATTTTAAACGAAACTTTATGCATTACGGCTAAAGTTCATTAACTTGGTTACCTGAACAAATGAATAACAGCGTTTGTATTCGATTGTAATTGTGCTTTGGTCCGCAATTCGACATACTCAAAAGAAATTCCAGTCATTGCATCAGGATAAGCCTTTTGGACCGAAAAGACATAATTAACGCGAGCCGTTCATATTTTAAAGATCAATTGTCAAAGCATCAATTTATACCAGGTGAAAGCTATATTCCTCCAACTGGTAAAGTCTTGGATGAAGAAGACTGTGCATCTCTTATTGATGCATCGTTAGATATGTGGCTGACATCGGGAAGATTTGCAAAAAAATTTGAAACTGACCTGGCTAAAAGGGTCGGATTGAGATTTTCAAAGCTTTGCGCATCAGGTTCAAGTGCTAATCTTCTTGCAGTTTCCACTCTTACTTCACCTAAATTAAGACAAAGGCAATTGAGACCAGGTGACGAAATTATTACGGTTGCAGCAGGGTTTCCAACTACGGTTGCACCAATTGTGCAAAATGGATGCATTCCTGTATTTGTAGATATAGATTTATACACCTATAACGCTGACATCGCAAAGATTGAAAAAGCCATAAATAAAAAAACAAAAGCGATTATGCTAGCTCATTGCTTGGGAAACCCTTTTAATCTGTTAGAAATAAGAAATTTGTGTGATACTCATGATTTATTCTTGATTGAAGATTGTTGCGATGCCTTGGGAGCAACTGTTACAATGCAAGACGGAACAGAGCGGAATGTAGGTACTTTTGGTGATTTATCTACTTTAAGTTTTTACCCAGCTCACCACATTACGATGGGGGAAGGTGGCGCTGTCTTGACGAATAGTATGATGTTCTCTCGTATAGCAGAAAGCTTCAGAGATTGGGGGCGAGATTGTCATTGTGAACCAGGGCAAGACAACACTTGTGGGAAACGCTTCAATTGGCAATTCGGAGAATTGCCTTACGGCTATGATCATAAATATACATACACTCACCTTGGTTATAACTTGAAGGTGACAGACATGCAGGCTGCAATTGGCCTGAGCCAATTAAATAAGTTAGAGGATTTTATCGCAAAAAGACGCGCAAATTTCATTGCGCTTAAAGAAAGGTTGATCGCACTCAAACTTGAGCAATATTTCATTTTGCCTAGCGCTACCAAAGGAACAAATCCATCTTGGTTTGGCTTCATGCTTACTATCAAAAATGGAATTTCATTAGAACGAAATCAAATAACTGAAGAACTAGAAAATAAAAAAATTGGCACGCGTTTACTTTTTGGTGGAAATTTGTCTAAACAACCTGCCTTCTCTAACTGCAATTACAAAATTGTAGATAATCTAAGTAATACCAACAAAGTTATGAATGACTCTTTCTGGCTAGGAATTTGGCCAGGTCTGGACAATGAACATTTAGATTACATGGCCGATTCACTAAACAAAATTGTCCGAGGTGTGACTAAGTCATGAAAGTTGTAATTTTAGCAGGCGGCTTTGGATCAAGATTATCTGAGGAAACGGATTATATCCCAAAGCCAATGGTAAAAATCGGTGAACGACCAATTTTATGGCATATAATGAAAACCTATTCACAATATGGGTATAATGATTTCATAATATGCTGCGGCTATAAGGGGCATGTAATAAAGGAATATTTTAGCAACTATTTCTTACACAGTTCAGATATCACGATAGATATGAGCAAAAAAGCTATTACTTATGCTAATGATAAACTAGAACCATGGAAAATCAAACTCATTGACACGGGTCTCCACACGGAAACTGGTGGCCGCTTAAAGAGATTATTTAAATATCTAAAAGACGAACAAACTTTCATGTTAACTTATGGGGACGGCATTTCAGATATCAATATTTCTAAATTAATCGAATTTCATAATTCCCACGGCAAGTTAGCTACAGTAACAGCAGTTAACCCTCCTAGTAGATTTGGTGCATTGGAAATTGATGCGACACAATCTGTCAAAAAATTCACTGAAAAGCCAATTTTGCAAAATAATTATATAAATGGTGGGTATTTCGTTTTGAATACTAAAGTGCTGGAAATTATATCTGGAGACTCGAGTATTTTCGAAAATGAACCACTCTGGGAATTAACGAAATCAAACGAGTTAAAAGCATATAAATATAACGGGTTTTGGCATCCAATGGATACACTGAGGGACAAACGGTATTTGGAACGTCTTTGGGACAATGGTGACGCCCCATGGAAAATTCGAGATTTTGATGTTTAATCAAAGCTTTTGGAAAAACAAACGAGTAATGGTCACGGGACACTCGGGTTTCAAAGGTTCTTGGCTTACATTTTGGCTACAAAAACTTGGATGCAAAGTTCTTGGAATTTCTAATAACGTCCCATTTTCTGATGGTATCTACGAATTGGGAGAGTTAAGTGGTGCATTGTCGAATTCTGATTTTGGGCTTCCTGAGTTCATAAACGTGCTTGATAAACCAAAATTAGATGAAATATCACAAAATTTTAAACCTGAAATAATTTTTCATCTGGCGGCTCAACCTTTAGTATTTCAATCCTATGCGAACCCAGTGGAAACCTTTAATACTAATCTGATTGGGACAGTGAATGTTTTAGAAAGTGTAAAAAAATCAAATGATTTGTTGGCGATAGTTTCCGTAACCTCTGATAAGGTTTACAAAATTGGAGAAATCACCAGACACTTTTCAGAAGATGACTGTTTGGGCGGACGAGATCCATACAGCGCTAGCAAGGCTTGTTCTGATTTAGCGACAGAGGCTTATTATCATTCATATTTTTCAAAAATGGATGTTGGCGTTGCAGTTGCCAGATCTGGGAATGTTATTGGAGGGGGTGATTGGTCTAAGGATCGACTAATACCTGATATTTTTCGGAGTTGGCAACAACGTAAAACTCTGAATTTACGTAACCCTTTAGCGGTACGACCATGGCAACATGTCATTGAAGTAATATATGGGTACTTATTACTAGCAGAGCGGTTAGTTGAAAATCCAAAAAAATTTTCTCGGCCCTATAACTTTGGACCATTAACACCAAAGAATTATTCTGTACACAAAGTTGTAGATCTTTTCGCTCATAGTCTCGAAAATAATCTAAACATTGAAGTGGCGGCCCCAAAACAACTAGATGAAACGCACAGCTTAATTATTGACACTAGATTTGTCAGAGAGACATTAGGCTGGGAAGCAAGATGGTCACTTGAAGAAATTGTAGAATATACAACTACATGGTATCAGACATTTTACAGATCTGGAAATGTGATTGATTTATGTGACTATCAAATTTCCGAGTATACACAAGTGATCACCAAGTAAGTTGGGTTTCTATAGCATATTGCATGCTCGTAGTCTGCTCAAACATACGTAATTATATGCATAAGCATTAATTTTATAAACTTTTTGGTTTTTTATACGATGGTCTTGATAACCGCAGGCTACAAGTTTCAGAGTATACACTTTAATTTTATGCAGCCTTTTACAGCTAGCTGGTGCATTAAAATACCAATTATGTTTTGAATTTTTCGAAACTTTGAAAGTTTTGATACATTCGTGTTAACATATACACAAAATCTCGTACAGCAATTAAAACGCCTAACTTGAAGATGGATGTAACATGTACCGATGTCGACTTTGCGACTCAAAATCTGAAATAGTAGAAATATTAGATTTGGATAATTTTCCCAAATCAGCACAGCATTTTTTAGATTCTGATAAAATAGAAAGTGACGCATCCATCACGTTGTCCATCGCACAATGTCTCGAATGTGGCCTCATACAAACACAAAATCAGCCAATCGACAATTATACTGATGTTATATCGGCAGCAATACAAACCCAAACATCCAAAAACGCAATAAAATTGGAATTTAATAACCTGTTCGAAAGATACAATTTTGAACCCAATCATATTCTGGAAGTAGGCTGTGGCTCTGGTAACTTTTTGGAAGTCCTTCAAGAGATGAGACTTAATGCAGAGGGCATCGAAAGCAACGAAGAAAATGTTCAATTGTGTCGTAGAAAAAATTTAAATGTGAAGAAAGGTAATATTTTCGAGAAAGGCATAGTCACCAAGAAATTTGATCTAATTGTTCTAAACAATTATCTGGAGCATCAGCCCTCTGTTATACCGTTTTTGAAAAAGGTAATGGAATTTCAACATGAAGATGGTCTAATATATATATCTGTTCCTAGTTTGGATCGTATCATCAAAACACATAATTTATATGAGTTTATAGCCGATCACCTATCTTATTTTACAAAAATAACTTTAAGAGACTCTTTGATCCGTGCTGGTCTAGAAGTATTGGATATCACAATGAAAAATAATGAAAATGATATTGTTGCCATTGCTCAAAAACACAAAAAACTCAATTTAAGCTTGTCCTTGAAACACCTTGACGAATTAAAGTTAAATTTAAAATCCGTTTTAGATGATATTCACGAAACTGGGAAATCTCTTTGTGTATGGGGTGCAGGCCATCGTGCACTGGCATTAATGGCAATCTGTAACATGCAGCATGTATCAGCAGTCGTCGACTCAGCGAAATTCAAGCAGGGACGCCTCACACCAATCTTACACAAACCAGTGATAAGCCCAGAAAGATTTCTAGAATGTGGTTATGACGTTATAATACTCATGCTTCCAGGATCTTATGGCAAAGAAGCCCTTGATTATCTAAATCAGCGAAATTTTTCGGGTGAAATCATATTATTTGACGACCAAAAAATTGTTCGGAATATGAAATAAGTCTTCAAATCTGAAAATATTAAACGATAATCAAATGAAACTGAACCGAATTGAAAGCTAGTCGATGGCACAAGCAAAAAACGCACTTAAAAGACCCAGAATTCACTCTGCCAAGAAGTCTCCATTAGAAGATTTGATCCCATTAAAGACCCCCATTTCCGTACACATCGACATTTGCAGTCTCTGCAACTTTCGATGCAGTTTTTGCTTTCAGGCGGATACGCTGGGTATGAAAAAGGTCAATTTAAAGAGGGGTTTTATGGACTTTTCTCTTTTTAAAAAAGTTGTGGATGAATTGAGCGAATTTCCAGAGAAAATCAAAAAAGTCAAAATTGGCAATCACGGCGAACCGACAATGCACCCCGACCTTCCGGAAATGGTCAAATACATTGTCTCGAGGGATGTAGCTGAGATTGTCGAATTATTTACAAATGGGTCGAAATTAGATCCAAAACTGAATTCCGAATTGATCGATGCAGGGTTACAGAGAATAAATGTTTCTTTAGAAGGACTTACGGACGAAAGATATTTACAAGTTGCCGGGGTGAGGCAAAGCTTTTCTAACATAGTCGACGGCGTTCGAAACCTCTATAAAAACAAAACCGAGAAAAACTCTGACTTAGTTATTTACGTAAAAATTGCTGATCAAACCCATCCATTAGGGGGCGTAGATACTGAACCATATATTTTATCTGAGAATGAAAAAAAGCTATTTTATGAGATATTCGAGAATATTTGTGATGAGATTTATGTGGAAAAAATTGTACCACAATGGTCAGATACTCAGCTCGGCAAACAGAACTCTGTCGGTAAAGAAGGTATGTACGGTCAAAAGATCGTAAAATGGAAAAAAGTATGCCCATTCACATTCATGTACCTTCATATTAATTGCGATGGTACCGTTAGCCCATGTACTCTTGATTGGCCTCGAAAAGTAATAATAGGAAACGCTAACGAAAACACAATGGAACAGATTTGGCGTGGAGAGCGTTTAAGTCAATTGCAACACGCAATGTTAGCAGGGAAACGCAAATGTATCAATTTCTGCGGTACCTGTTCTGCCCCAATGGTTTGTGTTGAAGAGAATTTAGATCCGCATATTGATAAAAGTTACAAAGCAATGAAAATTAAAAATGAAAATGAAACGCTCAAAGGGAATATTTGGATTTAGTAAACAGCAAAATGAGGAAGAGACTTGCAAAATAAAACTATTTTAATTTTAGGTGGAACTGGCTTTATTGGTCGTTCACTTTTCGATTATTTTTCTAGCAAAGGATCGAATGTTTATGCGCCAACTAGGCAAGAGTTGAATCTTTTAAGTCGTGATCGTTGTCGTGAATATTTGAAGCAGCATCAACCCGATATTGTTATATTTTCGGTAGTTAATGTTGCTTCTGTAGAAGAAAGCCTGAAAACTTTTCATAATGTAATTTCACTAAGGGAATTTTATGGTCGCATGATCTGCTTTGGATCTGGAGCAGAATATAATCCAAATTCGTATACTCCCTTAATGGATGAAACAAAAGCTCTGAACAGTTACCCAGAAAGTGGATACGCTTTAGCTAAATTTTTAATTGGAAGGGAGATAGATTTTGGTCCGTGTGATAACATCATAAATTTGAGATTATTTGGTGTGTTCGGAGAATATGAGAATTACACACGCCGATTTATATCAAATAGTATCTGTCGGGTATTATCTGGTTTACCACTTACTATTAATCGAGATATGAAATTTGATTACATCTATATTAGTGATCTATGTCAGGTGGTAGAAAAAATAATCGTAAAAGACACCTTGCAAAGTAAAAGTTATAATTTTTGTAGCGGTCAACCTTTGAAACTCTCCTGCATAGCCGATAAAATATCACGGATCATGCACTACGATGGACCGATAATAATAAAAGAAAAAGGTTTTAATCCTGAATATTCCGGAAATCCTAATAAGTTATTAAAAGAAATCGAACCATTTTCATTCTCTGAAATTGATAAATCCATACAGCATATGGTGAGCTTTTTCACAAACAAATTTGAGCACTGTTCAGATTATGTAATCATGGAATAGAACCTCATGCAACAAATTGAATTCTTAGAAAAACTTAAAGATGGCGATGTGATCATTTGGGGAGCTCGAATGACAGGCATGGGGGTCCTGCGACAGTTACGAGCAAATAACATATACCCAGTATGTTTTATAGATTCAGATAAGGCGTTTCATAGCGCGAGGCCAGGCGGATTAAGAGTTTTCCACCCAAAAGAAATCTCTCATGAAATAGCTAGATGCAAATGGGTACCAAAGATTTTAGTCGCAGCTTCATTAAAAGAAGCAGAAATATTAAGTTCACTCAAAAAATATGAATTAGACCAATATTTTCATTTAACATATCTGAATACAGCTGAGCCATTCTTTACAATTGATATTGTGAGTAGTTGTAACCTTAAATGCCTTTCCTGCCCACACAGCATAATAGACCACGATATACATCGCGGGATGATGACTTATGAAACATTTGAAAAAGTACTTGATAAAATCTTATTGGAAAGTCCGAGTATGTCGCATCTTAGTCTTTATAGCTGGGGTGAACCATTGCTCCATCCCCATATCGACAAGATAGTCAGGTTAGTTCAGAGTAAAAATATATCTGTTGCTTTATCGACAAATCTTTCATTGCAATTCGATAGGAGAATTGAAAAATTAATTCAGGCTAACCCGGACTATTTAAAAATTTCAGTTTCAGGCTATTATCCAGATGCGTATAACAAGACCCATCAAGGCGGAGATATTAACTTGGTAAAGTCTAATCTTTACCGATTAAGATATCTATTAGACAAATACAAATCTACCACATTAGTTGACATCAATTATCATCTTTACCGAGATAACAATAAGAAAAATTTACTAAAGTTTAAAGAGCTATCAAGGGAACTCAAATTTATGATTTCGACAACCTACGCTCTAGTAATGCCACTTGAACGAGTTCTGAACCATTTAGAGCGGAAAGTTGATATGCAAACTAAAATTCTCAGTGAAAATTTGCTTGTTACCATCGATGAAGGAATTGAGGCTTCGAGTAGTAAAAGAGAAACAAAATCAAATGAATGTGCTTTTAGAGAGAACCAAATTATCATTAATGCAGATTTAACCGTCCCTGTTTGCTGCACAGTATTTCATAGACAAAATAACATAGTCGCAAACAACTTTCTAAATGCATCACTTTCTGAAATCTCTGATAATAAGCAGAAGATAAAAACATGCTCAAAGTGTCAAAATTATAACTTGCCTGAATACAATATGGGATTGAACAAAGAGAAATGGGATTATTATGCGAGTGAAAAAAAATCATTAGATTCGTAAGCCCTCAACATACAGAAATCAAAGCTCCGAGACATTTAGTCATCGGAGATTGTAATTATGTTAGAAGATAATTCTTCATCAGGCAAAAAAGGGTACATGTCATGCAATTCAGGAGAAGTCATTTTTCCTTTTGAGTCCATCCTAGACATAAGTTTGGGCTCAAACAATTGATTCTTGTCCAAATGGATTAAAAATGATTGTGGATTCATAGATTTAAAGGCCTGTCCAGAAAACATATCATCTAACCTCTCAATGTTGGAAAGCGATACAATATCCAATCCAAATGCAGGGAAAACTTTACAAAAATCCGGAAAGCATAATCCGTCATCTTCAGACGTTCCATTCAGATTGTCAGGAAAGTAATTTTTTTGTGTTTGATTAATCGAATGATACCCACCGTTCTCCAAGATAAAGATTTTAATTGGTAGAGCTCTTTTGTGAATTACAGACAATTCCTGTATATTCTGCATAATACTACCGTCACCTGCAACACATATCACCCTTGAGCCTTTGCCTATTGCTAGAGCTGCACCGATAGCCGCTGGCAAATCATATCCCATTGATGCACAGCCAGAATTGGTGAATATGCGCAATTGACCATCAGACTCAGTCATTTGGTTCCCTATTACACAAGCGGATCCGTTAGCCAATATAATCACATCTGAACTATCTGCATATCGATACAGTAATTTAAAAAAATTATATGGATTTATCTCTGGACCTTTTTTATCAGCCGGTAGGTCTAATATTGGATACTTTGAATAAACTGAACGACAAAATTCAAGAAAGTCTTTGTGTGAGTCAATTGCAACCCAGGACTTTGTGATACGTACGAACTCTGGAAGAAAACTCTCAAGCGGGATGTGAATCTTTAAATCTGGCTGTATCGTGGGTTTATTCAATTCGCCAATATCGATATCAACCATTGCTAGTTTTGCACGAGCACCAAAACTCGTCCAATTGTAACTAACTTGTCGAATATTCATCCTACAACCCAAGATCAATATAAAGTCGGCATTATATGTAGCAAAATTACCTGGCCTATCGCCGATCGTACCAGGTTTCCCGACAAAACAAGGATGTTTAGTTGATAAAATATCGTGGGCATTCCATCCTGTAACTATGGGGATATTCAAATTTTCCAGAATCAAAATTAAATTATCAATTTGCTTTGAATACCGGATACCGTTACCCACTAATATCAATGGTCGATTAGAAGTTTTCAACATTTCTAAAACAGCATTTGCGGCAATCGTGGATTCTAAATAAGATCTGGAGGTGTTCAAAATCGTATTTGAATGAACATTTTCTAAAATTTGTAGACTTTCGCCCCTTTCTTTGAGTACGCGTTCAATTTGAGCATCACTAACATTTTCGGCTTGAACATCCACTGGCAAATCAATCCAGACTGGCCCTTTTCGTCCCTCTTCCATATAAAATAACGCGTTTTCGATTGCCCAAATCGCTTCATCTGCAGATTTAGGAAGCGCTACATATTTTACGATCGGTTTTGCTATCTCAAAAATATCCGCTTCCTGGTCTCCTAACTGTCGCAAAGCATTATTTTGTAATTTTATGATTGTTTGTGTCTTTACTTGACCTGACAGCACAATCATCGGTATCGAATCTACAAAAGCCCCGAAGACCCCATTTAAGGCATTAATACCGCCTGGGCCAGTTGTAACGTTTACAATTGCAGCCTTGTTGCAGCTTCTAGCATATCCTTCTGCTGCCATTGACATACTTTGCTCGTGATGCAGGTATTCAACGTTTATGTTTGGGTACCTAGCCAACGCATCATTAAGATGCATCGCACCACCGCCGGTAAGCATAAATGCTTGGGTCAGTCCATGCTGGTAAAGTCGCTTAGAAAAGTAATCAACAACTCGCATTAGATTACATAGCGCTACATATTAAGCCGCGCAGCAAGCATTTCAATCCGTTTATCATCTTCATGCATAATATGTTCATAATGCTTTTTTTTATGTTGCAACCAAGATAATTCAAAATCTACTGCAAAGCGCAAGCCTTGATCAAATTTTGGGTGATCCAAAACTGATTTTTCAAAGATAAGTTTACGCGTCTCAAATCGGGATAAATGCAGGCTTGCAACTTCCAACAAAATTGGGATCGCCTCTATCGAAATCCCACCACCAATCACAAAATCTAAACCATTTTTTTTAGACAATATAGCAACCTCTTTAACGAATTCAGTGATCTGTTTGTCATTCGTCTGCAACCTATCAGCTTGAATGCTTCTTGCAAAATCAACCCTGCCGAACACACAACCATCAATCTTATTGTCTTTTGCTAAATCGAATATTACATCTTTGTTTTCGTACCCCGTAAGCGTCTCTAAATTAAATAAAAATTTAGGGCGTTCATTATGTTTATCCGTATATATCCTGTGAATTGACTGAATAAATTTTGAAAGTGCATATGGAGTTTCAATCATTGGAGCAATTACAAAATCGGCTCCAAAATCTTTAGTACAAATTAAATCGCGTATAGCTTCACATCCCCCAATTTTTAGAGCTAATTTTAAATCAGACTTAAAAACTAATTCGGAGAGCCTCAGCAGTTCATCGCTACGCGTACCTTCAGCTTCAAACTCAGCCTTTACAGCGATGACGCCCCAGTCATCACGCATTCTCTTTAATTTTTGTAAGATTTCTTTATCATTACTTTGCATTAAATTTATCGCTTTCCACTGCTCTCTAAATTTTTTTATTATATTACTAATTCACGCTATTCGTTGTAAATCATAGAAATCAACCCATTCCTGCCAGAAGGGAGATGTGCGGTATTTTTCAAAATTTAAAAGCGCAAGATCACAGTTATCAAAGTCATTCAGTTCTTTGTAACAAAGAGCACTGAAATAATAAGCAAATGCATGATCATTTCGCAATTTGATGACGTTTCTGAAACCAAGCAGAGCCATTTCAAATTCTCCAGCCATAATATCTTGATTATAAATGAAATTTAATTCTAAATTAAACACATATTGCATTCTTTGTATATATTCAGAAGTGAAATCTTCTGTATCAATTACAGCCTTTCGATAGTCGGCACCTAGCGTATCACCTGAAATATAGTTTTTCTCGAGCGCGAGAGCATGCATGTCGCTCCCTACCAGAGGACTTGCACAAACTACATTGAACCAATTTGTTTTAATCTTTCGCAAGTTATATCTTGCATCTTCTATGTCTGCTTTTGTTTCCCCTGGCATTCCAATTAAAATATTTGTGTTAGTATATATTCCTAAATCCCGGCAATCAGCAGCGACCCTTTCAGATATGTGCATTTTTAGTGGCTTACGCATCTGCTCTTTGAGCACTTTTTCACTCCCCGACTCAACTGGTAGCACCAGGTGCCGGACACCCGCATCATAAAATGCTTCTAACATTTCACGGTCAAGTGCATATAAAGTTAATCCATTTTGATATAGAGAATTTAATTCTAAACTTTTTATTATCTTCAATAGCGCAAAAACTCGTTCTTTATCTCCCATCAAGTGATCATCTTGAAAAATAATTTGTTCCGCTCCATATTCCCTTTTTAATTTTTCTAGATCTTCACGAACTCGAGCAATATTGTGATAACGCATCTTGCGGCCGTGCGTTTTGTGAGATGCGCAGAAGGTACATAAATACGGACAACCTCTCGATGTCATTATGTGAAAACCACGCTTATTTTCAACACTATGGAAGCTCGAAATGTTAGGATTTATCGCATTTCGCGTTATATCGACTAAGTCGTAGTCGAAAAACGGAATGTCATCCAAATTATCTATAAAATCGTGCTTTGGCACAAACAAAGTATCTTTGGACAACTTGTATTCTGTAATCCAAGTATCAGAGCTATCTAAAAAACTTTTTCGGCATTTTGATGTTAGTAAATCTTTCAATGGCTTCTCGCCCTCACCAAAGCAGAAAGCATCGAAGAAATCACTTTTCATCTCTTTATAAAGAGTTGAATAACTATTTGTAGGAATATTTCCGCCACCGAGCACAAGTGCATCTGGCCATAATTCTTTTGCAACTTTGCCACACGCAAGAAAATTGTGTAGCGAGGGGGAGAACAATGATGATACCCCTACAATATCAGGCGTATAGGTTAGTCCAGATAAAAATGCGTAACAATATTCGTCAAAAGTGCGATAATCGCACCCTTCTTCATGATTCAATTCAACGTTAAAGTCTATTAGCTTAACTTCTATTTCTACAAACTTTTTTAAATATGAACTCATCGATATAGGGCCCAATGGAATATCTGTAGATAAACTATTATAGAATTTACCGTCTTTTTTTCTATAACTCCTGCTGTTGTCGGTTGGGTTCAAAAATGACTCAAATGTGACATGTACTGGCACTAAAAATAAGAGTATTTCAGTTTTTTGCTTTTTATTCATAGGCTTTCTTAAAATCTCCAAACTAAAAAAGAATTTTAACCATATGACATGCTTTACAATATCCTTATCATGAGAAATTATAAAGATATTATATCTGATGGTACATGATTTAGTGAACAGTTCAAGTTTCACTAATATATAAATCGGTTAAGCTTCAAAATTGGATTTGCTATTATGTATTCAACCAATCCACATAAATATTACTTAACTGGTGGAAACGGTTTCATCGGAAGACATTTTCAAAATTATTTCTCGAACAATAAAATTGAATATAGTTCATACGATTTACCCGAATTTGATCTGGCAAATATTAATGTGGTCCAAAAACTGAATTTCCAAGTAAAACCAGGCGTAATAATTCACGCAGCAACATCTAAACTAAATTCGTTTACGTATAGTCAAGATACTTTTAAAAATAACGTGACAATGATTACGGGGCTGCTCAGCAGGCTCGAACAAAATTTAACTCTTGTCAACTTGGGTTCTGGTTCTGAATTCAGCAGATCAAATTGGAATGATGATTTGAGAGAAGAACAGTTTGGGGTAGTACTCCCAACTACTGATCACGAATTATCTAAATATGTGGTAGCTAAATTGATCGAAACTAGTCACCTAGCTTGTAATCTCCGCCTATTCGGAATTTTTGGAGAGCATGACTCCCCAGTCAACAAATTCATTTCCAATTGTTTAGCAAAGTGTATCATTGGTTTAGATATTGAAATATACAAAGATAGAAAAATGAGCTTTGTGTATGTTCAAGATTTACCTCGATTTCTTTGTGCTCACTCTCAAGAGCTTATAGAGATCGGAACATTAAATTTTCCAGGTTGTAGTCCGATAAGTTTAACGGAGATTGCTATGATTTGCCGAGAGGTTGTAGGTAATTCGAGAATTAGAATAAAAGTTCTGAATCCAGGGCGAGCAAAAAGCTATGTTGCAAGTCAAGAAAAGTTTAATAATTACTTTGAGGATTTTACATGGACGCCAGTCGAACTTGGGATAAAAAAACTAATGCCCTGGATAAGCGAAGTTCTGGACGACAAAACTATCCAATTAGTTTGTAGAGATCAGTATTTACAAGAAGCAAAACGAAAAGATGTTTAGTCTGCAGTTGAATGAAGTCTTGATTAATGATTTTGAACAAATTCGGCACGATACCAATTCATTTTCCAATTTGAATAACAAGAGCATACTACTGACTGGTGGGACAGGGTTAATAGGGAGTTATCTTATCAGCTATTTAGAATATTTGATTAATTCCTATGATTATAATATCGACCTTTATATTTTGGTGAGGCACAAAACAACACAACTGCTTGATAATATAGCTAAGAGCATTTCGGTCATCGAAGGTGATTTAAGATATCATATTCACGAACTCACAAATTTCACTGAAAAATTCGATATAATTCTTCATCTTGGCTCCCCAGCAAGCCCTCGAAATTTCACCAATCGTACTGCAACCTTCTTACCAAATATTGTTGGAACATCGAACCTACTTCCGACCTTAAGACCATCAGGTATATTTTTCTTAGCTAGCACGACAGGTGTATACGGATCAAAACACCAAAATCAACTTCCGTTCACAGAAACATCTTTTGGATCACTTGACTGCTTGCATAACATTGCTTGTTACCTAGAAAGTAAACGTGCAGCAGAAACGTTGGTGGATGCTTATTGTTGGGACAATAACCTAGATTATAGAATAGCACGCATGTCTATTTGCTTTGGGCCAGGAATTAAACGTAACGATGGAAGATTATTTTCCGATATATGCTACTCTTTACTCGATCAAACTAAAATTCAACTTACTTCGGATGGCACAGCGATACGTAATTTTACGTATCTGAGTGATTGTGTAACAGCTGTGCTAAATATCATTTTTAATGGGAGTAAAAATTCGGTTTTCAACTTGGCATCATCTCAGTCAATGCGAGTGATAGACCTCGCAGAACGCCTCAGCGAACTTTACCAATTAAATCAAGTGGAATTTGTAATGCCTGCAAAAACGTATGAGAGATTTGAAGTTGATGACTCTACCGTTGATGTTTCTAAGTTGGAGGGCCTAGGTTGGTGTAGAAGATATGACACGATTGAAACATTCAAACGTACAATAGAATATTTAACACTTTGCAAATAATGAATTGTATAGTCATGACTAAAAGTGAAATTGCGGAAAAGTTGTTCGAAAAGCATCAAAGCTTGCTTGAGTACCATAATTTTTTGAAAAATACGGTATCGCAAATTATAATAAATTCCACACCACCACATTACATTTTTAAAACACAGTTTGGGACAAAATTTGAAGTGCCCCCAAATTTAATGGATCCGAGGTATAATCCAATAGAGTGCCTTAATTTTGGCTCTATTGAAGGTAGTGAGGAAATTTTGATGCATCTTATTGCAGAAAAAATGGATTATTTTATTGATATAGGCGCGAATATTGGTTGGCATACATGCAATGTGGCGTTCGCTCACAAAAATATAAAGCACGTATTTGCAGTGGAGCCTCAACTTAAAGCCTTCAATATTTTACAAAGCCACATTCAATTAAATAATCTGTCAACGCGGGTTACACTTCGTAACTTAGCGGTCTCTAATTTTAACGGCACTGCAAAACTTTCTATAGGAGAAGAATTAGGAGCTGGGTCGTTTTACAACATAAGAGAGCTTCAGTCCCCAACCATGGAAGAAGTAATAGTACAGAAATTTGATGATTTGCTGCATCGTTCAACTATAAATTTTCAGCCCAAAAGTAAAACTTTAATTAAGCTTGATATTGAAGGATCCGAGCTTTTTTTCTTGAATGGTGCCAAAAGTTTTATTAGCCATGCAACTCCCATTTTCTTTATTGAAATCCTCCGAAAATGGTGCCGTAAAGCAGGATATGAAGCATCTGACATTATTCGGTTTTTCGAGAATTATGGGTACTCATTGTATAAACTCTGTGAACGTCAGCTATTCAAAATACACCAAATATCCGATGACACATTGCAAACTAATTTTTTTGCGTTTCCAGAAGCACACGCTGATTTTATAAGTGAATTAAACACAGCACTAAAGAGAAATAAAAAATACAATTTTTTGACTAATTAGTTTCAAGCATTTTCCTTCGGGTGTTGTAGAAAAAACAATTAACGTAAAATAGTTTGACTAATCAAAAAACGAAAAGCACATTAAAACTCACAAGAGTTTGTAAAAGCTAAGTAAAAACCAGGGAATATTGGTAGCGGAGGAGGGACTTGAACCCCCGACACGCGGATTATGATTACTCAGCCTACTAATAAAATCAATTATTTACGAATTATTGTCTATTTTTGTGTCTCATTTTGAACAAGCTCTATAAGCTTTTCATGAATGAGAACCATCGCTTCAGTATCTCGCTTACAATACTTTTTCAAATCTTTATAAACTGTAACTGTATCCACCGCTTCAGATAGCGTTACGCGTTGCCATTCGCTAGCTGCACTACCCCCATCCTTGATCTCTAAATCATTGTAGGAAAATTCAGGTATCATGACCGGCAAAACATCTTTTATTGAATTGCTACCCATAAAGGCTGGATCCATAACTACGTCTTGCTTGAATGGATCCATTAAATCTATCACACGATCATTGACGCTTGATAAGAAACTTGCGTGCTCCGGACTATACACCGCCATCTCTTCATTGCGCTTTTTCTCAAATGATTGGTTCCAAACTAAGATGGTGCCCTCAGTCCCAATATGTTTACTCAGACTCAACAATAAACCATATATGGGACAGTCCGTATTCCCATGCAGATACTCAAAATGCTCTATTTCAGTATTTGGAGCTCGTTTAATATGCAAAGAATATTGAAATGTCACTTGCTGATGTGGCGAAGTCTGATCCCATATTGGCACAGGGCTAGCAGCAGTCTCATAATCCAGATAATAAACAGGATATTCGATTGAATCCAAAAAGTGCCTTAGTTCTACCGTATTGATAAACTGACCACCCTTCGAAAGCGCCTTCCAATACTTTGCTGTGCCATGGGACAAAAGAGCAGAGTTTTTTTGAATTTCGTCGATATTCCTTATGTTTTGAGCTATCAAGTTTTTGGCAACACGATGACCGATTTTTGGCAAATTATAGATGCTGTTATTTGGCAATTTCGGTTCCAGTTCTTTTCGTATCTTCAACCAATCTGCAAAAGCATCTGATGTTGCAAGTAGCGGATCAATGTCTGGAATTCTGTCTGAGTTTACTAAATTTGCAGCTTTGGTAGCATCTGCTTCAGTTTTACCCAGGGTTTTCTCAACTTTGTCTGTCACATCGGTGATTTGTGTAAGTGCATTGGGGTCAATATCACCATCACGGCGGTATTTTGAATTAGCGTGTAAAACCTGGCATTTATGGATGTTATAACCATTCGCTTCCAAAACTATTCTTTGAAAAGCGAGATCCATCACGTGCTCCGGCTTGTCAGAATTACTACTTTTTATCTCTGTAAGAGTGTATCCATCGCCGTCTGCTTCCAACACATCAGTAATACAAGTTAATTCACCAGACTTGTACATTCCCTGTGCGACACACTTCGCTCCATTCTTCCATGCGTCAGCAGTTCGAGAAAGCATCGTCCGATACTCAACCGGGGAGGTGAAGCCAATCTTGATTGCATCCGGGAATAACTTTTCAGCGTATTCTTCGAACTCATATCCAGCATCCATCCTTTGTTGTGTCGCTACATCGACAGGCGGGATTTTACTTGGTTCGTGTTTTTTCAACCAAAGTAAAGCTGGGTGCCGAAGGAAGAGCATATAATCTGATTTTGAAATTGGCATCAAAGAAACTCACCTATTAGACTGCCATTTTTTTCTATAAACATCTTAGAGCAGGTAAAAACTAGTAAAATATTTACCCAGATCCAGACCTAATTTATAATCTATTAATCTAAATTTTAGAGAATATAATAATGTAGAACTATGAGAAAGTATTATGGTTTCATTAAATCTTAAATTGCAATTTAAAAAATTCTTCTCATGATCGAAGAACTAAATTTAAATAGATATTTTCCCTCTCATTAGCAAAGAAACCAATCTCTTCGAAACCTTCCTCCAGTTGCTCCTCAATAAGTTCTTGGATTCCCCAAAGCAGATCATCTTCTTCTTCGTCAATGAATTCTGCTGAATTCCTACCTTCAAAATGCAGATAAAAATCTAAACTCCAAGCATCTTCATCTCCTAGAATTGAAAAGGTTAAACCAACAAGAGACCCATCTTTAATGCTTTTTTGTAAAGTCCCACTTTCAAAAATTTTTCCCGTAATATCGGATATTGCATCTTCGGTGTTTCTAGTCATTCCACTTCCTTTCCTTTTTTAGGTATCAAAATTTTTTCCTTCTTAGAGGAATCCATCCAAACCTATGGTCTCATCTCTATCATTTAAATGAGGGAAATCCCCATATTTTTGCTTATAAGCAGCAATAGCCATCCCCTCTATTCTGTGTATGGTTTTAGCAGAATTAGTTGTATCGGGAACAATTAATAACTTTAGTTTCACGTATTTATTGAAAAATTCACTTTTAGGATCAGTAAGATCACCCAATCCAAGCCCTTTAATTAACTTACTAGCCTCACTAAATTTCTTTGTCGGTGAAACACCTCGAATATCGTCCCATGATAAATTTGAAGTATCTGGAATGCAGCAAAGTTTACGAAAATGATCCGTCAGTCTTTGAGGAATCCCCCAGTGACCTGATTTTTTTTCAGCAGATTGACCAATATAGTCAAACATAATTTTATTTGGCACTTCAATTCGCAACCAATAGCACCCCAAATCTCCAATTTTTAAGGGACAAGGTTGGTCTTGCAGCGACACAGCAAGATCTAGCTGACTGCCCGTCGCAGGTTTTTGGTTCGATCTTAAGCGGAAACCATCGTCTTGATGTGGACGTCCCGTTTTGCCTAAATAATTGAGTATTTTGCGAGACTGGTTCGGACCACCTGTATCGTCAATTAAGCCGTAATACTCATACAACTGGGAAAAATTCAACCAATCGCTCCATCTAAGTTTCGACATCAATAAAATCCAAATTTTCTGAGTTAGTGATAGAGTTTATATAGATATTTCAATACATTTTACCAAGGCATCGTCGCTAGTAAGTAGGTTTCAAATTTTACCGTAAAATTCTCCTGTGCTTCACGAGTATCCATAAGTCAAAAAGTATGCGAGATTTCATTTTTAATTAAATTGGTCGAACAATATCGGACACACTTTAAATATATTTGCGGGTTCAGGCAAAACACCTATGTAGAACGCATTGTGACTCGGTTTTATAATTGGCTGATAACAACGCTAGAAATTTGGTAGCGGAGGAGGGACTTGAACCCCCGACACGCGGATTATGATTCCGCTGCTCTAACCACCTGAGCTACTCCGCCAACGAAGGACCGTTTAGGATTATCCGTGCAGATCGTCAACCCCAATGTCACTTTGCTCTCTACTTTTTACGTGTACGCGATGCGCTCAGCTGGCACAAAATTTCAAACATTATCGAAACGCCCAAGAACGCCGTTCCACCACTTGGATCAAATGGTGGCGAAACCTCAACCATATCTGCTCCAATTAGGTTAACACCGTTTAATTCTCGTACAACTTGCAACGCCTGATAACTATTAGGACCACCGACCTCTGGCGTACCCGTTCCCGGGGCGAATGTGGGATCAACGAAATCGATGTCATATGACAAATACGTGGGAACTTGTCCAACAATCTCGCGCGCTTCGGACATGACATCTATCACCCCGCGTGCATGAAACTCTTCGATTTTAATGACACGAATTCCAACCGATTTTGCAAAATCCAAATCCTCACTGTCATACTGTGTGCCCCTAATGCCAATTTGGACAACCCTTTTAGGATCCAATAATCCTTCTTCAACCGCGCGTCTAAAAGGTGTGCCATGCGTGTACATTGTTCCACCAAAATAACTGTGGAACAGGTCTGTATGACTATCAAAATGAACCATGCCGACAGGTGTGTCCTTTGCCAGTGCGCGTAGGACAGGCAATGACGTCAAGTGATCGCCTCCCGCCGTCATGGGGGTGATCCCTGCATTTTTTACCTGACCATAAAATTCTGTGATCCGATCCATACTGTCGATAATATCCGCAGGGTTTGGACCCACGTCCCCTAAGTCTGCGATATTCATCGCCTCAAATGGTCTTATTCCACTGAATGGGTGTTCGGCACGGATCATTGTGGATGCATCACGTAACTGGCGTGGACCATGACGCGGCCCCGGGCGGTTTGTTGTTCCACTGTCCCATGGAACGCCAATAATACCGATATCCACATCGCTTAATCGCGCATCGTCAAGCGTGATATGTGGCAGCCGCATAAAAGTGGGAACCCCCGCAAACCGCGGTAAGTCAAAGCCAGAAACAGGTTGGAAAAAGGGGTCAGACACAACTTATCCTTTCAGTCGTTTGTGAGCAATGATGGGACCATCGCCAGAGTTTTCAATTCTTTTGAGCGCATCATTAATCGGTTCCAGGGTAACGGCCATCGCATGTGCATTCGCATGCAATATGTGATTAGCATCATGCACCAACGCAACATGGCCATTCCAGAACAATAAATCTCCATATTTGACGTCGCCTTCGATATGTTCTCCCAGCTCTGCACGTTGCAAATCGCTGTCTGCAGGTGCAGCGATCCCACAGGCAGAACAGGCAACTTGAACCAATCCGGAACAATCAATACCCAATACTGTATTACCACCCCACAGATACGGTGCGCCTAGAAATTTTTGCGCCTCTG
>Ga0255765_1002318_pt1 | contig 21796 bp, 10 predicted proteins | sample 041ome_8_FD_179965 | JGI IMG/M metagenome (GOLD analysis project Ga0255765, IMG submission 179965) | Coastal salt marsh microbial communities from the Groves Creek Marsh, Skidaway Island, Georgia - 041407BS metaG (version 2) | ecosystem: Environmental > Aquatic > Marine > Intertidal zone > Salt...
CTATATTCGGATTCAATCGCGCGCAACACCGAGACGACTCTTTCGATGCCTTCGGAATCCAAATGTTGCAACGCTTCGTCCAGTATCAATAAGTTTGATTGCACGTTTAATCGGCGCGCGGAGACGTCGGCGTACGCCAAGGCTAAACCGATGGCCAGTCTCCGTCGTTCGCCGCCTGAAAGTTGTCGCAAAGAGCGTTCGTATTGCTCGCCGGAGTGCTGTTTACGCGCGAATATGACTCTCTCAATCTTTTCTAACTGCGTCGTTTTTGTTGCGACTTCGTCGATCGAGTCGTCGTCGAAATCATCGTCTGAATCGTTATACGTGATGATATTGTTATCCGCCGCCGCCGAGGACGACGAAAAAGAAGAACTACTACTCACCAGTTGCAAACTCAACGCGCCGCCAGTTAACGCGAACACGTACTCTTGACATCTCTCCGAAACCTCCGCTAAAACATTTTCAAACAAATAATTCGACACGCCTCTCGTCGGACTGAAACATTTATCCGCGATTTTCGCCGTGTTCAAATCGAACTCAATCTTCGAGTACGAATTCTCCTTCAAATCGTTCAAAGATTCCGTTTCTACCGTCAATTGTTCTTGGAGTTGTCTCATCGCTTCAAAGTGCGGATTGTTGGTGTTGAAACTCGCGTCGTCGTTTGTGTTGACGTCTTGCTGGTATTTTTGATTGATTCTCTCGTAGTCTCTCAACGATTTCTCGCATCCGGCGACGAGCGTTTCCGCCGCGGCGACTTTCGATTCCACCGCTTTCGCAAAGGAAGGTAAAGAAGCATCGTCGGCGAGGAGTCCGGACGAGTGGTCGATGTGGAGGAGTTGCGCGAGCGATGTGATGTTATTCGCGACGACGACGTTGTTCTGAATGAAACCGTCGTTTTTACCCGGAGGATTGTTTTCGTCGTTTTGAGAGGAAGCGTATCCTCGCGAAGAAGACGAAGTATACGGCGTCCGGTAATCCAGCAATCCGGGAACGATGCCTGATAACGCCTCTCCCCGTTCCGACGAGAAACCCGCAGGGGCAGCGGCGTACTTCGTCGATTGTTGTTCTTGTTCTTGTTCTCTTCTTTTCCTTCTCTCTAAACGCAACGCGTCGCCATCGTCGCCAAAGCTCTTTTCCAACGCCAACACTTCCTCGGGCACGTATGGCAGCATTTGAGAAAACCGTTCCGAAACGTTCACCAGTAACGAAACTAACCGTCTCAATTCGTTCGTCAACATCATCTTCTTGTTCTCTTTTTCAACTCGAGCGAACTTCAAATTCTGCAGCGCTCTTTCTTCGTTCAACATTCGCTCGATTTCGGATTTCTTAAATAATTGAAACTGGTCTAATTTGACTCGCGAGTCGTTCAAAGCTTCAATCGCCGCGACGTGTTTCAATCGCATGACTTCCGCGTCACGTTTTAACTGTTCGAACGTTTCTTTTTGTTTAATCGGGTCGATGGATTGGTGACACAACGTGCACTTTAAAGTCTCTTTGTCGATGGCGTGTTGATGCACTGCTGCGGACTGTTTTGAGAGATTGAACACTTGACCGGCGCTCTTGTGCGCTTGCTCCGCCGTCGCTCTCGACGAGGCTTCGTTGCGTTGCGCGTCGTTGAAGAGTTTCAACAGGTTCTGTTCGTCTCGATCGAGTTGTTGATGACGTTGTTCGTTTTCTTTTGCTTTTCTGTTTTGAATGGAGACACCTTCGGCGTCGTCGAGAAACTCGTTTCGATTCGTATTAATATCGAGAATTTGGCGCAACGCTTCGTTCGCGACTGATTCGATATCTTTGACTTCCTTCACCGCCTTGCGCGCATTTCGCATTCGATCTAACGCCAACGCGTCCAACGCGTCTTCTCTCTCGATCGTAATCGCTCGCACTTTTTCCTCGAACGTTTCCTTCCATCGGTTATATTCTCTCTCGGTTTCTAAAAATCTCGATTTCGTTCGTTGGACGTAACTCTCGCGAGATTTCAATTCAGCTTTCGCGATGGTCAATTTCTCGCGTCGTTCTTTCAGAATCTTCTTGCTCTTGTTTTTACACCTGAGCCAGACGGATTGTTCGACTAAGGAACCGAAACTGTTTTTCAGTTGCGCGTCGGAGGCTTCGAGTAAGCTTCCAATCGTGTGTTGGCCGTGAAAGCACGTCTGCGCCAAGACCGAAGCGCCTATAATTTCATCCATGTGTTCCTGCGTTTTCTTGGAGTCTAATTTCGTTTCGTCCGTATCGTCTACGACGAAGGATAATTTCGATAACTTGGTTCGCGTGACTGCTCTTTCAATAACGAACGGTTTCTTTCCGCCGTCGTCGCCCTCTCGATCGTCGATCAAGGATCCGCGCACGATAACTCGAGCCGATCTCGAGTCGTCGTTGACGACGTCTTTGTTGGTTAAATATTTTTGCGTCGAGCCGGTATCTAAGCGAACGTCAGATTTACCGGTCAACGCCCACATGACGGCGGTGACTAACGTCGTTTTACCGGCACCGTTGGAATCTGCAAACCCAGAGTCATCTCGATTATCGCCGACGACGCACACCACGCCGCGGTCGTTGAGAGGATACGTGATTTCATCTTTGAACGCGCCAAATCCAGTGATTTCAACTTCATCGAATTCGATTTTACGAAGATGCGCAGACGTGGAGAGTTTGTTTGAATCGTCGCCGGTATCGAGTTTGCTGCCGTCTTCGTTTTCTCTCGACGACACGGCTTCTGCGATAATCTCTTCGCAAAACGCCTTGGCGTCTCCAGTTAACTGAATACTCTTGGCGTACGAACTGAACAAATCCACCGGACTTAACGATTCTGCGTTCTCAATCGTCGATTTCAACTCCGCCGGAGGTCGTCGAACTTCGATTTGACACCCGTATTTCAGACGCGCGTTTTCGACTCGTTTTGGCACGCTTCGCGACAGCGTCTTCTTCTTCTTTGATTTCTTCTTCTTTTCTTCTTCCTCCTCTTCTTCTTCTTCTTCCATAGCAGACAAAGAGGAATCAAACGGAATCGTCCACCGAACGATATCGTTCGCCCGCAAATCACCCGCAATCGTCTCGATGCTTTCGCCGATCGTTTCGTCGATGTCAAAATACCTCGGTCCAATGTCGATTTTCGAGCGTTTCAAAACGTCCGCGTCGGTTAAACTTTCATCTCGCCATTTATCGTTTAAAAATAACAGATGTTTCTCTTGGTTTTTCTCCGCTCGCGATATTTGATACGGACTCCCGACGTATCGCACGCGCGAATCTCTCTCCACGAAATGCGGCTTGTGATAGTGTCCCGAAATGATACTTTCGATGCCCTCGCTAAACGTTTCTTTCGAATCCACCCCGTTTTTCATTTGAAACGTTTGATTGACGTTCGCACCCATCACGTCCGCGTGGCAAAACACCGTTTTAATTTCTTCTTCTACCGCTACTGCTACGTTACTCGATCGTTTCTTTGAATGTCGTTCCATCAACTCCTCCACAGTTCTTCGCATCATCTCTTGATCTTTCCTATACGGCAACCACATCGCGCCTCTCCACACTCTCGGTTCATCGAACACGCAAATCTTCTCCGGATTACACATTCGCAACACCTCCAGCGCGTGCACGCTTCCATTTACGTTCACCTGGTCGTGGTTCCCGACGAGCATGATCGTCGGTTGCGTCCACTTTGCGAGCTCTCGAATGATTTCGTTCAGAGTTTCCACCGGTAACGCGCCTCGGTGGTGCCAAAAATCCCCGAGAAATAAGATGCCTCTGTTTTCGTTCGCAGCTATTGCGTGGACGTGTTTCAAAGTCTCCAAGGCAATATCTTTGGTTTTTCGACTGACGTGTACGTCCGAGAACACCACCCACCCTTTCGTTTTTATATCGTCTAAAGATGACGACGATATCGCTGACGTCACAATATCTCTTTTGCTCTTCTCCTGGTTCGCGAACCGAGAACGAAGTAAACGACGAGACGACGGGAAAGGATGATGAAATTCTCTTCCTCGAGCGCAGACGTGCGCGCTTTTGGTGTGAAGAGTACCGCTGGAAAGACCAGAAAGCGGAAAGAAAAGCGTCATCGCGCTCTTTCTCATGTATGAAACGTGGCACGAATACTACTCTCTCTTATCACTGCTACTCTTTTCAGAGTCTTTCGCAAAAGCGCAGAGAAAGAAGTGTTCGATGAGGATGTGTTTGATGAGAATAAAAAGTGAAGATATTTTGGCGGGAAAATTTTGCTCAAATCACACGTAACAAAATATAGAATACACGCGCGACTGGACGATGTAGACAATAACGTTCGCGTGATGTGAATAGTAGTTTAAACAACGTTTATTTCAAGTTTTCTGTCTCTCTTTCTCTCTCGCGCGTGTGTGTGTGTGTGTGTTCATTTCATTTCATTTTTTAATCCTCTTCGTATTCGTTCTCGATAAAACGCATCGAAATCATAAAATTAAATAGCGAACGGTCCGCTGGTCACGATTAACTTCTTCTCTCGGTTCAGCGAGCACGTGGTTCCACACACTTTGCACTTGTGTTCCATCTCTGTCTCGCCGCCGTTTTCACCCGAAAACAGTTGCTTAAACGGTTCCTCGCAGCACGGACACTGGCCGGTTAAAATTTGCGCGTTGTTCAATTCCGTGTACTCGGCTAATTTGTACGTCAAGATGGCGGCTAACGTGGTCGCGAAACCTAACGCTAAGCCATTCGGGACGTGCAAACCGAGAACGTCAAAGACAATCGTCGGCGCTAAACCGACCAAAAACGGAACCAACGCCAACGCTGCGTACATCTTCGCCACCGCCGAGGCGTCGTTTTCGAGCGTCGTCGGCGTTTGGGATAAAGTGCACGTGGCGCCTTTCATTCCAACGTCGATGCCAAGTTTCATCATCTCTTCGCTCATGAGTTCAAACTGCGCCTCGTCTAACAGCTGCTGCCCTTTGGTGTACAAAAGCAACGCCGTCACGTCCTTCCTCTTCCCGGCTTCGTTTTTGATTTTCCTCTTCAAGTCCTCGTACTCGTCGTCGCCCATGATCTTCTCCCCTCGAGAATACGCCATCGCGGCTTGTACGAACTGAATCTCGTCTCTTCTTAACGTTGGAAACCCAGACCCTTGCCAATTGAGTTCTTCCCGGATGCGATCGTATTGTCCGTCCGAGAGCGTAAACTTGCCGTCGTTGTAGTAATTCCAGAGGGCATCCACGTACAAAATCTCCAAATCCGCTAACGAGCACGTTTCCGGTTCGTCGATCGAGCACGAAGGACCGACGGAAACGTTCGGTGTGGTATCATCCGCCATAGATTTTGAAGGATCTTGATCAGAAGAAGAGGCTTTTATCATCGTTTCTTTGTTGTTTTTGTTGTTGTTGTTGAAGAATCGCTTCCTCTGTTGTTGGGTGATAATCTTTCTTCCATTAGTATATGAAGAAGAAGAAGAAGAACACGAACGAGAAGAAGAACTCATCGTGGTCCCTGACATCATCATCATCTCTGTCTCTCTCGAACAGTTATCCTCGAGTTAAGGTTGTTTCTTCTTCACGCGGACAGAAAGAAGAGGTGCTGTGATGATATACTAGATACGCGCGTGTGTAAAATGAAGAAAAAATTTGATCCATCCGTCGTGTCGAGAGAGGAGATAAGCACAGAAAATTATTAGGGTTTAACCCTAAATTGATTTTATAAAAAAAATTCAAAAACACTCGACACTTGACACAAAAGTTCGTCTCGTTTCCTCTCACACGTCTGATATATATAGTATGAGATAAAAATGGTGTCGGAAATGTCTGAATCGTCTTTGTCTGAATCGTTATCTCTCGGCATGGGAGATAAATCGAGAGCGATGCGAGAGTTTGGCGGGGGAGGAAGAGGATTTGGATTTGGAGGAAAGAAAGAAGGATTTGACGAGGAGGAATCTTCGTCGTCGTTTTCATCATCACCGTCTGAATCATCGTCGGGAGAGGAGGACGTCGAAGAGGAGGAGGAGGAGGAAAAAGAAGGAAACTTTAAGGAGAATGCGAAACCTTCGACGGGAAAAAGGGGCAAATTTGCCTTCTTTTCGTCGGGGTTAGAAGAGATGACCAGACGAAAAGGAGGAGGAGGAAGAGAAGATGATGATGATGATGATGATGATATCGAAGATGATGATGATGATATCGAAGACGATATAGACGACGATGAAATTTTAGAGGTTCGCGAGTACAACACGCATCGGGAGCATCAGCAATGGCAAAATCAAAAGCTTCCTCCTCCTTTGCTTCCGAACGCGAATACTAGTACTAATAATAACAATAACAAAAACAAAGAGTGGCGGAAACTTCTTCCGCATTACGTTCCAGCCTCGGAACTCTTCCTCGGCTCGAGGGTGAATAACGAAGTCGTGTTTGTCGATTACCAGGCGCAATTTAACTCAAACGGGAAAAGGAAGACGCAAGTGCCCATGACAATCGGGGAGAGAGAGGCGTATGACGCGCAAATGCAAAATCCGTTCAATACTAGTAAAAATAACAACGGCGCGAATAATCAACAAGAAGCGAGATGGTACACGACCGGCGCCGGCGTGCGCACGTACGTCACGAAAACCGGGCAAAAGTTAACCGGAAAGAGAGCGTACGACGCCTCCATAAAAGACCAGCAGAAATGGGGTTTGTAAAAACAAATAGAGAATAGAATAAAACGTTTTTGGTGGTGGAAAAAAGTTCCGCTCCTTCTCCTTCTTAGTATTAACGCTCACGAAACAAGAGTTTCGCGAAAATCGATGAATAATACTAAAAGCTCGTCGTCGCAGTTTAGAGTAGTAGTAATAACATTTGTATGGTGTAATAATAATACGTGTAGTTGTCGTAGTAATAATACTATAATAGTAGTACAAAGTGTCTTTTCGAGCGGCGCTTTCTCTCCGTTACTCTTGTCTCTCCAGCGTGTTATAATTCAGCAATTTCTCGATCAAATCCACGTGACACATGACCATCCTCCTGCAGCAATATCTCTTCAACTCTAACGCGTCTAACGCGTCTTTCTCCGCGTAATCCGCTTGCAATAAGTCTAAATACGTGTCCCACTTGTTCCCAATCACCTTTTTAGAGAGTTTTAAAGAGAGTTTTAAAGCGTGAGAATTTGAGCGGTTTTGCGGCTCCAAACGATGATGATTCTTGCGCGGGGAAGTGATGAAAGAAGAAGAAGAGGACGAATGGCAGAAGAAGAATAAAAAGAAAGAAAGTAAAGAGCGCGATCGAAACGTACCTTGCCGCAGGTGAAACAGCGCACCGGGATGATCATTGTTGTTGTTGTTGTTGTTGTTGTTCTTTTCGCGCGTGTTACAATGCAGAGAAAAAAAGAGTCGATGTGTGAACTGAAGAAGAAAATTCCACTCAGTCTCTGTTTGTCTCTCTCTTCATTGTAGTATTACAAGAGCGGCGTGTTTATACATCGCGTGCGATTCTATTCTATTCTGGTACGCGCAGTTCTCCGCCTTCGTATCGCCAACCGCGTGGTAGAGGACAGTTGTTGTCGAGGAGGTATTGTAAACACTCGGTTTGTTTGTTCTCGTGCGCTATTCGTACGGCCTCGGAGTCCCAAGGCGCTTTGGCGGTTTCGTGTAAGTACTTCAAACAGTCTAAGTGACCTTTCTCGGCCGCCCAAGAACACGCACTTTCGTTATATTTATCATACTTTCGCTCAACAAGATATTCGAGTATGTGGAGATGACCATTTCGAGCCGCCCATTCGGCAGTCCAATAATCCCAAGGCGCTTTGACTTCTTCGTGTAAGTATTTGAGGCACTCGAGATGACCTCCTGAGGCAGCATGTGCACACGCCCACTCATCAATAGGACACTCATTTGCAACGCAATACTTCACCATTTCCAGATTGCCTTATTCTGCGGCCTCATTAATCGTATCTTCATCCCACTCACACTTTTTCTCCTCTCGTATCCACTTGAGTAACTCGAGTTTATTCGTACAAGCAACTTTCCAGCAGAAATATGGTTCGTCCAAAAAATCTCCTTCCACATCGTGCGTATACGTATACGTGCCCCACGGATAATGCTCCCACGCTACTTCCAAAGTCGATATCGACGACATCTCATCAATCAAAAACTTCCTTTTTAACTCCTCCTTGCGTGATGATCTCTTAATCAACTTTCTCGTCTCCGTATTCACTCCAAACAAGAATTTCACATCAGTCCCATTCAATCTCGGAAGCACATGTTTAAAACAAATATCGTCGTTATTTACAATCAAATCCCATAAAGAATCCCTCTGTTCACAAGTACGAGTCTTCCTCTTTCTCGTCTTTCTCGTCGTCGCTCTCGATTTTGATCCTCCTCTGTCTTCTTTTCCAGACGTCATGAAGATGCGTTTAGGTACTAAAAAGAGACGAGTTTTTCTCTTCTTACACTGAGGAAAATTCGCCACAAAAATGGATACACGATGGAACTCCTTATGACAAACGCGTTGCGAGGAAGAAGAGAAAGAAGATAAAGAGAGTTCGATGACGGAAGACACTCCCACCACCAAAAAAACGTCTGCATCTTCGGAATTCGATACATGCGAAAAGGAAGGAAAGCGTTTAGTGATGACGATGATGAAAGAAAAGAAACAGAATTGGAGAAGTATTCAAGAAGGATTACTTCCACGTTTACTCGCTTTATCGAGGACGCGAGAGGACTTGAACAAGTGCAAAATGCTCGCCATGAGTTCAATTACGTGTAATACTACCATCGATGATTCAGAAAAGGAGACTGAAAAAGAGGAAGAGGAAGCTTTTAGGAAGAGGTTGATGAAACAATTCGTGTTGCTCTCGATGCAACAACAAGAAGAGGATGCGAAGTATTCGTCCGCGGAGGCAAAATTCATCGCAAAACTTCTAAAAGAGGAAAAGTACCTGTTTTGCTTGAATCGAGAGGAGATTTTGAGGTACGGGAAGGACAGAGTGGATTTAGGCCCCGTCGTTAATGTGGCAGAGGAGAAGGAGCAAAAGAAGAAATCGAACGACGATGATGGTGAAAATGTACAACAAAAAGAGATGATTTACGCGAAGATGTTCGACGACGTGTTCCCAACGTCGACGTTGCGAATGATGCAAAAGCAGTTCGGTGACGTCCAGTCGCCGTTTTGGATGCAGCACGAGTATTTTAATCGTGAGAAGAAGAATTCACAAAGGCAGTTCTTTTCGTACGTGCACGATATCGTCGTCGGGGAGAACGAAGAAGAACGTACTAATAATTTTTCGAGCACGATGGATGTTGTCATCGAGTACGCGAAATGCGTCGCCGGTCGCGCGTTTCCGAGAGTTTTACGCGAGGCCACGAAAGCAGAGTGGTGGTGTCATAATCGAGCACACTGTGAAGGACACCAAATGCATTTTGACTCTGACGATGAAGGTATCAACGGATTGAGACATCCAATCTGTTCCGTGGTCGTGTTCATATCCGCCAACGGTGAGATGATGGAGGATGAAAGGAACAAGAATAATAAGCGACAAAGAACAACCACCTCGGAAAACCCAGCAGCGTTCGTTGGAGGACCGACCTTAGTGACGACGCAACGCGACGGCGATCAAAAGAATACCAACTTTAACGAAATCAACGGTTGGTTAGCGTATCCGAAAACCAATCGATGCGTCGTGTTTGACGGAGAGTTGTTACACGGAGTCGTTCCTGGACGAGGCTTGAACGCTTTCATTAATAACGATTCATATACCGACGAGAAGAGCACACCGTTACCGACGCGAACGACGCTGATGATTGCATTTTGGGATGATATTGAAGTTCGCGGATCGATTGGTTCCATCGGGAGCGCTCGAGCGTTTCCGACTTATCGACAAGTGAAGGACGAGAAGGCGCACTGGCGAAACTTATTCAATATTGAAGACAAAGAAGAAAGTGGGGTTATTCAAGACCGAACCGAAATAGAAAAACGCGCGTTGCGAGCACCTGAGATGTATCTCGTACCGGTCGAGAAGGTCTGGCATCCTCTGAATGATATCGCGAAAGAGATGATAACGTTGCCAAACTACGATAGGTGTTTCCAAGGATTCTAGAGAGACAGAGAGTTATTGCAGATGTAGTATTATTACCTGATAGTGTAGAGTTGTAGCTGTAGTGGTACCAAGTTGGTATAGTTGTAAGTAATACCTTCTTCAGGTGCGTGTATTTTAACGAGTTTGTTGCGTGCGCAGGTATTCGCTATTATTTTACGTCAACGCTAATCTCTTTCTACATTTTCTTCCTCTTCTTCCGCGTTCGTCGTCTTTAGAAACAAAACGTTCTTGGATAACTTTTCGCTCTCTCGTTCCAACGCGAAAGCATAGTACCATCGTAAAGCGTGATCTCTCGGCGGCGCGGCGATGATGCCGTCGCAGAACATTGCGTGCGCATCCGCAGCGTACGCACCGACGCCGTGGAATTCAGAAACGGAGCGGACGAATTTTCCTCCAGTTGGTGGCGCCGATGATGGCGGTGGAATTGTTGCTTCTTCTTCTTCTTCCTCTTCTTCATCATCCCTTTCTCCGTTACCGTTGCCATCGTCGTCGTCATTCTCTGATCCAGTGGTGGTGTTATTATCCAACGCCAAGATTTGATCTTTGTCTCCTAATTTGCTTTCGCCTCCTAATCGTAACAAAGCGCTCTCTTTACCTCGTCTCGCTTCAACCACATCTTTCGATAACCTCACGAACGCTCTCGCACGTTTTCTGTGCAATCCAATCGTCGCTAAACATTTTTCAATCAATTCAATCCCACGCTCTGTTTCACCTAATTTCACCGCGTCTTCCGCCGTCGGCGCTAACGTAAACAACTCCCACAAGACGCGATCGACTTGCAATCGCGTCGTGCAGTTCAGCATCATGCACGCGGTCAAAAGTTTCCAGTCGTCTCTCCATAAGATTTCCTCGAGGAGACCGAACGGAGATCTTGGCGGGACGACGAAGTGTCTTTGTGAACCGCCGATAACAGAGGATTGTTGTCTCGTCGTAGGATTTTGAACGGCTTCTTCTTCTTCTTCTTCTTCCTTTCTGAGAAAGAACGCATCAATCGCATCCTCGTCGTCGAACTTACTCACCAACGGCGGTTCGCTTTCCAGTTTCAAAAGCTTCGACGAGTGATAGGAGTGTTTCATTTTCGTTTCGTTCAGTTGCGCCATGCGCAGTTTCTTCTCCTCGCTTTGATGAAAATCTTCTTCCTTTTCAAAGGCGGATGGTCCGTCGCCATTATTGGCGGCATAAAAAGTGGCTTCTTTGACTTTTCTTTCCTTCTTTATTGATTTCACCTTTTCAAAGGAACTTGGGTTTTTGTTCTCGCTCTCGTCGTCATACGCCAAGACTTTCGATTTTTCTTCTTCTTCCTTTTGCTCCTCTTTCTTATTCTCCTCCTTTCTGATGTTCACGATTTCATCAGCGACGACGACATCATCGTCTTCTTCTTCGTCCTCGTAAAAATAGCCATCGAACGCGTCTTGATGATGATTATGATGCGCGTCTTCTCTTCTTCTTCTTCTTCCTCCTCTTCTCTCCAAATCTTCTCCGTCCGTATCGTACTCGCTCTCGCTGAACAACATTCTCCCCTCTTCGTCGTCTGAATCGTCACCATCGTTATCGTAATCGATAACTTTCAACGTCACCACGTCTCCGCAACTCTCCACGAACCCTTTCCCGGGAGGCGCCAATTGCATGGGACTCCGTTCGTACCCTTCCGTTTCCGCTTCTAACCGTCTCAACTTGACCGGCGAAGACGCGTGCACTTGGTCGTCGGACGCCTTCCACAACGCGGCTCTCAAAATCTCCACGTCTTGTTCTAACCCGTGCTCTTTGACTCCGGGCAATCGTTTCCCGGACCCGCCGTGTGAAGATCGCGGGAAGGAGATGCCTTGCGGATTCGTTACCGGGGGTTGACTCTTTCCCACCGCTAACGCGGCTTGATGAGTAGTATTCGTATCACCGTCTTCTCCGGATATGGCTTTCAAAACATCCTCCGCGGTAGCAAATATCTCCCCGCTTGGACTTTTAAACTCGACTTTCCACGGAAACGATTTATACCCAGATCCGAGGACGCTGTTTGAATTGTTCACCGCGTACGAGGAGAGTTGCGACGACGACTCTTTCCTCGGCGAAGGCGAAAATGAGGAATTCCTACCTCGTCGCTCCCTACTATTGGCGGCGCTATTACTAATAGACGTGCTATTATTCAAAGCTAACTCGGACGTCCACCCTTCCAACTTCTTCGCGCTCCCAAACTTCTCGCAACACGCGATTCTCAACACGAACAACTGCCTCGCCGGCTCGTACTCGCGATAGTAACACAAGTGCGGGCACAAATGGTGCGGCGACCGCCCGTTTCTCACGAACAACTCGCAACACGTACGAATCTCCTCGATCGATTTCGGAGGATTCTTTCGAAACTTTGCAAACGCATCCGCATCTTCCCTCTTCCGTTTCTTTTCAAACCGGTCTCTCAGATCCGTCTCGTACCTCTCAAAGTCAACCGTCTTGTACGCCTCTCTGGCGCGCCTTCGGTACGACGTCAGTTTATCTCTCGCTTCTTTCACTCTCGGCGCGCGAGTCGAGCATCTGCACGACGCGTTCACGTGTAATCGGTGCAACTCTTCCAACGTGTCTTTGAGTAAACGTCCTAAACGCTTTCTCGCAGTCGCTTCTTCGTCTGCACCCTCAAAGCCTTCTCTAAACCCTAACACATCTGCGCCTTCCTCTTCCTCTTCCTCAGAGCGATTCACCCGGCTTTTATGACGCCGCTTACGTCTCTCTTCCTTCTCTCGTTCGAAGAACTCTTTTTTCTCGAAAATAAGTCCTTCTGCGTGTTTTAAAATCATCTCCAAACCGTTCTCGTGTTTCTCGTAATCCGCCTTGATTTTTGCCGCTTCCAGGAAGGATTGGAAATCGATTTCACATTTGTTGAAACATTCGATGAAGGACTTTGATGCAATAAACTCCGAGTTTGACGATGAAACAATATTGGCAGAAGTAGAATCGATGGTCTTCGCTGCTTCTGCTGCTAATACGTCTTCTCGAGCAGCAGCAGGAGAGAAGTATTTGGAAACTTTTGGCTTCATTCTCTTTATGAAGATTTTGAATTTTCAACCGAAAAGGCAAAAGAAGGCGAAGCGAATACCTATTGCGATGACATTTTCCCGGCACTACACGCACGCATACAAATATATATAAAGAGTACAAACGGGCAGAGCTTTCGTGGTGTGAAAACGAGTGCGTTCTCTTTTCTGTTGTTATAATCTTATTCATCGCGTTCTATTCTACCACGGTATTGTACGAGCGACATTTCCCGCAGGCGTGGTAGACGAAGTGAAACTCCGCCATCGTCACTTCCGCGCAGTCGTTGCATTTGACCTTTTGCTGCTTTTGTTCTTTGGTTTCTTCTTTATCTTCTTTATCTTCTTCTTCGGCTTTTTTCTTCTGCCTCTCGTCCGCTAAAATCGCGTCGAGCATTCGAAAGTAGACGGTGAAATCGCCCAGAGATTTGCGGCAGAGCGGACAGGTGTAGTAATGCCTCGTGTACGTTTCGAAGCAAGACGTGTGCATTAAATGTCCGCACGGTAACGTTTTCACCGGCGTCTCGGAATCGAACATGAAGTCTTTGCACACCGGGCATTCGCTCTCCATGCTCGAGCGTTTGCCGAGACACTCGTGCGGGCCCATGACTAAAGAGACGCACGAGTTGCATTTCATGCAGTGGAAGAAATCTTGGCCGAGACCTTTACCTTTTCGGCAGACGTTGCAAAACGGACAGTGGTAGATGTGTCTGCCGTCTTGTAAATCATCGAAGAGATTGCAGACTTTACAAAAGTATCTGGCCATTTCGACGTTGCACTTTTTGCAATTCTTGGCGACGGGTTGGATCAACGCGCACTTCATGCACTGCATTTCTTTCGTGTTGTATCGGTCCATGGCGTGGTCGGAGTTGTCGTCGTGGCAAAAACGACACGGGAAAGGGACGTTGCAACACGTTGGAACGATTTTACACTTTCGGTGGTAGTGTTTGCATCCGAGGCAGTTTTCGTGTTTGTAGTTGGTGGTGGTGTTGTTCCCGCCGCCGCCGCCGCTCTCTTTTGCTTTGTTTACCGTTTGCTTTTCGGCGTTTGTTTTAGACGGAGGAGGGCACGCGTAACAGACGATTGGTTGATCCGCGGTAGCGCCTTTCTTTTTATCACCCGAACCGCCGCCACCGCGAAGCGTGAAGTTTGGCACAGCTTTCAACGACGGTGAGATGTTCTTGTTCTCGTTGGTGTTGTTCGAGTCGTCCTCTTCGGCGGATGCCGACACCGCGCGCATCGCGTTGGTGTTGTTGTTGTTGTTGTTATTCGTAGTGGTGGCGTTGTTGTTGTTCCCACTTTTGTTTCCTCCATCAACCATCATCATGGCATCCAACTCCATCTTATCTTCGGTAATCTTTTGGTTCCCGGTAATCCATCGACTCGCTAACAAGTTTTGCATCAAATACGCTTTCCTACTCGGCGCGAGCGTATCGTCTCGATTCAAAATGTGTATCGCGCTTTCCAACTGACGTTGGTTCATTTTGAAAATATCCGACCAACCGGGTTTAAAAATACCGGTGTCCGTTTGGTTACTGTGCGACGCATCTTTGGACGTGTCATCGCCGCCCTCGGATTGGTTCTCGACTGATGTGGACGTGGAGAGCAACTTATCAGCGGATTGTGATTTGCGCAACGTGTCGAAATACTCGCTGACTTGCCTGACGCCGTGGCCGCCCAAAACGTGCGTGTTCGTCGCGGTAGTCGCGTCGGAAATCTCGTCCTCGTCCGGCTCACGACAATTATTATTAATTTGGTGTCGTTGTTCGTGTTGTTCTTGTCGACGCTTTTCTTCTTCGTCTTGCTTCTTCGCAGTCAAAGCGAACGACGACGGCTTCTTCTTCGCGTCGTCGATGTTGTCGTTGGTAGTGGCGGTGGCATCAATCTTCCTTCTCTTTTGCTCCTTCTCTTCTAAGTCCGCTTTCTCTGGAATCGTTAAAACCCCTCTTTTCTTTAAACCTAGCACTCTGACTGCTTCTGGGTCCTCTCCAGTCATCCAAGTATTCAGCCATTTCGCAAACCTCGTATTTTCTGTCGCCTGTTTCATATTCGCCATCATCACCAACGCCTCTTCGCTATCGAGCGACCGGCGAACCCAATCGAGCATGGCCCTCAAAACCTCCGCCCCAGTTTGGCCGATGATTAATCCAACCAACGTTTCTTGCTCTTCGATCGTGAAGTGTTCCTCGAACAACGGCCATAATTCGTCCTCTTCGTTTTTCACGTGCGTTTCCAAGGAGACTTTTAAAGCGACGCACGTCTCTTGGAGTTTCCTCACGATGGTGCCGCTATCGTCTTCTTCCACTTCTTCTACTTCTAATTCTTCGTTTTTTTCTTCTATATCGTCGCCTTTCCTATTCTTCTTTTTGTTTCTGATACTATTGCGCGTCGTCGTTTTATTCTTCTTCGTCCTCCTCTCTTCTTCCTTCAAAATCTCTCGATTGACGTGTTTCTTCAATTTTTCAATCAACGACAACATCTCCTCGAACAACTCCGACTCGTGCTCGTGGTCGAGAGTGTACGAGTGACTGACGTTCACTAAAGCTTTCTTCTTCTCTAACTGAGGAAAGACTACCTCGTCTTCCGATTTGGAGTGCGCCTCGTAGACGCCTTGTAAAAACACAAATCGACCTTCAATTTCTCGAACGAGTTTGGCGTCGGAACTCGACGCGCCATCGGTCGGGAGTTGTAAAATCTCCGTCTCCATTCGATTCAACTCTACGCGTAAGGCATCGTGAAACTGAAAGATGTGATCGATTGGAAGCTTCTTGTTCTTTTTGTCTCGCTTTTGTCTCGAGGACAAAGAGGCGGATTTTTTGTGTCGGTTTCGTCTGTTTCGGTTGTTTGGAGGAGGAGGAGGAGGTGTCGCCGCCGTCTTGTTGTTGTTGTTGTTGTTCATCATCATCATCATCTCTTCGCCGCCGCCTTCTTTTTCAAACAACAGCGATAAAATCGGCGCTTTTTCGACTCGCTCTTTCATCCTCTCGTACTCTTCCTCGTCGTTCGCTCGAACGTCTTCAATCATTTTCTTCAATTTCGATTTCAACGCCATCGCTTCCGCGCACGTTTTCACTTTTGGCGCTCTTAAATACATCTCTAAACTCTCCAAATACTCTCCACCTCTGTGCTCTTCCTCTCCCATCATCATCTCTCCAAACACCCACTCTAATATCCCAGTCACTTTCTCCGCGGGAAACTTTTCTAAAAACGACCACGTCATCTTCGCCTGCTCCTCTTCGGAGAAGTGTTTTTTCAACAGAGGTAAAACGTGCGCGCTTTCTTTCGCCAAGTGCGCTTTCAACATCGTTCTCGTCGCGTGTAATCCTCTCGCCGCTTTCGCTAAGACTAACTTTATCGACTCTCTCTTCCCGAAATCATTTTCGTTCCTCGTCTTCGCCAAAACGTCGACGTCGTTTACGCCGTCGCCTCCTTTTCTCTCACGACTCCCATCAGTATCATTCGTTTCTTTCCAAACTGTCTTCACCAGTCCTCCAACTTCCTCGAACAGCCACTCCTCGGCTTCGTGTTCTAATTCGTACGCTTTCGTCACGTTCGCCACTCGTAAGTTCAGTTCCGGAAAGACGGTCAAATCTTCGCACTTGGTGTGTTCGGAGTACAAATCGTCGAAGAAATTCCATCGCGCGTGTAAAACTTCAATCTTTTCGTGAAACGTCAGCGTCACATTTTCGTCGTCGTCTTTCTCGTCGTCTTTTTCGTCTTCGTATTCCATCCTGGAAATCTCCCAGGCTAACGAGCACAACTGGTCGAGTTCGAGCAAAAAGCTCTTCCGGAAGGATTCGTGGAACAAATGCGAGGGGAAATTGATATCCTTCTCGAGAAGAGGGTTGTTGTGTAAGAGGGAAAGAGAACGCGGGGTGGAGTTGGCGGGTAACGCGACCGTCGCGGATGCGTTTTGAACGTCTTTATCGTCGTCGTCGTCCATCGTCGTCGTCGTCCTTTTTGTGTGGTTACGAGACAAAATTCTCCCGAGGGAAAAGAGGCACACGCTTGTTTAGGGTTTTGAGGCGGTTCTGCGTAGAACGAGAAGAGAGAAAGAAGAGCGTTTATAAAAGAGAGCGTTTGTCGCGTTACGACGTCTGCGTCTTACGTGCGCGTGTTATTTGTTATCTCTTCTTCTTCTTTCTCATCACTCGTATATATATACTGAATATTACATTAATATTCTCAAAACGCCTTTTTTCCTGATCTCAAGTCAACGCTTATTTTCTCTCCTAAGAAGACAACTTCAAAAACGCCAACGCGTCCAACTCGACGCCTCGACTGTTGTTGGGCAACTTGGCGCAGAGTTTACTCACCGCAATTCTCGCGTTTCTTTTCAAATCGTCCAACTCTTTCTTCAGTTTCAAGTGCGTTAACTTGACGTCGTTGCGTTGTTTGCGGAGGAGGTCGTTTTCCGCCTTCAACGCGTTGAGGAGCGTTTCGTTGTTGGTGTTGTTGGTATCTTTTTTCGTCAATCCGGTATTGATGGAGGATTCAGAGGCGAAGGAGGAGGAGGAGGAGGAGGATAACGACGACGAAGGTGGCGTCGAGTTTGTGGGTTTTTCCGACGCGTTGTTCGAAGATGAGCTATTTTGCGTTGCAGATGGCGCTTGAATCGATTTCAAGTTACCGAACATGTACGCGCTGCCGCTAACGGTGGCGTTGACGTTATTGCTAGAGGACGATGAAGAGGCGTTCGTCACGTTACCGAGCGCGGAGGTTAACGCGGTTCTTTGCACTAACGGTTTTGGTGCGTGATTTGCGAGTCCTCCTCCCGTGTTTCCGCAGCCGACGGCAAGTTTACCACCACCACCACCCGATGATGATAATCCCCCTCCTAATCCGCTCGCTTTCTTCGCTCCTCGATTGACTTTATGCGCGACGGGGTTCTCCTTATCGCAATACACTTTCAACCCTTCCTTTTTACCGTTGCTGTTGTTCGTCTTTGATTTGTTGTTGTTGCTATTACCATTTGAAGTAGGAGGAGTAGAAGACGTCCTCGACGACGACGACGACGACGACGGCCCAGAATCCTGCTCCTTCATAAGTTTCGCGTAGTATCCATCCCCGTCCCACGCGTCTCGCAACTTCTCCCGTATGCTCTTCTTCGGCAACCCGTCGTCGTCGTCCGCTTCCTCCGGCGGTAACATCTGCTCGGCCAACTTCATCAAATCCGCGACGCGTTGGTGCACCTCCAACACCGCTTTGGAATTTTGACCGGATTGATAGTCAGAAGCTTTACTCCTCTTCTCCTCTTCCTCCTCCATCACCCTATTAGTAGTATTAGTAGTATTAGCATTCGTCAACAACTTCATCTGTTGCTCTCGATGTGCTTTTTCCGGGTCGTACTTCTCGTACAGCGCGTTCGATTTGATATCGTTCCATTCGAGCAAATCACCCAACCTTTGCGGCTGATGCTTTTGACGTCGAGATTGTCGTAATTGCTGTTGTTGTTGGTTCTTCTCTTGGACCAAAACGTTCTGTTGTTCTTCATCTTCGTCTTCGTCTTTATTCGACACGCAATCGCTTTTGCTCAAACTCGGTTCGGATTCCAAAAACTCCCCGGGCTGTTCCACGCTCACTTTGCTGAACGGAGACGACGCAGATCCGGACAAAGAGTCTCGTTTACTCCTCGTCGGTGGGAGTTGTTGCTCTTCTTCTTCTTCTTCTCCCTCTTTTCCGTCGTCTTTTGAGGACGACTTCTTGGAGATGGAAATCCGTCTCAGAGTGGATGGAATTGGTTTCAACGAAGATGATGATTTCTTTTCTTCTTCTACTTGTTGCTGCTTTAAGCGACTTCGCTTGATGTCGTTGGTAATATCCACGAGAGGCATTGTGTTTGTTGTGTTACGACGACGACTAATGCGATGAATCGATGCGTTTAATGTCGTTTAATGCGTCGTCTTCTCCGCGCATACAATGAGTGATTTTTGCGTTTTTTGTTTCCCCTTATAGGTAGGTGAAAATAGTTTAGGGTTTTAGGCAAAATCTGAATCTGTCGATATTTGCGCACAGCGAACACCTACGTAAAAGAATACCTGATGAGAGAGAACTTGAAAGAAATTGGGTGTGGTGACGACCAATAAGAGCTAGAATATCAATTATTGGGCAATAATATTCTAAATAATGTCAACATGATCTAGTCTAATCTTCTTCTTTCTCCCAGTAGCCGTCGTTTTGCCACTCCTCGTAGGATTCGCTATTCGTACTATTACTAAAACTATTGCTACCACTACTTTTTCCCGCCATGTTCTGGTCCCACATTTGGTCGTAGTCCTCGTCTAAAATCTCGTCTTCGTTTGGGCCGGTGAGCATGTTCAAAATGGAAACCGGTAAATCGTAATACGAGTCGTACTCTTTCAAGCGGTAGAGCAACTCGGGGTACTCCGCCACCGTCCTTTCCGCGTCAATTTTAATCCCTTTGCTCACTTCCCCGCCTTCGTACGTGTCCGTGCAATTACACATCTGATTCAACTTTTCAATCGTTTTTTCTCTTTCTTCGTAGACGGATTCGCACAACAACAAATCCGGCGTCTTCTCCACGATATCCACCACGTCGTGGCAATAATCCTCGCTACAAAGCACGTCTTGAATCTCCAAAATCCGTTTCGACGCCTTACCAAAGTCAAACTTCTCGAGAATCGTCGGACATCTCTGCAAGACATTCAACACGGAAACGCCCGGTAACAGCGCGTTTAATTTTTGATCCATTGTGATGACTAACTCGCAGTCTCTCAACTTGGCGTAGTCTTGCCCCAGTTTCATCATGTTCAACACGTCGAAATCTTTAATATCCGGGAAAGAGGAGCGCCAAAATTCCACCAAAACTTTTGAACGTTTGTCGTTTTCGTATCCCAGGTAGTATTTTCTTTCCTTTTCCTTTTCTGCGTCGTCTTTAACGTCATCATTTGCATCGTCAATCTTCTCGCGAGCGATGGCGATGCCTTTTTCCTCAGCATTTTGATGCTTTGAGAAGATATTTTCCTCTCGATTCTTTCCCTCCTTTATTCCCTCCTCTGTTTCCTCGAGAGGAGACGAAAGAGGGTCAGACCTGTTCAAAGTCTTCGTATTCTTTGTCGTGCCTTGAACAAAATCGTCGTTGTTCGAAACGTCGTCGTCAGTATCACCCCACGCTTCGTCCAACCGCCAATCGTCCCATCTTTCCAATTCAGAGGAAGAGGAACAACGAAAGCTTTTTCTTCTGCGATGTATTCGTACTCTCGAGGAGGTAAAGGCTGAAGAAGAACACGATCGAGAAAAAGAGGGACCGCTCCTCCTTCCGCGCGAATCGATGGTCGGGGATGAAAGCAAAAGGACGCTACTGATGCGCGTCATTTTAAGTGCGTCTGTCTGTCTGGAGAAGTAGGAATGAGGGAAAAACGCCTTTTCAAATTCAAACTTTTTAGTAAAAAATATCTACAGATCTCCTCGTAAAAAAGAATAAAAATTGACCGAATATAATAAGAGCGCATCACAGTGACCGCAGAGAGAGAGAAGATAAAACACCTTGTTGGGGAAGAGAGGATATACTTATTCCGCGATGGAGGAGGAGAGCAGTTGTTCTTCTTCTTTGTCTTCTTTGTGGGAGGTGATCGTGAAGTGCGACGATATTTGTTTCACACATGTGCTTCCGAGATTGAATGTGACTGATCTCAAATTCTTGTACGGAGTGAATCCGGAGACGAGAGCGTTGATTAAGAGATCAACTCGCGCGGATGATGTGAAGAAGTGGTTTAGAGTGAACGAGATGTCGTCGATATCGACGTTGAAAGTTGCGTGGGAGCATTTTCCGTGGGGCAGGTATATTGACGTTGGAGAAGAAGAAGAAGAAGAGGTGGAGATAGAGTTGGACGAACCATATTTCTGCGAAAGAGTTGCTGAAACGAATAAACTCGAGTTACTCAAGTGGGCGCGAGAGAAGAAAAAGTGTGAGTGGGATGTATGGACGATTTATACGGCCGCATTACAAGGTAATTGGGAAATGGTCAAGTATTGCGTGGCAAATAAGTGTCCTATCAATGAGTATGCGTGTGCATACGCTGCCGAAAGCGGTAATCTCGAGATGCTCAAATACTTACGCAAAAAAAAAGCGCCTTGGGATTTTCGTACTGCCTCTTGGGCGGCTGCAAAAGGTCATCTTCATATATTTGAATATCTTTTTGAGCGTAAATATAATAAATATGACGAATGGGCGTGTGCGAATGCGGCCGAATTCGGCCACTTAGACTGTTTGAAGTACTTGCACGAAACCGCCAAAGCGCCTTGGGATGAGTATACTGCCGCTTGGGCGGCTGGAAAGGGTCAGCTCCACATACTCGAATATCTTGTCGAGCGTAAGTATGACAAATATAACAAATGGGCGTGTGCATGGGCAGCCAGGGACGGCCATTTAGACTGTTTGGAGTACTTACACGAAACCGCCAAATGGCCCTGGGATTATGAGGCCGTACAGCGGGCGCACGAGAACAAACAAACCGAGTGTTTACAATACCTCCTCGACAACAACTGTCCATTACCATTGTGCTGGTCTTACGAAGGTGGAAAACTATACACATTCGCTGATCGTTGAAAGAGGAAAAAGAGAAAAACACAAACTAAATAAAGCGCGTACAAGACTATACTACCAACCAGTATCTCTGGTCTGTTATTACATTTACTTACCCGAAGAGAAGGTCTTTTGAAACTGCTCGACGTCAAATTCTTCGTCGTATTGACTTTGCGCCCAGAGTTCGTCTAATCCGTTCAAGATTTGCTTCATCGGCGCC
>Ga0255765_1002321_pt1 | contig 21777 bp, 18 predicted proteins | sample 041ome_8_FD_179965 | JGI IMG/M metagenome (GOLD analysis project Ga0255765, IMG submission 179965) | Coastal salt marsh microbial communities from the Groves Creek Marsh, Skidaway Island, Georgia - 041407BS metaG (version 2) | ecosystem: Environmental > Aquatic > Marine > Intertidal zone > Salt...
AAAACTTTTGCCAATGCCTGATAGGCCTGTTGTTGCTCTAATAGTCTTGCAGCTTCCGTGTCCAAATCAACTCCAGAGAATTCAGACTTTCTATCCAATGCAACGTCATGAATAGCCTGCGTCGTCTCTAATCTTTGCTCAGCTTCGCGAGATTTAAACCCTGTATCTGTAACCAGATTAGAATAAATTTCTGAGTAGCCTCCTTTCCCGCTTGTTTCAGATAACGACGCAAGTCGATTAAATCTTACCAAGTTAGAGGCATCATCTTGGCGATTACCAGAAGTACTGAGTAGAAATTCATCATTTTTATTAGCTATGCTATCAAACTGCCAATCAAAACCACGAAACTGGAAATTATTTGTAGGACTTAAAGTACGCGACCCAAGATAATCTCCTGTTTCAGTATCTTTGAGTACAACCGTGCGGCCATCATCTGAAGTAACCTGCGCAGAAATTTCTCTAGGATTTAAGTTATGAGTTGCGGACGTTGCCGCACCTAAGATTGAGGGTCTTACATTTCCCGTTGAGAGAATAATGAGATCTTCTCCAGAAAGACCATCAATCGATATGGTCTCACTCGCGAGAGACTGCACTGACCCACTCACTTGGATCCTGTCATTACCATACTCTGACAAGTTAAACCCACCCTCACTGATGATCAGCTGGGTTGATGCAGTATTAATACCAAAATTTGCTGAGTTTGCAGTAGCACTCAACCTTATATCTTGATCCGACACTGAATTGGGAATGCTGACTTTTAAAAATCCAGTATTCACACTGCTTCCCTGCTCTAACGAAATAGTTACACCGTTTGCAGTTAATGGGGTGACAACACCGTTATCAAATTTGATATCGGTCATAGCTCCACCTACATTTAGTCGCGCGATAACTTGATTGACCGCCTGGGTAGTGTCAAATTCACCACCCTGAATGAACGCGGAAGACGTATTATCAAAATGGAATGCATTTAAGTTACTTGATGAATTATTACTTGTTAATCTTAAAGAATGCCCAGAAATCACTCCATCATTTGCAACTGCATATAATTTAAAGCCACCAGAAGCTTCTGTGAAGCCTACTCGAATTCTGTTACCTTCAGGTCCACTTATTGTGAAGTTTGATGAGGCGACTATTTGCTTTAGAGCTTCAGCTTGAGAATACGTTTTCCCATCAATTTTTACGTTACTATCTTCAATGACATACGAAGGTATATCATTCAAAGTTGCGCGATATGTTTGATCACCTAATCTAAATTCTAATGTATCCCCATTGCTCGGAAAGCCATCTGTAAAGCTAAATGTGTTGCCGTAAATGCCTGCTTGAACAGAATTCCGTCGCAATTCAGTGGCCAATTTTTTCGCAACAATCTGTCCGTTTAAATCCTCTGAGTTCAAGCCTGTAATATTTGCAACCAAACTTGAATTTGAATTATCGCCTTTAATCTCAAATTTATAGGAGCTTGACGCCGCGACTGATGCCAAACCAGCAGCGCCGATTGCAGCGCTATCGGCATGTGTTAATGTCTTAAACGAATAACTTGTTGAACTGTTATCAGGATCAAAAGCTCGCTTTATGAAGCCACTTGCAAATTCTGATTGCACAACGGAAATATCAACATCGTTTGTGGAAAGTTGAAAATCACTTGGGCTGGTGAACTGGATCTGGCCTCCTAAAATTGCGTATTTCCCTGTCGATATTTCAGGAGCCGGTGAAGCCGTATTCTGCGGCGAATTAATCACCTCTCCGTATTGATCCAATTGACGAACCTTTATCGATCCAGATCCAGAAATAGAAACCGCTTCAATATTGATATCATTTCCACCCCTATGCTCCAAAATCAACGCATTGGAAGCAGATTTTGAAGCAAAAATACCGGTCGATTCTGAGTATGTATTAATCTGATTGACCAAAGCCTGAATGTTCCCAGAGGACATATCCAAATTTATGCGCGCAGGTGTGAAATTATCACCTTTGAGATCAAACTGCACTGTTTCAGACGGGATTTCGTATAATTCCACAAAGTTGTAGGCGGATGCATTTATCCCATACTGGGAAATTTTATCATTCAGCGCTGCAGAGATTTGTCCTGCCATCATTCCCTGTGAGGCTTCATAATTTAATGACAGCCCGGTCGCAGTCTCGATTTTAAGCGGTGCAGTCATTTTAGCACGCGCAGTTGGTATGGGCATGGCGCCAATAGCTATATTTGAGTCAATCGTGCTGGATTTTGCCAAGCTTGAAATACTAGAGGTATAATCCCCTCGTGTTGTGAGCCTTGAAACCTCAGCACCAAGATAACTCGTCACTTCGCCAGAAGCTAGATGTGAGGCTGTGTATTGAGCGCCCTCTGAAAATCCATTTTCTGATGATATTAAAGATTGGATTTGAGTTTGGCTCAGCGGCGTTCCCGCCAAATGAACACCTTCTTTGGTGAGAATTTGTAACCCCGCAAAATCTGTATGACCTGGAATCAATAATCCAGAAGTCCCCGACAATTCTCCAGCCGTAAGTTCGGAATAATTATCAGAATTTCCCAAAAATGCAGATGAAATAACCAAGGAAGTAGCGTTACCCCCTGCCGAAAGTCCTAGATCTGAGAAAGTTAAATTCTTTCCATTTACGGCTACATCGGTTCTGATCACGCCTGAATTCATTAACTCAGCTAAATCTGAATAATTCTTAATGGAACTTGAATGTGAACCTAAGGTGAATGTATGCGCCGTATTTGCCACAGTGACCCTCAATTGACTAGTCGTACTTAAGTTTGCAATCGGGGTTGCAATCTGTAACTTGGTCTGCTGTTTCAGCGCGGTTAAGTCTTCTAATTTATCTAAATTCTGTAATTCACCCAATACACCATTATTCTTAAAAGTGATTGGGTTAGCGCTATTGTTTGCACCCACAAATAGATCATTCAGCCGTGTTAGGTCTGACGATAATTCTTCTGAAATAAGCTCCGTAGTTACAGTCGCGTTACTAGAATTGTTGATATTACGCGTTGTTAAATAGTAAGAACTGGCTGCTAGTTTTTTCCCATCAACCAATTTTACTGACATGTTTTCAGCATGTTTATCACTAAAAGTAACAATAAAGCTTTCACCGATGGCTGGCTGACCAGTAATATTTATCTTAAATCCATCAAGTTGAATTGAACCTTTAAATTGACCAAATTGTTCCCCATTTTGATCAGTTAACTGCCAATAATCTTTCTCAGCATTATAATTCACATTGATCGGCTCGTTGTTATAACGGCTCGAAGCACCGAAAACTTCAAGCTGCGCATTGCTATCAGTTCCAGGTTTTTTCTCAATTGAGACTGAAGCAAGGCTGAAGAAGTTTTCTCCAATGTTCCCATCTAGATCTAACCCAGTTGTCTGTACTTCATTTATTTCATCAACAAATTTTTGCGCCAGATTATCGAGTGCAGCCTTACTGCGACCAAGTTCATATTCAGCGGAAAGATTACCAGCAATTTTACCTGAAGAAATTTGGACCATCGTACCAAGCTCGCTTTCAAGCGGACCGATGAAAACTTTATTTGCATCTCTCACAGTCGCAACAGAGAATTTCTGTGCATCAAATCCAGATAATACGAGTTGTCCTTGTCCTTCAGTTCCAGCAAGAATTTCGATTTCGCCATGGTTTTTATAATGAACTTTTATCTCGACAATCTCACTTAACTGGCCAAGCAGACGATCTCGTTGGTCTAATAAATCATTGCGAACACCGGTTGGGTTAGTATTTCCCATCAACTCTCTTTGAATGTTGGAAAGCTGCTTAATCACGGAATTCGCATCAGACACATTTGCCTTTAGGTTTTCACCAACAAAGGACTTCAAATCATTAATGCCTTTTGCGACTGTCACGAAAGAATTCGCAATTGCTTTTGCGGTATCTACTGCTCCATATCTTGCGGCAATATCTGATGGATCTTGTGCAACCGTAGATAACGCAGCAAAAAATTCGTTTATTCTCTGCGATACGCTACCTGTTTCTGGTCGTACAATGTTTTCTAGCTGATTATAAACTTGAGTTTGCGCCTGTGAAAAAGAAAAATTCGATTTGGCATTCTGAAGCTGAATATCAATGAATTGATCAAACGCGCGTGTAATCCCATCGACTTTAACACCAAAACTTAGATTTTCCGACAATTGTAAAACATCGGGCGAGCCTGATTTGACCTCAGAAATTGAAGCTTCTCGGCGAGAATATGCCTCATTGCCCACATTGGCGATATTCTGACCAGTGGTTGCCAGACCTTCTTTGTAAGCTTTAAGTCCAGACTTCGCTATTGTGTATATATCACTCATGAACTATCGCCAGACTTAGAGCTTGTCATCTGCCTTATGATTGCTTCTGCAATACCAATATCGACCGTTTTGCTCGAAGTGTTAGCCAACTCTTTATCAAACATTTCAACAAAATTGTCGTCAGCATCGGTGTCAAACAAGCCATCACTCAGTTTGCTGGAACGCGCTTGCTTCAAGAGGTTTTCTATAAAAATTGCTTCGAATTGATCTGCAACATTTGCTAACGCTGTTTGATTATTTGACCCTGTTTTTTCATTTAGTGTCGTATCATTTTGCAGAGGCAAAAATGGGTTAGAATTTGCGGGCAGGTTGGTCTTCATACATACCTCCCATCAAATCACGATCAATTCAGCATTCAAAGCCCCAGCTTCTCTCAATGCCTCTAGAATAGCGACTAGGTCTGAAGGTGTTGCTCCAACTGCGTTAATAGCATCAACTAGCTCGTTTAATGAAACGCCAGCATCGAACAAGAAAGCTTTTGCAATTTGCTCGTCAACAACAATTTCAGTATCGGGAATTGCCTGACCACCTGCGTTTGCTTGCGCACCATCACCAATGGCCACAGCATCACCACCTTGTACATTAACATCCTCGTTTACACGCACCGAGAGTGTGCCGTGAGAGACGGCAGCAGGCGTTACTTTCACATTACCACTTATTACCAAAGTGCCCGTACGGGAATTCACGATGATTTTTGCGGGTGGTTCACTACGGACAACTTCTATGTTTTCTAACACAGAAACAAATCCCACCTTTAGGGTTGGATCTTGAGGTGCAACAACACGAATGCTATTCGTGTCTAATGAAATAGCAGTCCCTTCGCCAAAGGTTTCATTAATCGCTGTCGTTATATTATTCGCAGTCGTAAAATCACCCCGATGCAGATTTAAAATTACGAAGTCAGCTTCCAAAAATTCAGTTGGTACAAGTCTCTCGACTGATGCACCTTTGGGTATTCTACCGACAGTTGGAATATTAACGGTGAGCGAGGAATTATCAGCCCCTTCAACTCCCAAGCCACCTACCACAACATTTCCTTGGGCAATCGCATATGTTTCGCCATCCGCACCAAGCAACGGAGCCATTAGGAGCGTACCACCTTTTAATGATTCTGCTCCGCCCACCGTTGAGACAGTGACATCTATAGTTTGTCCAGGTTTCGTAAACGGAGGGAGATCAGCGGTTATCATAACTGCAGCCGCATTGTCTCCATTAAATCCACCTAAATCAGACGTGATACCAAATCTGGAAACAAGTGATTGCATGGATTGCAAAGTAATTCCTGTGTTCCCGTCACCGGTACCGGCCAATCCTACTACCACCCCATAGCCAACCAATTGATTGGACCGTACACCCGCAAGCGAAGTTATATCTTTTATACGATCCGCAGATGCGAATGTGGAAACGCTTGATATGATTGAGAACAAGAAAACTCTGATGAACCACATTTTACTAGCCTTAAATTGGTGCGATGGTTTCCATAAGTCTTGTGTACCATCCTTTTTTACCGGAACGTGCGATGTCGCCTGCACCGATATAATTGATATCCGCATTTGCTATACGATCGGACTGGACAACGTTATCAGCAGAAATATCACGCGGGCGAACTATACCAGAGACCCGGATGTATTCATCACCGTTATTCAATGTTAACTTCTTTTGGCCCATAATTTCCAAGTTTCCGTTGCCAAAAACTCTTATCACATGCACTGAAACTGAACCTGTTAATGAATTAGATTGAGCGGTTGAGCCTGAGCCAGAAAACGTATTTTCGCCACTCGAAGCAAATTCTTCCCCCGGGATTAGTTTTTCTACCACAGGCGGAAATGTCACTGAACTCTCACTAGACCTCGAAGTTGCTGCATTTTGAGATTTTGTGGCTTGGAAACTTTCGGTAAAAGCAACCGTTAAAATATCTCCAACCCGACTTGCGCGCCCTTCCATAGCAAACAAGCTACCTTGCTTAGGCTTATAAATACTACCAAAACCAGCTTCACTCTCTGAAACAGTTTCAGTTTCATAAATAGGAGCGTAATCGATAGATTTTCGATCTTCGATATAAGTGCCGCATCCACCCAAAATCAGGCCAAAAATAATGATATATCTATGCATCTAAGATCCCTACAAGTTACGGGAAATGAATTGCATCATTTCATCTACTGCAGTGATTGACTTCGAACTCACTTCATAGGCTCTTTGGGTCTCGATCATGTCCACAAGTTGTTGCACAACGTTCACATTTGAACTCTCAACATAACCTTGTAGAACTTTCCCAAAACCACCATCCAAAGGTGCGCCTGCTTGTGCAACACCACTTTCAGCGGTCTCAACTAAAAAGTTTTCTCCGATAGGTTTTAGTCCCCTTGGGTTACTAAAGTTTGCTAAAGAGATTTGTCCAACCTCTTGTGCTATTTCATTCCCAGGAGTGGTGACACTGACGATTCCTGAACTTGAAATATTTATGCTAGTTGCATCAGCAGGGATTTGAATTTGAGGTTGTACGACATATCCACTTGTCGTTGTAAGTAATCCATCTCCATTCCGAGATAAGATACCAGAGCGCGTATATCCTACTCTACCATCAGGCAGCAAAGCTTGAAAAAAACCTTTTCCATCAATTGCAAGGTCCAAAGCGTTATCTGTGTTAGTTAGTCCGCCCTGAGTGAAAAGTTTCTGTGTGCTGACAACTTTAACACCCGTTCCGACCGCGAGAGGTGATGTAAGTGACGCATCATCTGCAGTCTGGGCGCCCGCATTTTTAACAATTTGATAGAAGAGGGATTCAAAATTGGCACGGTCCATTTTGAATCCAGTGGTATTAACATTTGCAAGATTGTTGGCAATGATCTGCATCTTATACTGTTGTGCAGTCAGCCCAGTTTTTGCTACGTGCATCGCGGATGTTGACATTATTTTGAACCTCTTTAATTCAAACAAGAGGAGCAAGTTCTGTGCCAACGTAAACTTTAAGTAGGTAAGCTGAGTAATTTTGAACCAGCTCTGTCTAAGTCACTCGCTTTTTTGATCAACTTGATGTTGATCTCAAATTGTCTCTGCATATCGATGTTATTAATTAATTCTTCGATAGCAGACACGTTTGAAGATTCTAAATATCCCTGGCCAAATCGTGCAGTTTGGTCAGCTTCAGGTACTGTGCCATCCGATTTTCGGATATGGCCATCAAGACTTTTGACAAGTTGCTCAAGCTCTGTTGACGTAGAGCCAATAAAGCCGACACTTGTGAACTCGCCATCAGGAGCGCCAGCCTGCTGCACAAGGATTTCACCAATATCCGTGATGCTGATGTCAACAAATTCTGGTAAAATAATAGGCGCCAAACCATCAGATAGCACAACATCACCAGCGCCATTCACAAGTTGATTTAAAGCATCAATCCCAAAATCACCGCGACGCGAAAGCGCAATTTCACCATTTTCTGGAGCAATGAAAAAGAAACCCTCATTCAAAACAGCTACATCAGTCGAAAGACCTGTATTTTGAAGTGGGCCAGCTTCGTTAGAAAAAGATCGACGATCCACTTCAAGAGGAAGCACCTTCGCAGATACTTTGTCGAGTTCCTTCAGAAATGCTGCATTACCCTCATTCGGCAAGTCTCTTCGAAAACCTGGCACATTCACATTTGAAAGATTATGCGCCAGGTCGAATTTTGTGTCTTTCATCTGCCTAATGGCGGATAGAGCTGTTTGAGCGAGACGATCCATTTAAATTATTCCAGAATTAAGACCGAATATTAATGATCGTCTGGGTCATACTTGACGACGTCTCAATCGCTTTTGCTGCAGCTTGATAATTACGCTGAGATGTAATGAGGTTCACAAGCTCCTCAGTGATATCAACGTTTGAACGCTCGAGCGAGCCAGACAAGATCTGCCCGTATCCATCGTTTGCCGCTTCACCCAATTCTGGATCGCCGCTGGCTTTGGTAGCCAAAAAGCTTGAGTTTCCGATCTGTTTGAGACCACTATTGTTCGCGAAGTTTGCTACGATAATCTTACCGAGCGCGACGTTCTGCCCATTCGAGTAACCAGCATTCACGTTGCCGTAGTTGTCGATTTCCAAGTTTGTCAATCGCCCAGCAGCATAACCATCTTGGAACATTTCTTCTGCGGAAAATGGCTTATCAAGCTGTGTAATCTTAGAAAAATCCATGGAAAGCGGTTTTAGTAGTCCTTTGTAATCAACTTGAGTAATCGGACTGACAATGTTTCCGTCAATATCAAAGGTAAGTTCACCTTCATCAAGGTACAGTGGATAGTAATCTTGGACCATATTGTCAGCAAAATCCTGGTTATTCGCAGTGATTTCACCCGTTGGCGAAATGTATAGCGGACGACCTAGCTCGTCAGTCGCTTGAACGGGTTGGCGTACCGCTGTCGTTTCGCCTAAACCCAATGGAATATTTTTTAATCCAAACTTCAATGCCCCATCAATTGCTAATGTCGAGCCCTCTCCAGATGTTGAAGTCGTAAACGTCAGATTATTTGTATCTGCGTCATATGTTACTTTTACGCCTCCAACTGGCGCGCCCGAAATTGGGTTTTTCATATTATTAATTCGGGTTTGCAACGTTGCAGCGAGTGTGGAGCCCTTGTAATTTCCCTCAGGGATAACAATCGAGGCACTAACACCGTCAACAACAACATTTACAATATTCTCTCCCGCGAGAGCAGAAACCGTAAACGCCTGTGACATGTTCATTAGAGCTTCACCGCCTACAGCTACCGCTGGCTTGGAGATAAGACCGGAGGCTTTGGTGTATCCTTCCACTCCATCACGAGGGAAACCTAAAATTTGAGCAGTTCCGTTACCAATCTTGTTGAAAGCATAGGTTGCATCGTCAGTTTGATCTCTTGTTCCGGTTTCAGTCAGAGCATAACGCCCCACGGCGACACTAGACTCATTTTGAGCAGATGTAACTCCTACCGCCGAATTAGCCCTGAGTGCTTCCCCAGTCGTACCACTCTTTACTACGAACTGATTTTGTACCGTATCAAATTCAACTTCCATACCGTAGCGTTTATTTTCAACTCTGAGCTCTGGCCCTGCCGGCACAAACGCATTTCCAGTGAGAATATCATCCGTTCTTAGGTCAATATCTTTGTTATTACCAAAAGCTTCAATACCAAGCGCATTTTCCCCAGCATCTAACTTTTTACTGTAGACAGTGAATAGATCAAAGCCTACCCCTGTACCTTTTCCAAGTTGTGAGTTGACAGCGTCAAAGGTTAAACGTTGATTAGTTTCATCATATCCTAATTTGATAGCGGGATCGCGATCGTCAATCCAATTCATTGTCTCAGCTGAAGTCGTTGCATTATCCAAAACTGCTGAAATTCCATAATCCGCTAAGGTCCCATTTGCCGCAAAACTTGTAAATGCAACGGTGGAATTTGTGTCAGTTGTCAATCGTTTTGCCGAGGCTTGCACTTCACGTATAACAATTTTGCTATTATAAAAAGTTTCCGAAACACCCTCGACCAGATCTTGTGTACTATCGAGATATGCCTCAACATGATCAGAGGGTTTTCCTAATATTGTTATTGGAGACTCTGTCGCCATATTCAATATATCGTCGTCTACTACTTTATGATTTAGCGTGACAATTGTTTGCGCACCATTATTTGGATCAACTACCTGTGTTCGAACAGAAATTTCATTAGACCCAACTTCTGATATGAATTTTTCCTCTCCAGTATCAGCATTCTGCTGAAATCTAAGAACTTCAAGGTCTTGGATTGGATAGCCACTCAAAGTGATTTGTAGATACCCATTCGTATCCTTAGTAAAATTACCAACAGCCGTCGGTTGTTCGTCATAAGCCTTAATTTCAGGTTTGTTATCCACATTCGAAAAAGCAATGAACCGATTTGCAGCACCAGGCACAGCCGCCTGCGTTTGAGGATTATTGTGTTTAAACGAAATTACATCGAATGTAGGGGCCGATGACAAGTCAACAGCCGATCCAACTGTCTTCTTGAACATCCGACCACTGACTTTCAGTTCAGTAGCAGAAGCAGTATCTATATCGACGGTTGTAGTATCATTCTGTATTTTGGCGTTCATTGCGTTTGTTATTAAACGCTGAGCATGTGTCAAAAACGTATTCATTTCTAGACCAGCAGCAGCTTCATCCGCCGACGCAGCAATTGAGGCACTATGCAAATCTACAATAATCGGCGTTTCCAAACCCTTTGCTTTCCCGTCACCGGCGGGCGCCTTAAGGTCAATAGAGAATGTGCTATCGATACCAGCTGTTGTTTGTACCTTCTTATCATCGCCGAATGCATCTCGAAGTGCATTTTGTACAGCAGCCGCTAATTGCTCACCGTTGTAAGTCCCAGGTGGTATATCAATTGATACAGGACCACTATTATCGACATCGACCAATAAGAAGTCTTTACCCCAAAAAGTACCAGGCACAGGAGTTTGAACATTGGTTAACTCTTGGTACTCCATTGTCCGTTTAAACTGAAGTGGATCTGTTACGATCTCGACAGTACGACCATCTCCAAGATAAGCCGCCAAGCTCTGACCTGAAATCATAGCTGGAGTCGATTTAACTGCCGCGCCAAGGTCATCAGCGCGATAGAGAGGACTACCTTTACCCTCTAAAATATATCCTGTGTCCTCAGGTTCGGTGGTCTTCTGTCCGAACTTATCAATAAATTGTGGTGTACCTTTGGAATTGGTTGCACGAGCGAGTTCAGGTGAAAGCTCGACCCCATCCACAAACATCTTAGTATCATACTTGTATGTTTGATCCCCCGCAATTGGGTCTTGAGTTTTGATATAAAAGATAGAAGCAGATTTTGGATTTCCAGCACTATCAAAAATGGTTACCGAAGAAGAGGCCGAATATGTTTCTGGATCATTGACGTCAAATTCGACTCCTTTTGCAATGACCTTTGTGCTTGCAGGCAGATTAACTCCAACAGAAATATTCTCAGTAACCTTGGGTTCACCAAAATCTGCTGCGAGTTTAAGTTTTTGTGCGCCCTGTAGCGTCTTATCAGACACATTTCCGTCAGTATCAACGGGATACCCCAGAAGTGCCTGACCTGCACTATCAACGATTTCACCACTGTCACTTACATTGAATGCACCATTACGAGTATACACAACCTGACCAGGATTGCCTGCCGATTTTAACGCGAAAAAACCCTGTCCAGAGATCGCCATGTCCAATGTATTCGTAGACTGTGCGATATTACCTTGAGAAAATTGCTGCGTAATCGACTTTGTTGCCGTACCTGCACCAACAACGTTGGTCTGCAGTGGCGTAGTACCAAAAATATCCCCGAACTCTGTACGACTTTTCTTAAAGCCTGTGGAACCAACGTTCGCAATATTGTTTGACGTGGTCGAAATATCTTGTTGTGCGCCCTTTAAGCCGGTCAGTGCTGTGTAAAAAGACATTTATATCTCCTGTAAGAGTCTTAGGTTTTGCGCTCTATGAGCAAGAATGGTGCCAAAATCATCGTGATTATTTTTAACGGAAGTTCACTGCAGACGAGACATCAAGTTCGCCATAATCTTCCACATTCAGAAGTACTTGCTTTTCTTCCCCAGAGCCAACCGATGCGGAAATAACTTTTGAATAGATTGATGGGCTTAATTGCTCAGGGCCAGTTCCAGTATCAATGGTCGCTTCGATTTTAATGCGCTTACCAGCATCAAGAATTTCCTGAGGAATTGTTTTCCATGAAAACCCAACCAAACCAGCTGGCCTTGGGCCTAGGTCTTCAAAATGGATTTCTGAACCAGTATCCGCATCTAGATATCGGAGTTCTGTTGATAACGTGCCTTCGGGTAAATCAAGGACTCCATGAAGCTCACCCTCATTGTCTGGTTTTCCAGTATCACCTGGAACCAAGACAGAATGACCAAGAAGATTTGATGCAGTCGCAATGCGAGCTTGATCAAATTCCTCAACTAGACGCCCAATAGAATTATTAATCTCCTGGATCCCTGTCACAGTTGAGAACTGTGCCATTTGCGCAATGAAATCACCATTGTCCATCGGCGCAAACGGATCCTGATTTTGAAGTTGTGTTGTCATAAGCTTTAAGAAGTCAGATTGGCCTAGGGTATCTTTCTTTGCTTTTTGGGTTTCCGATGTTTGCGAAATCCCCAACTTTGCAAAGATTGCTGCTTGCGAGCTATTTGGATCAATTGTCGACATAGTAACTCCTATTTACCCATGCTTATTGTGCGCATCATCAAGCCTCTCAAGGTGCTGACGACTTCAACGTTGTTTTCGTATTGCCGAGATGCTTCTAGCATCTCGACCATTTCCTCTTCGGCATCGACTGCCGCCATATAAATGTACCCATCCTCATCAGCTTTCGGATGCCCTGGCTGATAAATTTTGTCAGGTTGTCGATCGACAGAAACAATGTCGACAACATCAACTGAGGCCACACCAGATTTCTCTAAATCATCTGCGTAAAGAGTGCTAAAAACCGGCTTAATGGCGCGATATGCTTCAGCTTCACTTGAAGCGACCGAGCGCGCATTCGCAAGGTTACTTGCAACAGTATTGAGCCGCAGCATTTGTGCGGACATACCCCGTCCAGCAATGTCGAATATATTCTTGATATCAGACATCCTTATTCACCCTTAATTGCTGAACGCAGACCTGCGATTTTACGATTCAGAAACTCAAGTGATGTTTGATACCTCATCACATTTTCGGAAAATTGCATTTGCTCGACGTGGAGTTCGACAGTATTTCCATCTGTTGATGGTGTTATATTTTGTCTAAAACCAATTCCCTCATCGAGCGGGCCAGAAGCGACTCTAAAATGTCGGGCATCCGTTGTTTGGATTTGCCCCAAGCCTAACTTAGCTTGCATCATTTCATCAAATTTCAAATCTTTCGCTTTGAAATTCGGCGTTGCTGCGTTCGCAATATTGGACGCCAAAATTTCATTTCTTTTCGACCTAAGAGCCAAAGCTTCTGAATGAAATTCTAAATGCTCTTGGATTGACTTCACTGGATAACCTATTTGCAATGTTGTTTGGTGCGGATATTGCAAGTAGCGTGCCAAGTAAAAGGAGAGCACAAATGAACGATGAAGTCATCTCAACAGTGGAAGCCGCGAGAAATAGCATACTCTGCGGAATGGCAGATTTGAATTTTCAGGATGCACTTAGCGAAGTCGAAGAACAATTGAAAAAAGAGAAAGGAAAATCAAAACGACTTGCTCTTTTAAGTGCCAAAAGCTGGCTTTTGCGCAACAAACTGTATTCCGTTCTTCATGACCCTTACATTTACTCAATTAACGAAGTCGAGAATACCGATATCTTTGATGGATTAGAAGAAGAAGGCGACAGTGCAGTAGATAGTTTGTTCGATGATGACGAGGATGAATTAGACGACACAGTAGATGTAGTAATAACAAAAAATACCACGCTAAATGGACATAAAATGCAAAAAGATGCCATCGTTTCAGTCACATCAGAAAATGCCGAGAAACTTGTTAAAGATGGTAAAGCCAAGCTGAAAGAATAAAGTGAGGTTTTTGGTAGAAGTCTTAACGACTTATGTTAGCGGGAAACGCCAACCTATATCGTGTATTTGGAATTTGCTCTGATTTACATTTTCTTGTTTTGAAATCTCGATTAAACTCTTCATATTATTAATTTTTAAAAATAGAGATGGGTTTCGCGGAGGTGTAAACCTCACAAGATCAAAAAACTCATTGAACACTGGATCGCTTAAATTTGCCAGCGCTGATATCAGTGGCCTTCTTTCATCGAAAACCAAAAACCCGATTGGTCCCAAATCTTGGCTCTGTCGTTGTAAAAGAAGGGTAAAGTTATATTTCGGAAGTTCAGATGCGTTGCAAGAAACTGAAATTTGAGCATCCTCCAAGACTGACGCTTTCACCAGCTCAGAACTCAATATTGTCAATTGTAGGTAGTCTTCCTGCACTCCCAAATGCCTCCAACTAAGCGTTAACTTGTTCTTCAATCAGTGATTTAAGCTTTTTAACCGCGGCTGATTTAATTTGTGAAACCCGGCCAGTTGTAACGCTAAGGACCTCAGCGATTTCATAAACATTAAGCTCTTCTACATAATAGAGCTGTAATACCATCAGTTGTTGTTGGTTTAAATTTTCAAGGTTTTCGCGAAGTAGATCTTGAAGTTGGCCATTAAATATTTTCTCCTCAACAGAAATATCGGTTGAGAAAAGGAAGTCCCCATAAGCTTCAGTCGCCTCTTCAATACTTTGATGTTGCGAGACAGCAAAATCATGTCGCCATTTTGTCAATTCATTAACGTCCACCCGCAATTCCACAGATATCTCATCAACGCTTGGTTCCCGGTTAAGTTCTTTCTCCAACTTGCGTTTTGCCCGATCGTAATCTTGTTTCCGCCGGATGGTACCACGACACAAATTGGAAGACTTTCTAAGGAAATCTACGATCGAACCCTTTACACGAAGTCTCGCATATACGGAAAATGGAACATTCTCTTTTGGAGAGTAATTGTGCGCAGCTTCCACTAACCCAACCATGCCTAACTGCAACAGGTCATCGATCTCGATTATCTTGCCCACTCTACCTCTGTAGTAAAAAGCAATTTTTTTAACGAGTTCGAGGTTTTCTTCAATTAACTCTGATGGGCCTTTCTGCTGATATGTATATCCATGAACCATGTCTTGGGCCTAACCGTTGAAAAACTGAATACCGGATAGTGAACATGGCCTCAAATTCTTAATATGCTCAGCAATTGACTCAAAATTATCATTGAGCGTTTTGTCGCGAGGTTTATTTTGCAAAACAGCGGGTTTACGAGTGAGAATTGAATTTTTCATTTCTATAGAGTCTGGTAACCAACCCGCAAATTCCAACTCGACATCCAAAAATTTTGTCGCTATGCCTTTAAAACTATTGAAACTTTTTAAAGCATCATTTTTTGATGATGATAAATTCACTAAAACCGACACGCGACTGTAATTTTTTTCTAGGTGCATTGCCTTGATGAAAGAATATGCATCCATAAAGCTTGTTGGCTCACCAACCAAAACCATGATAAGATTCTCGCAAGCGGCTGCAAATTCAATACTCGCATCAGACCCACCGGCTGGGGTATCCACAATTAAAAAATCGAGGCTATCACCAACTGAATTCAACGATTTAATAATCTCGAACCTTTTTGAGGCATCTAAATTGAGTAATTCTATTACACCAGATCCTCCAGGAATAAGTTTTACTCCGCTTGCTGTTTCATAAATAATTTCGTCGATATGTTTACCGTTTTCCAATAAATCTTGGAGTGAAATTTCAACTTTTTGGTCCAACATGATATGACAATTAGCCATACCAAAGTCCGCATCAAGCAATGCAACTTTGTATCCGAGTTTCGCTAACAAAACAGAACAATTTACTGAAACTGACGATTTACCAACGCCGCCTTTTCCGCTGGCAATAGCAATTGTACGAACCATGTCAGATACCCTTTTGCTTGTTTACTATTGCAGTGAGATGAGAAGCGACCTGATCAACTCGCGCATGATACAAACCCTCGTCACTTTGCACAATTCCAGAGAAAAATTTGCACTTGTGTCCCAATTCCAGCAGAGCACTTACCTCAGGAAGACTTATATCACACAAGTCAAGTTTCGAAACGACCGTATACTCGTTCTCAAGGCGTGGGCGCCTCGTATTCTTCATTAAGAAGTCATAACTTCGACCCACTTCAATCACGTTGATCACACTAAACACCAATGACGGGTTTTGTTTTTGAAATTTGTACAATTGGGATTCAAGTTGTTCTAGGTCGTTAACCTCAGCTAAGGATTTAACATGTTTTTTGCCGGAAGTTTTGACTTTTCTTGAATGTAAATCAGAAATATTTTTATAGTCAGCTGAACCGGTAACGTTTTTGAAGGTATGAACCAGCACCTCGTCACTTTGGTCTTCAATTAATTTTTTAAACTTATCCAAGAACGCAGATTTTCCTGATTTATCGAGGCCAACAATGAAATATATGTCTGAGTCATCAAACTCAGCTGACTGACCCCTTACAAATTTTTTTGCCAATAATTTTGCTAAACCATCTACCGTTATATTCGGGTCAAGTTCAGGAAAAATATTTTTGATATCGTTCTTTAAACCGGCAAGCCTAAAAGCATCTAACGCAACGCATGTTGTTGCTGCGCCCTCAACCGGTTCATCGACGATTTTTTCCAGTAACCTTAATTCCTCCTTAATATTTTTGATAAGTTGATACTTGTCTTTCGGCGGGCTTAACTGGTCTGAATGATTTTCAGCAGGGTTTATTAATTTTGACTTCAGAACTTCAGAGAACTTGGCTGCACCAGAAGGAGGACTTTTTAGTTTAGAAAAGCTTTGCGAGCTGTCTGCCACAATCTCGTCATTCGTAGCCACTATTTCAATCTGACCATCGACCCGACGCGTAGAAACGATCATTGCATCCATGCCCAACCGCCTGACAATCTCATCCATAGCAGTCGCGCTATCAAGTGCCGTTACAGTAATCTGTGGCATTTCATGATCTCCAAAAGTTAATTAACTTCATCTGGCTCTGCACCACCAATTGTAAATGCAATTTCCACACTACGGTTTTCGGGTAATTCCGTAAAGCTAAGAACATTTATGGCTGGAAGCTGTGAGCGTACAAAATTTGCGACATGTCTGCGGATTTGCGGTGCGACTATTAGAAACGCTGCCTTTCCTTCCGCGCTTAGCGCCTCTGAAGCATCATTTAGATTGGATAAAATTTTCTTTGCTAAACCACTATCCAGTAACAACATTTTCTCATCAGGATTTTGGCGCACAGACGTTAAAATCAATTGCTCTAAGTCTGGTGCTAGGGTCAATAATGGTAAGGTATCTTTGAACTTAGATAGTTTTTGAATAAGAAGCGGTACTAGCTTTGGTCGAAGGGCTTCTGAAATATCTTCATTACTCAATTTCTGAACATTCATCGACGCAAGTTCGCTTATAATCACGTGAAGATCAGAAACTGGAACAGCTTCCTGTAAAAGGTTTTGTAAAACCTTAGTAAGTTGATGCAACGGAATTACTTTAGGCACGATCGTCTGCACCAAATTAGGTTGAGTAATTTCCAAATTATCTAACAATTCTTGCACTTCATCTTGTCCAAGAAGGTCTGCTGCGTGGTTTGTTAAGATTTGTCCGAGGTGAGTAACCAATACCGATGTTGGGTCGATCGTGACATAGCCCTTCGATTTGGCATCGTTTTCCAGCTCTGGCTCGATCCAAACGGCATCAACACCAAACGAAGGATCCTTGACTTCAATGCCGTCAATCATCATTTGCACGCCCTCTCCAGGGATTGCCAGTATTTTTTCGTGATAAATAATGTCGTCTGCGACAATTTTTTGCCCAATCTTTATCTGATATTGAGATGGCTCTAAATCGATGTCGTCTCGAATTCTAATCCCCGGAACAACAAATCCTAAGCGTTTGGAAGTATCTTTCCTTAGTTTTGTGACACTTGGAACTAGGCTCGCGGTATCAGCTTCAGAAACTAAACTCACAAGACCAAAGCCAATATTCAAAGAAATTTTTGCATCATCTTTTACGGCACTGACGTCAAATGTATTTTCATCCACTGTCGCAGAAGTATTATCTTCCTCTTCAGCCACATCAGCACTTGTTTCTTTCCGGCGCGCGAAAAAACCAAGCATCGCGGTAATTAACGCGAAGATGATGAAAAGAGTGTTGGGCATTCCTGGGATAAGCCCAAGCGTAAAAATAACAAAACTTGTCGGAAGCCATGCAGCAGATAAATTAATTTGAGAGGATATATGCTCCGACATATTCTCAGCTGAAGAAACGCGTGTCACAATAATTGCCGTTGCAATTGACAATAACAGTGATGGTATTTGCGCAACCAGACCATCACCGATCGCAAGCAAAATATATGACTGAGCTGCAACACCAATCGACAAGTCATGTTGCAATAAACCAATAATCAAACCGCCGACGACATTAATCACAAGGATTAAAATGCCAGCTATCGCATCTCCCTTTACGAACTTTGAGGCGCCATCCATGGAACCATAAAAGTCTGCTTCTTTGGCGACATCAGCCCTTCTTTCTTTCGCCTCCTCAGGTGTTAGAATCCCTGCATTCAAATCTGCGTCAATGGCCATTTGCTTCCCAGGCAAAGCATCCAATGTAAAACGCGCGGAAACTTCTGACACACGTCCGGCACCCTTCGTGATGACGACCAAATTAATAATTACAAGAATAGAAAAGACAAAAAGACCAACTGCATAATTTCCAGAAACTATGAAATCACCAAATGCCTCAATAACTCTACCAGCAGCATCGGGGCCAGTGTGACCTTCTTTTAATACGATCCGCGTGGATGCTACATTTAGGCCTAGGCGTAATACGGTTGCTATTAAAAGTAGGTTCGGAAATGAAGAAAAATCCAATGGTCGCTGTGTATGCAAAGCAACCATTAATATCAGAAGTGACAGGGTGATGTTAACGACGAAGAAGGTGTCCAAAAGAGCCACTGGCAGTGGTAAGACAAGCATCGCGACAAGAGCAATGATCCCAAATGGCATCAAAGTGTTCACAAATTTTGGCCTTTCCGCTGGAAATCCCAAGGATTGTAGTCTCTCCATCATACCACCTTTTCAGGATGTCAGTAATTTGACACGTTAAATCATTGTTTTCATTGAATTTAGTCCAAATACTAGTGAGACCAATATCAATCGTATTAGTTAAAGCACAAACTATACCAACCTGAATTTTAGACTTTATCATAAAGCATTATCACCTCATAAATCACATTTGTAATCACATGTTTGAAAACTGGCACAATACTTGCTCTCTTGATGTGAGTTACGAGTATTAGGATCAGCAAATGAATATTGCACTGAAATCACTTATCATGTTGTTACTAGGTTTTGCATTGGCGGGCTGCGCAGGCCAGACGACCTCTGTCATGCCTACAATCCCATTGCTTTCAACAAATGATGAGAGCGCACAGGCGATCAATAGCTCACGATCGTTACTTGGTGAACGCCGAGCGGCCGAGACATCTAAGTATTATGTGCCAAGTATTACGGCAATTGGATTTGCATCTGTATCCATCCAACCGTCTAAAAACATCAATCAAAGACGATTAATGGCAATGCGCGCTGCGAAGCTCGACGCATACCGTAGCCTGACCGAACAAATCCACGGCATACAAATTCAAGGTGAAACTACGATTGGGGAAGCCGTGTTGACCTCTGATAAGTTGGCGGCGGCCCTAAATGGCTTGATCATAGGTGCGCGTACAGTCAAAATCGAACCAACCAGCACAGACACCTACCAAGTTGAGTTAGCTGTGAGTGAAGCACATGTGAATCGGCTTGTAAAAGCGTATCGTAAAGGTCTCATGTAAGTCTCGGTCATACGCATGCGCTTTATTCACATACTCACAATCTATGCTGCACTTTTTATCAGCAGTGGTGCCACCTTTGCAGCAACCCCTGCAAATTTAAAACAAATAATAATCACTGGCCAGACACCGGTGACAGCGAACCTAAGCGACGCAACCTACCGTACAAGAGCACTGGAACAAGCTTTACACCAACTCGTTACTGATAATACCAAACAGCTGAAAAGTTTTTCACTGGTTGAAGATGGTCAATTACTGATTGACCAAATTCAAAGTCATACAAACATTCAAATTTTTGAGTATCAAATCCTCCAATCACGAAAGTCACGCGGTAGGTATGAATTAGACGTTCAATTCCTTTATGCCGATACGTCTTATAAACCGATCACAACTCGATGCAGGATTGTGCCTTATGACAACATCGAAACTTTTGTGTCGCTGACACCCGAGACTAAACAAAATATAATATGGGCTAAGTTAGACTTGAATAAAATTGCACAAGGCATTTCTGGTTTATCTTTTCGGCCCTCGGTCAATCTGAACCCAGTTGCACTATCTCAGAAAAAAAATACCTCACTTTATAATTTGAAGCGTTCTACAAATCCGTATCATGTATACAAACTAGAAGTTGACGTTCGTTATTCATCCACAACATCTCGAAATGTTTTAGGAAAGAAATCTACACTCTCCATCCAAACTGAGGTCAAAACAACTAGGGATGAGAAAAACATCATTCACGGGAGTTTCGCAGAGGATTTTGTAATAGACCATAAAACTCTCGGAAATATTGCACTCGCTCAAAATCGTCGTAATTGGAGCGAAACAGAAGAGAAAATCTATGAATTTATAATCGCGAGCGTTGCACAACAGGTGCGGGAAGCGGAGTGCGCAAATATTCCCCCCGAACTAACAGTCTCAAACCAAAACATAGATTTAAATCATGGCTCTGCTGAGGGCATACAAAAAAGTGACCTTATTATTGCCCAAGACCTCACTGGAAAAGAAGTCTTCTTTAAGATTAATGAACTCAGAAAGCACAGCTCTTCGCTTTCAGTGATCTCAAAATTTAGTAATTTCTCTTCTCTGCGTCCCGGCGCTGTGACTATTTTGAATGGAGGGTGAGACGTGTTAGCCAAAGCTCTGCAAGTAATAGTAGCAAAGTTTATTTTATTGATTTGCGTCAGCGCAGCATGCGCCGCAGATCGTATTGATGGATATGAAATAAAAAAACAGGCGCGAAACGTCGTGAGTCTCGATGGCATCCCTCTCGAATTGGTCGTCTCAGACAAGAGGACATTTTTTCCTTGCTCTGATCCACTCATGTACAGCCCTCGATTGAACAACGACTGGAGCGCGGTTGAGGTGCATTGCCCCTCCGAGAAGTGGTCAACAGTCCTTCGGAATAACAAGACAGCCGCCCTAGAAAAATATGACGATGCATTGGAAGGGTCATCAAAAACCAAAATTATCGTGATGAAAAAGAATATTTCCAAAGGTGTTGTAATAACTGCTGAGCATTTAGAATATTCGTCAGATTTTACTGAAGGACTATCCGGGAGCTTTACGGATTTTGAAGACATAATTGGCAGAAAAGCAAAATTTAATTTGGCACGGGGCACCATTTTAAAGGCAAGGCAGCTGGCGATAGGCTACCCAGTTGAAAAGGGTAAAGCTGTTCTTTTGGTTGCCGATAACAAGCGGGTGTCAATCAGCGTGAACGCGATCGCACTTGAAGACGGGCAGATTGGTGATATCATCAAAGTTCAAAATATAGCTTCTGGGAGAACATTACATGCAATAATCAAAGGTGAAAAAAAAGTTTCGCCTTTGGCTAACATGTAAATCGTTTGGGTCGTACAGAAACTCGAAAGGAGATTCAAAATGGTTGAATCACTCAGACATAATCCGAGTATCGGATCGAGTGCTGTTCATGACCAGAGCAAGTCGCGTGGAAAAGTGGTGGATAGTAATCCAGCACCCGTAGCGAGTAATGTGACTTCGACAGAAGCGTCTGTGGACGTATCTTTATCTGTCGCAGATAAAGTG
>Ga0255765_1002328_pt1 | contig 21752 bp, 18 predicted proteins | sample 041ome_8_FD_179965 | JGI IMG/M metagenome (GOLD analysis project Ga0255765, IMG submission 179965) | Coastal salt marsh microbial communities from the Groves Creek Marsh, Skidaway Island, Georgia - 041407BS metaG (version 2) | ecosystem: Environmental > Aquatic > Marine > Intertidal zone > Salt...
GTCATCACTTGGAATAAATGATGCAGAAGGCAAACGAATGATCGCTGTACAAAAAACTCCTGGAGTATTTAACTGCATTATTAATGACGATGCTGGAATTGTAGCTGTGTCGCCAGAATCAGGAACGCTTTTTTCCTGCCACGGTGATAGCGTTTACATTTCCTTCACAGTTGAAAACGAAGGCGTAAATAGCCTAACCGCATTGGACGCCACATTCACCACAGACCTAGGGCAAACATTCACACAGACGTTTGTGCAGGCTATTGCTAGCGGATCAACACACGAATTTACATTTAGCACAAAGGCAGCTTTAGTTAGTGGAAATAATGGGGTTCAAATCGTCTTGGATGCGTCAAACGATGGCCATCCTTATAACGACACCATGGTTGTTTCATATCCATTTGTTGATTCTGAAACACTCAGCGTACTTTGGAGTGAGAATTTTGAATCGTTCGATCTTTGTGGAACCGGCTCTGATTGCGGGTTTACAGTATGCGAAATGGAAAATGATTGGGTAAATGAGCCAACTGGACTTGTTGATGAATCTGATTGGCGAACTAATTCTGGAGGAACGCAATCTGACTTTACTGGGCCAAGCGCAGATCATACTTTAGAAAACTCTAGTGGTAAATACATCTATTTCGAGGCAAGTGGCGGTTGTACTTTTCAAACGGCTATGCTTACATCACCTTGCATCGATTTAACCCAAGCGACTGAACCTAAACTCACTTTTTGGTATTCCATGAATGGACTTGACATGGGGTCATTATCCATTGACTTATTTGATGGATCCCAATGGACCGAAGATGTTTTCTTTATCAGTGGCAATCAAGGGGATGAATGGGAATTAGCAGAAGTCTCCTTAGCCGCATATGTTGGACAGGTAGTAAACATTAGATTTAGAGGTGTTTCCGGTTCTGATTACAGAAGTGATATTGCTATTGACGATATTATGCTTTCGCATCCACCCATCGCCAACTTCGATTATGGTGTTCAAAATGATGGCGTTACTGTCTCATTTACAGATTTAAGTTTATTCTCAGATACCATGACCTTTGATCTCGGAGATGGGACTGTTATGGGCAGTGTGCCAAGCTCCTATGCCTATGCCAGTCAGCAAGTCTATTCTGTAACCCAAACAGTATCGAACACGGTTGGTGAAGACACCTTGTTGAAGCTCATCACAACATTGGATTTGCAGAAAGTGGATGAATCTGGCATTACAATCTATCCAAATCCAACTTCCGACATTTTGATTATTGAAAACCTAAATGGACAAAATAGTATCCATCTATACGACATGTCTGGTTCACTAATTCAAGAATATTCAGCTGTAGGTAAATCGCATATATCCTTGAATCTTGTTGAATTAGAAGCGGGGAACTATTTAATCCATATTGATGATTCCATGACTTTTCCGCTGACTATTGTACGATAAAGAGAACCTTATTTTTTGAGTTTGGCAACATGATTGTATTGGTAGATTTTCATGCATAATCAAAAAAATCATTTCTTTACCCTTTATAAAACAACAACGTGATGAGAATTCTATCCGTATTATTCCTGACTTTTCTTATCTGCTCCAATGCGATCTCGCAGAAAGCAGATGACATATTAGGTGTTTGGTATAACCAAGAAAAAACAGCCAAAGTTAAGATTTTCAAAGCTGGAGATAAATACGATGGTAAAATCGTATGGTTGAAAGAACCCATGCGAGATGGTAAACCAAAACTTGACAAAGAAAATGAAGATGAGGACCTTAGGAGTAGGCCTATATTGGGACTTGAAATATTAAAAGGGTTTGAGTTCGATGATGATGAATGGGAAGACGGAACCATTTATGATCCTAAAAATGGTGAGACCTACTCTTGCTACATAACAAAAGAAGGTGATAAGTTGAACGTACGCGGTTTTGTGGGGTTTGCTTTGATCGGTCGAACTTCCATATGGACAAAAGCAGAATAATAAAATGAAAAAGTTAATCCTTACTCTCGCAGCAGTTGCTGCAATTTCTATTTCATGGGCTCAAAAAGTGCCAGGAACCGCAAATGTAATTGAAGGTAAAGTAGTCTATATTGAATCCAACCCCGCAACTCAATATCGGCATTTAGGCACGGTTACTTGTGGTTTAATGTTTCCTGATAAATTCGATTTAATGATGGAGCACATGATAAAAAGGGTCGCAAAAGAATTTCCAGATGTGGAGTATGACGCCTTAATATTTCGTCCTGGAACAGGTTTTTGCAAAGCAGATATAATTCAGTTTTATCGAGATCCAAAAGCTAAAAAAAGAAAGCCCAAAAGAGGAGAAGAAATTAGCATATACCCTTCCTTTCAGTTGTCGGAGTCTGTTGGTCGTGGAGGTGTAAATATCTTCATCGAGAACAATCCAACCGCGGAGTACATCTTGCTTGGCAAGGTTGAGGTTCCCCAAAATTTCCGTAATTCAGATTACGAAGAAATAATCAAGGAAATGACAAGAGTTGCTAAAGAAGCATACCCAGATTTAGACGGTGTCGTTATCACATCGGGCACAGGATTGCGCAAAGCGAATGTTATTAAACTAAAATAACAACAACCTTTCCTTAAATTTTACCGTCTAAGTTTCGTTGTGTAGAACATAATGATCAGCGAAGCTACCATACAAGGATGTTTAGATGAGGATCGCAAGGCCCAAAAAAAGGTCTACGAAACCTACTTCCCATTAATGCTTTCGATCGTAAGAAGATACATTAAGGATGAAGAAGAATCCTTGGATGTGCTCAATCAGGGATTCATTAAAATATTTCGCAAAGTGGATCAATACCACTTTCAAAACTCTTTTGAAGGTTGGTGTAAACGAATTATAATCAACACAGCTCTCGATCATTTACGATCAAATAAACGATACAAGGATATTTTCTCCTTTGAGGCCATTATGCCGACCTATCAGGTCTATAATGATGGCTTAAATAACATGTCCATTCGTGAACTCATGTCTATTATCGACAGTATATCACCAGTAAGCAAGGTTGTCTTCAACATGTTTGCAATCGATGGGTTCAGTCACAAGGAAATTGCCGAACACCTAAATATCTCAGTGGGTACATCTAAATGGCACCTAAGCTCTGCAAGAAAGCAAATACAAGCAAAGCTCAGGTTAGCTTATCCAGATGTATATGTAGCCTATGGATAATTTCGACAACAATATTGACGAGGTTTTCAAATCAAGGTTCACGGATGCGAAAGATTACTCATTAAACTCTGATGCTGGTTGGAAGGCTGTTGAAGTTGCCCTAAACTCTAAATATGCAATGGCGAGTAGTGCGGCCGCTTCCACGGGCAAATTCGCCATTTTTAAAGTGGCAGCTGTGTTTACTTCTTCTATTACAATAGCAGGATTAATCAGTTCCGACACTAGTCTTGAAAGCAAAATTTCAAAATTCGATGATGGCTTTAGTTTAATCTATGATCAAACATCAACTCAAAATGCTCAAGATGCGAATATTGCCAGTTTTCAGCTTGTTGATGAACAGTTAAGTTTGCCCCCTTCTTCTGCGGATGGGGAAACAAACCACTTAGAGTCTTCGATTCAATCAACACAAAATTTAGTCACTCTAGGGGATAGTTTAGAATCTATCGCAGCTGCGCATGACCAAAAACAGTCGCCAGAAAATGAATCTCATACAAGCTTAGTTGAAACTTTAGACGGGAGAGCCTACGATGGCATTTCTAAAATGCTCATTGGTGTTATAAAAGGAAGTTCGCCTTCAGATATAGACAACTTGGAAATAATTGAACCAGAAATCGACATATGGAATAGTAATCATATGTGGTTTTTACGCGGAGGTATGAGAATAGGATCTGGCGAATCAAACTCGTTTGAAATTGACTCTGAATGGAAAGCTAACCCTTCATTCTCATTCGGATACGGGTATGCAATATCCGATAACTCTTATATAACTGCAGAAGTTGGCTGGATTCGCAGGTCAGGAAATGGAATTGAACGAACACGTGACGTGGACTTGAACCCAATCATATCTGGTATTGCAGCCTCCTATGGTGGAAACCTGAGTGAACAGCAATTTATAATTCACGAAAGTTTAGTCGCAACTCGTATGGATTATGTTCATATTCCAATAAACTACAATCATCAATTTGCTGACAAATGGACTTTTACCGCAGGTGGATTTGTTGATTTTCTAATTGCAGCTAAAAATGACGCCTACATAGTCTATAACAACACCGAATATCAAGCTTCGGTTACTGGAAAATCTGAATTAAACACCTTGAACGGATTGAATAAAATTCGATATGGAGCCTCCCTTGGGGTTGAGCGTTCCATATTAGGAAACTTAAGTTCCTTTGGTCAAATGATGGTGCCGCTGAACACAGCGGTAGATAGTAAATCAGAGTATCGAGTAATTGATGAAACCAATAAATTAATCGATCTCCAATTCGGGTTTACGTATCGTATTTAGAAAGTTCTAATCTTATTCTTTTTGCGCTTCTTACCAAACTTTAGATTGGGAGCTTTAAACTTTTTCTTCTTGTTTTTGATCTTCTTATTATCATAAACTCGATTCTTTGAGCCTTTCTTTTTGCGCAATTTTTTCTTGTTTCGATAACTCTGCTTTTGCTTTCGCTTTTTTTGTTTAAACTCTTTATTCGTTATCGATGGGGTGAACGAATGACTTAGTGTGATTTTAGAAATAAGATATGTGTCATTACTCTCGCTTCCTCCCCTTGGTTGGTTTTCAGTATACCAATCTGGGTCGGGTACATCCTCCAGTAACACACTTGGGTTTGCAAAAAGTGCAGCTAGCTTGCCATTTCTCTTTTCAATTTCATCATTTGGATAATAATAGCCACTAGCATCATCCATATAATCAGAACTGGTCCATCTATACCCGAAATCAATACCAATTGTATAATTACGATTCAACAGGTATGTAACGCCTCCGCCAATTGGAAACACCAAGCCCAATCTCCTATATGGTTTAGGGCCATTTGGCATCCCCTGCCCCTCTGTTTGCATTGGTTTTAGCGCATACCATTGACCGTTTAATTGCCCTTTTGGATTAAAAAACATAAACCCCGCACCAGCCGAGGCGTAAATCCCAAACCTGTTACCATCAAAAATGCTGGTTGTTCTGGCTCCGGCAAAATGGATTGTTTTGGGCTTTAACAGATAGAATTCATAATTCCCTGTTAACTCAATGAGCGGAGATTTGAAGTTTAGATTTCGATACTTCCGGTTTGGATAATCTGTGGTGGCATCATCACCTCTTAATCTACCATAAGACAAACTGCCTCGAATTGCATGATATTCTCGAAGGTAGCAGCGCGTGGCAACGGATATTCCATATCGCATTTGAGTGGGCTCGAAGTCATAAATGAATGGTTTCCCCGGCCCATCTTGACCACCCAGGTCCCCTAAGAAGGCAGTTGGACCAATGCCAAGCATAAACTCCAGCCTCGTTTTAGTCCAATCCGTGGGGCTATTGTCTATCTTGGGTGTTTTATATGTCTTGTTGGTTCCTCCTCGATTCTTAATCTTTGGGTCTTTCCCAAAAACCGCTTTCTTTTGGGAAAAGCCAGACATAGCCACCAAAAGAACCAAAGTGAATAATATTAACCGTTTCATTCGTTTCATCACGAAAAACAAAAGTACGGCTAATCAAATAGAGTGCATACCGCTAACTAGTTCATAACAAAATGAATACGCTTACCCTAATAAAATACTGGAAGTTTTCGACTTCAATAGTCATTGTATCCATCATGTCAAATGCTTCTGTTTGTATAGCACAGTCGTCAAGAAATTATCAAGAAATATCCGAATTCAGAGAGGGAATCAAAGAGTCCAATGCCTTTTTCAAAGCTGAAAACCGACTGGAATCAAAGGTATTGCTTGACTCTTTATCCATACCATTTTTCACACTTGATGACTCGCTTATTACAGTGGTGGGGTTTGATCTGGGCGAGTCGTATAGCAAGCTCGGAGATTTCGAAGCCGCGGCCAAGATTTTCGAAACAGTTATTTTACACTTCAGAAGTTACAGGCGACACTATAAACCTTGCAAGAGGTCTTTATGAGCTTGCATTATGTTATAAATCCTTAGGCTTAAACACTACGGCAATGGAGACCCTCTTACGTTGCATGGTGATTTGTGAAATAAGTGATGATCAATTGAGGCTTGCCCCGGTACTTAATCAAATCGGATTGATTAAAAAGAGTGAATCTCAATACATCGAAGCCATAGCGTATTTCGAACGTTCACTTAAGATAGCTGAGTCAACTAACGATACTGAACATATGGCTAGGGTGTATAACAACATAGGCTCAGCCTTCAAACTCAAAGGAGATTATTCGCGGGCAAAAGAGTGCCTACTCAAAGCAATTGCGATTAATAAACAAAATGACAACAGTCGAGCTTTAAGCTATAACTATAACAACCTAGCGAATGTTTTTGAGGAACAAAACGACCTTGAGAACGCCTTAGATTACCAAGTGAAAAGTATCGAAATCAAAAAACAAGTAGGAGATCCTGCCATGTTAGCCATTAGTTATAGCAATCTAGCTATTATATATGGCAAGATGGGGAAGGCTACGATAGCCGAAGACTATATGTTAGAGGCAATTAGAATTAGTGAAAAAGAAGGTTCTTTTAACGTAACTCCCATAGTTTATAAGCAATATGCAGACTTTTTAATAAGTCATAATAAATTGGAGCAGGCGGTGACTTGGTTAAATCGGTTGGTTGATTTTAAGGATAGCGCTGCAAATACCGATCGAAAGATGCTCACTAAGGCTTATGCAACTCATCTAAGTCAGCGCATTCTTAATAAAGAACATAAGTTAACTACCCAAATTGACGAATCAGACAATAAGGATCAAAACTGGCTTCTTATAACCCTTTTGTCGATTTGTTTTGTCATGTTATTCACCGTTTTCGTACTTTATTTTTCAGCATATCGAAAACAAGCGAAAGTTGAAAACACGCTATTGAACGAAAAAAAAATAGCATCAGATTTACGTGTACAACTCAAAAAAGCAAGGTTGGATCATGAAGAAAACCTAAAGAAAATTGAAAGTGCAGAAAGAGATAAAGGCGTCTTCTTCTCGACAGTAAGTCACGACATGCGCGGACCCTTAAATGCAATTGTGAGCATGCTTAAAAAACAAACTGAAGACGAAAACAAGGAAGAAATGGTCGTACTCGATTATTCAGTGCGCTCTTTGATTGCACTTACTGATGACATCTTAGATTTCTCATATATTGAATCTGGAAGGCTCAGAATTGAGCATAAGCGATTCTCGTTGAAGCTTCTTATTGATGATCTGCTAGAGGCATTTGAGTTTATTTCAAAAGAAAAAGATATTGACCTTATTGCTGAAATAGATGACCCTCCTGATAAGTTGATTGGAGACCCCAGGCGATTAAAACAGGTATTGTTCAATTTACTTCAAAACGCATTCAAGTTTACTCGAGAAGGCTTTGTTAAAATAAAGTTGTTTAGTATCGAACACGATCTTAATCACCAACGTGTAATAATAGAAATTCAAGATACAGGAATTGGAATTTCGAAAATTCGAGTCGCAGACATTTTTGATAAATTTTTCCAAATCAACCCTCAAGACGAAATTGACAATGGTGGCAGTGGATTGGGGTTATACGTATCAAAAGCACTCATCGAGCAAATGGGTGGAACCCTAACAGTCGAAAGTAAAATCGATCAAGGAAGCACATTTCGAATCGAGCTCACGCTGCCTATTGCTCACCAGATTTAAGTGTAATCACTGTAATCTCAGGTAAAATCCCTAGTCGACCTGGATAACCGATGTATCCGAACCCACGGTTTACGTATAGGTATTGTTTTGCCTCATTGTACAAATCGGCCCATTCTGGATAAAAGTATTTTACTGGACTCCACTTTACTGAACCTACTTCTATTCCGAACTGAAACCCGTGCGTATGACCCGAAAACATTAAATCAACATGCGGAAAATCAGGAATAACCTGCTCCTTCCAATGACTCGGGTCATGTGATAAAAGCAATTTAGTCACATCATCAGGTAGTCCCTCATTCGCCTTTTTTAAGTTGCCGTATTTCGGAAATCTGCCCTTAGCCCCCCAGTTTTGAATGCCCAATATGGCAATTTCATCCCCTCCGATTTTAATTTTCCGATGTTCGTCCATCAAAACATCCCATCCCATTTGCTTTTGTGTTTCAATGAGGTCACTTAAGTTCTTTTGCTTCTCTTCGATCGAGTCCCATTGCACATAATCTCCATAGTCATGATTACCCAAAACACTCAATACGCCATGATCTGCTTTCAGTTTCGAAAAAAGACTTTTCCAGTCATCCAACTCGCTTGCCTTGTTATTCACTAGGTCGCCAGTGAAAAAAATGATGTCCGACTTCTGTTCATTGATCATATCAATTCCCCGTGCTACGGCTTTCTGATTCCAAAAGGAGCCTGCGTGTATATCTGAAATTTGAGTGATCGTGAAACCATCAAAACCCTTCGGGAGCTTAGGTAAATGAACCGTCCTTTTCAAAACTCGGTAATCATGAGCACCACTTAGCACTCCCCAGCCCATTCCAATGATCGGCAATGCAGCCGTAATTGCACCCGCTTGTGACATAAATTGGCTCCGTGAAATGCCTTCTGAGTTCGATTGCTCAATAGGTGGGTTAACTCTTTCCCAATTAAATTGAAGCAACCTTCGTAAATCATCCAGCAAAAGCCACACGGCAAAGAGCAATTTGCCAATCATATTTGCGGAACCAATGGTTACAATCATCATCAATATAGGCCGAGTAGATTGATGTTTGGACATTGGTTCAAATAATATGAACCCTAGAATTGTCAGTATGGTTAACCCCCAAAACAACCATTTGATAATCCTCTGAACCAACTCTGTTAGAGGCGATATAGCAACCTTCAGGCCTTGATAGGCATAGAAATCTATACCAAGCAAAACAAGGGAGACCACTAAAAAGACAATAGATCTTTGCATAAGCTTACAGAAACAAAAAAACCCCGAGATAGTTCGGGGTTTTCAGAGGTCTCGAGCGGATTCGAACCGCTGTGGATGGTTTTGCAGACCACTGCCTAGCCACTCGGCCACGAGACCTTAATAAAGGTGCGAATGTAATTATTTATTCATCCCATGTTCCGATTCTACGGTCACAGAAACACGTTGAAGATCGTATTCTACGGGAGCCTTTAGTTTGTGTACCGTAACCCGAATTTTATGTGGTGATTTTATTCGAGCTTGGATTTCATGCAAAATATTGTCAGCGACCGTCTCAATTAGATTACATCTAATTTGCATTTGTTCTTTTGCTACCTCCATCAACATAACGTAATCGATCGCACAATCAATTGAATCTGAGTCTATTGCAGTTTTAAAATCCGTTTCAACAAGAATATCGACCTCAAATTCACCTCCTATTTTTGCCTCGAGTGGATGGCATCCATGAAAGGCAAAAAACTTAAGTCCTTCAACTAAAATCCTATCCATTCGAGAGTTTTTCCAATCCAGATTGCAACCTTGCTATGGACTCATCTTTCCCTAAAAACGCCATGGTTTCGAACATATCTGGTCCCGCACCACGTCCGGTAATCAATACTCTTAATACCGGCATCACAACACCCATTCCTAGCTCATTTTCAGCTAGAAATTGATTGAACGTTTCGTGAAGAATCTCCGTTTTATATTCAACATTTGAGAATTTTCCAATCAACTGTTCAACCATCGCAGGTGTGTTTTCATTCCACTTTTTGTTTATGATTCGTTCTTCATAATCTTCTGGCTTTTCAAGAAGGTATTTACCTTCCGTCATTTCTTCAATAAATGACGCTCGGTCTTTCACCAATTCAATATATCCTGGTATTTGATCGTCCTTGATTTCGATTCCTTCTGAGGCCAGTGCGTCCTTTAGTGGGTTGGCTAATTCTTCAGAACTCTTGGTTCTCAGATACTGCTGATTATACCATTTCGCTTTATCTGCGTCAAACTTAGATCCTGATTTTCCTACTCGTTCCAGTTTGAAGTTTTGAATCAGCTCATCCATTGAAAATAGCTCCTGATTCGTTCCAGGATTCCATCCTAGGAATGCGAGCATATTAATAAATGCTTCTGCGAAATATCCCTTCTCACGATATCCAGAGGATGTTTCACCAGTGGTTGGGTCTTTCCATTGAAGTGGAAATACTGGGAAGCCCAATCTGTCTCCATCTCTTTTACTCAACTTTCCGTTTCCATCCGGTCTTAGAATCAATGGCAAGTGAGCAAACTCTGGTCTTGACTCTTCCCACCCAAGGAACCTATAAAGCAGAATGTGAATTGGAGCAGATGGCAACCATTCTTCTCCCCTTATAACCTGAGTAATTTTCATCAAATGATCATCCACAATATTTGCGAGATGATAGGTTGGCATTCCATCAGATTTGAAAATAACCTTGTCATCAATTGCATTTGAGTTCACTTGCACCCATCCTCGTATCAAATCATGAAATCGGATTTCTTCGTTGCGAGGCACTTTTATTCGGATCGTGTATGGTTCGTTTGCCTCCAGCCTTTGCTTTACTTCGTCAGCCGATAGTGTTAACGAATTTTTCATTGTCATGCGCACTGCTGCGTTATACTGAGGACTTGGCACCTTGGCTCGAGTTAATCGTTCACGCATTTCATCTAACTCTTCGCTCGTGTCAAATGCATAATAAGCATGTCCAGCCTCTATCAATTGATCTGCGTATTGGCGATACATCGCTTTTCGCTCAGACTGGCGATACGGTCCATATTCGCCTCCTTGCCAAGGATCCTCATCGGTTTCCATACCCACCCAGGCCAGCGCTTCTTTAATATAATCCTCTGCTCCAGGCACATACCTGTTTTGATCCGTATCCTCGATTCGGAGGATGAATTTTCCATCATTCGCCTTAGCAAACAAATAGTTAAACAAGGCTGTTCTCACTCCTCCCATGTGAAGTGGGCCCGTAGGACTTGGTGCAAATCGAACTCTAATGTTACTCACAGATACTAGTTTTAAAAAGGCGGCAAAGATAGATACCTTAGCCACCCAAAACATCGATAAATCCATCCTCAATCTTTAACCCGCATTAACAAATGAGCGCTCCAGCCGTTGGTATATTTGAATTAGAATGAGTCAGCTCGAATTACTACAGCAAAATCTTCACGCTTATGTATCTAAGCGTTATTTGAACGAATTGATTAAGGGTTCAATAATCACTGGTACTGTGTTGCTTTCCAGCTGGTTATGTGTTTCCGTTATGGAATATTTCTTCCATTTTAGCAGCAACCTTAGGACAGTCCTCTTTTTCACATTTCTCGCCTTCGCACTTTCTGTATTCTTTTTTCAAGTGGCCCTGCCTCTACTTCGCTATCTCAGAATCCTTCGTCCAATCGAAGATAAAGTGGCTGCCGAAAGTATTGGAAGGTCTTTTTCTGGTATTGACGATAAGCTTAAAAACACTTTAGAACTGCGTGATCAATTGATCGCATCGCCAAGTTTGTTAGCACAAGCAAGCTTACTACAAAGAGCTGGCTCATTAAACCAGATCACCTTTTCAAACTCGATTAGTTTTCAAGCAACCTGGCGCCTTATGCGCTATTTCATTTTGCCAGTATCAGTCTTCGGGGTGTTAAGCTTCGCTTTTCCAGATATGATTCTGGATAGTTCGAGACGCGTGGTAAACTTCAATGAAAACTATACTCCTCCAGCTCCCTTCTTCTTTCTCTTAGTAAATGACAAAATGGAGGTGGCTGAGGGTTCTGCATTTACAGTTCAGATTAAGACTGAAGGCTCTCACCTGCCGAATCAAGTTTTTATCGAAACTCAAGCTGGCAATGTCCGAATGCGAAAGGTTTCAAATGAATTATTTGCTTATGACTTCGATCGTCTCATGTCTAGTGTGAACTTCAAGGTAAATGCCGCTGGTGTCGAATCTGAGAATATGATAATTGAAGTCTTAGCGCTGCCTAAATTTCTGAGAACAACCGCCAACCTAGATTTTCCCGCTTACACAGGATTGAAGGACGAGAGTCTTATGAATCGCTCGCAAATCAAGGTTCCAGTGGGCACCACGATTGATTGGATTTTAAATCTGAAAAGTGTAGATCAACTGCTTATTAAAGACTCTGAAGAAGCCACCATTTTACCAATCGGAGAGGAGCCTAGCGTATTTTCTAAAAAAATAAAAGCAAGTGGTGACATAGTCTTGGTCTCAAGTAACATGAATGGACTTAGCGATACCTCCCGCATTTCAATACAGGCTGTACCAGATGAATTCCCTGGCATCTCTGTGAAAGAGGTGTTCGATTCTAATGACGTCAGTCAAAAGTATTTTACCGGGAATATTTCAGATGACTATGGGTTCACTCGAATGCAGTTTCGCGCTGACAAGGTTTCACAGAATCAAAGGGTCAACATCTTAAAAGAATCGGTTCCGATAGGGAATTCGACCAGCGAACAATCGTTTCAGTACTTATACAACTTAGACAGTTTAATACTCGATCCAGAAGATCAAATTGAATATTATTTTGAAGTTTGGGATAATGATGAAATTAACGGAGCTAAGTCCAGCAAATCTAGAGTTTGGAAGTTCGCACTGCCCAGCGAAGCTGAAATTAAAGAGCTAAACGCTGAAACTGCCAAAGAATCTAAGGAGGCGATGGCCAAGCAACTGAGTGAATTGGACAAGCTCAACAAAGAACTAGACGATTTTAAAAAGGAGGTTCTTCAGAAGAAGAAAACCGATTGGCAGGATAAGGAAAAGCTAAAATCCATGCTAGAAAAACAAAAGCAAGCAATGGAAAAGCTTATGAAAAAAGCCCAATTACAACGTCAACAAAATCAATTTAATAATCGATTTCAGGAATACTCTCCTGAATTACTGGAGAAGCAAGAGACAATACAGAAAATGTTTGATGAACTCTTTGATGATGAATTCAAAAAGCAATATGACGAATACAATAAAATGCTTGAGAAGCTCAACAAGGATATGGCCTTGGATCAAGTGGACAAAATGAAATTGGACAATGAGCAATTGGAAAAAGAATTAGACCGCACTCTCGAATTATTTAAGCAGTTAGAGTTTGATCAAAAGCTCGAGGAAAACATTAAGAAAACCCAAGAGTTAAGTAAGAAACAAGAGGAGCTAAACGAGAAAACCAAGGACAAATCTCAATCCCCTGAGACATTAGCAAAGCAGCAAGAAGAATTGAAAGAGGAACTTGAGGAATTAGGAAATGAAATGAAAAAACTGGAAGAGCTAAATGAGGCTCTTGAAGAGAAGAAGGAATTACCTGATACCAAAAACGAACAGAAATCAGCCGAGGAAAAAATGGAGGAATCCGCTGAGGAGATGAAGAAAAATAACCGAAAAAAATCTTCTGAAAGTCAAGATGACGCACAAGATTCACTTGAACAAATGGAGGATAAACTGAGCTCGTTTCAAGAGCAAGAAAGTCAAGAACAGGCGACTGAAAACCTGGAAGACATGCGACAATTGTTAGAAAACCTGATTGATCTATCTCATCAGCAAGAGTCTATAATGGATCAACTGAAAATTACAAAATCAAAAGATCCAAGGTTTGTAGAAATCGCCAAAGCACAAAAGGACATTATTGACGATACAAAGGTTGTTGAAGACTCTTTACTTGCTCTCAGCAAAAGAGTTCCTGAAATCGGTCGGACTATTAACGATGAAATTTCAATTGTCAAACAAAGTATGGATAAGGCATTGGACAATATGACCAACCAACAGCCCAATCAAGAAAAAAGATACCGTGAAATGACTGCCGTAAATCAACAACTGTCGATGACCTCTCTCAATAACTTAGCCGTTATGTTCGACAGTATGATACAACAAATGCAAAAGGCAGAAAATTCGAAGATGAAAGGTACAGGTCAATGCAACAAACCGGGAAGTGGAAAAAGTGGTAAACCATCCGTCTCTGATATGAAGCAAATGCAAAAAGGCCTTAACGATCAGATCAAAAAACTTAAAGAGGCCATGGAGAAGGGTAAATCTCCAAATGGCAAAAAGCCAGGACAAATGCCTGGTACGAGCGGAGGCTCCATGAGCAAAGAACTTGCTCGCATGGCCGCAGAACAAGAAGCAATTAGAGAGCAATTGCGTGAGCTAAGCAATCAAATTGAGAATGAGGGTGGTAAACCAGGTTCTGGTCTTAAAAAACTTCAAGAGCTCATGGAGCAAACCGAAGATGAGTTGCTCTACCAGGACATCACTCAAAAAACCATTGATCGACAACAAGAAATCCTTAACAAGCTACTTGAATCAGAAAAAGCCGCGCGCGAAAGAGAATTGGAAGAAAAACGAGAGTCTAAATCCTCTCAAAATACCTTTGAAGCACCAAGTGATTTGTGGGAAGAATATCAAATAAAAAAAGAACAGGAATTGGAACTGTACAAAACACTACCCCCTAATTTGAAACCTTATTACAGAAAAAGAGTAAATCGCTACTTTAGCCAATTCTCAAACCAGTGATGACCCAACTGCAAAAGTCCCTATCCCTAGAATCAAGCATTGACCAACTCAACGAGGTTGAAGCGTTGATAGATTCTCTGCATGAAAGCAATCACATTCCTGAGTCTGTCTATGGAAACGTATTAGTTGCCGTTACTGAGGCCTTCCTCAATGCTATTAACCATGGAAACAGGCAGGATTCAACTAAAAACACAGATCTAGACTTTGAATTAGACGAATCCTCACTTACAATTAAGGTTAGTGATCAAGGTGCAGGGTTTGATTTTGAAAACTTACCGGATCCAACAAGTCCAGATAACCTTGAAAAAACAAGTGGGCGCGGATTGTTTATCATTAAAAACCTAGCTGATAAGCTCACATTTGAACGAGAGGGGGCAACTCTAGTAATGACATTTCATATCTCACCACAAGACCTAGTAGAGGCGTAGATTTGCAGGCAATGCCTCAAACCGACATTTCCATAATTAACGAGACTGGTCAATTAGCAGAAATTGAAAATGACATCGTTTCCAAATTAACTGATCATATCTCCCATGATTACTCAGTAAACATTGGCTACATCAACATTGTTCTACTATCGGATTCCGAACATACTAATCTCAATATCAAGCACTTAGGCCACAAATACTCTACCGACATACTAACCTTCGATCTCAGTGATGCGGAAAATATAAACACTGATATCTGTATTAACTTACATATAGCACAAGAAAATGCACTTGAATTTAAAAACTCTTTAACGGAAGAACTGTATAGATTAATCATCCATGGTATTTTACACATGTGTGGCTTTGATGATCATACACCTGAAGAAAAGGCAAAAATGACGGAATTAGAAAATCGCTACTTAAAAGTTTCATGTGAAACATAATGAATAGATACAATGTTATAGTAGTCGGAGGCGGTCACGCTGGATGCGAGGCAGCTGCAGCTGCAGCCAATCTTGGATCCAGCACATTACTCATCACCATGGACATGACGAAGTTTGCGCAAATGTCCTGCAATCCTGCCATGGGAGGTGTGGCAAAAGGTCAGATTGTACGCGAAATAGACGCTCTTGGCGGATACTCTGGTCTTGTCAGTGACTATAGCGCCATTCAATTCCGAATGCTCAACAAGTCAAAAGGACCTGCTATGTGGAGTCCAAGAACCCAAAACGATCGTCAACTTTTTACAATAAAATGGAGAGAACTCCTCGAACAAACTCCTAACCTTGATTTTTGGCAAGACTCAGTTACCAAGCTAATAGTTAAGAATAACAAAGTAACGGGAGTTGAAACATCCCTTGGCCTCAAGTTTGAATCGGACACGGTCATTCTCACTTCAGGCACCTTCATGAATGGTCTTATTCATGTTGGTGAACAAATGATCGGTGGTGGACGCATGGGCGAGAAAGCATCTACCGGCATCACAGCACAATTAGAATCCTTAGGATTTGAGTCTGGTCGAATGAAAACCGGAACTCCACCAAGAATTGACGGATCCAGCCTAGACTATTCTAAAATGGAGAAACAATTAGGTGATACTTCACCGCAGCCTTTTTCATTTCTTTCAAGCAACACACTTAGAGATCAACTACCTTGTCACATTACTTACACGAATCCAATTGTACATGATATAATTGGGTCTAGTATAGAACAATCACCATTGTTTAATGGTCAAATCAATAGTGTAGGCCCAAGATATTGCCCATCCGTAGAAGATAAGGTACACAGATTTGCTGATAAAGATCGGCATCAAATCTTTGTTGAACCAGAAGGTTGGAATACCAAAGAGGTCTATGTAAATGGCTTCTCCACCTCTTTACCATTAGAGGTTCAGAAAAAAGCCATTCGCGAAATTCAAGGCTTTGAAAATGTCAAATTTTATAGACCAGGATATGCTATCGAATATGATTACTTCCCGCCTACTCAATTGTCACTTTCGTTGGAAACAAAACTTATCGAAGGGCTGTTTTTCGCAGGACAAATTAATGGTACAACAGGATACGAAGAAGCAGCATCCCAAGGAATAATCGCTGGCATTAATGCTCATCAAAAATCAATTAGTAAGCAGTCACTAATCTTATCGAGAAAAGACGCATATATCGGAGTATTGATAGATGATCTTATTACGAAAGGCACGGAAGAACCCTACCGCATGTTTACATCCAGAGCAGAGTATAGGATTAACCTAAGACACATGACCGCTGATGAGAGACTTACTCCCCTGTCTCATAAACTAGGGCTCGCATCCAAGGCTCGGGTTAAAAAACTAAATCGCAAACTTGAAGGCAAAAAGCTATACCTCCAGTTGCTGAAAAGGACTAGCATCACTACAAATCAAGCGAACCCTATTCTCAGTTCAGTTAATTCTAAACCGATTGATCAATCAGTTAAGGCCGAAACCTTACTTACACGACCAAATATAAACTCGAACCATATTGATTTAATGATTCCTGACATGAACAGCAAATGTCAGGCTGAAAACATTTCAGCAGATGCCATTGAATTGGCCGAAATTGAAATCAAGTACTCTGGATATATTACTAGAGAAAATGAGCAAGCCGAAAAAATGCTCAACTTGGACAGAATGAAAATTTCCACTCAATTTGACTTTAATAGGTTATCAGCTTTATCCAATGAATCAAAAGAGAAGCTCACTCGAATCCATCCTGAAAACCTAGGGCAAGCAAGTCGCATTCCTGGAGTAAAACCTTCAGACATTTCCATCCTTATGGTGGCAATACAAACGAATGTTTCACATGAAACGTCATAATCTTTGATAAGTAAAACCAACCATCTCCTTGGACCTCAGCATCCACCTCCTATGAGTTTGGCCAACAAGCAAAGTTTATACGTATTTATCTGTTTATCAACACATTACAGTACGATTCAATATATTCTCACACTTTGCGTTAAACAAACCATGAGACAAACCCTTTTACTTCTCTTCTATATCCTCTCCAATACAGTTCAATCTCAAGTCGGAATTGGATCTTGGCAATCACACAATCCTATGTCATCATTTAGTTGGATTGGAGAAACTCAAGATAAAATATTCGCTGCAAACAAGTTTGGCATCCTCTCCTATGACAGAACCGACAATTCGACTGAGGTACTCACAAAAGTGAATTCACTATCAGGAACTGACATATCCATATTTGAATGTTCGCCAAACAGAAAAGTCTGTGTCGTAGGTTACTCCAATGGCAATTTAGACTTTATTGATAACAATAACGTTATCACAAATCAACCCGCAATCATGAATAGTCAAACCGTAGGTGACAAGTCCGTTAACTGCGTGTTCTTCGATGGAGCGAATGCTTGGCTTGGGTCTGGAATCGGCTTATTACAAATCGACTTAACGACTTTTAATGTGCTTGAATATACGCCTGTCAACTACAATGGAGAAAATCAGCCTGTACAAAATATTTACAAATTTGGCACAACCATATACATTTCATCCAAAGAATATCTTCTTTCGAGCTCCAGTTCGAGCATTTATACAAATCCTGTTTATTTTGACATCACTCCCGATCTTGAACTAGATAAACTCTCTCAGTTTTTCGAAATTGATAATGAAGTTCACTTCACTTATCAAACCAATGCCTTTACTCAAGACACTTTATACTATTTATCCAATGGTGAGTGGATTCCTTCCGAATTTTTAGCCGGCCAAGGAATCCGTCACATTCAAAACATCAATGACTCTCTGCTCGTTACAAATGCAACAAGTATCAACCTATACGATGCTAGCTTAACCCTGTTACAAACCATATTTACATATGGCCCGAAAGGAATGGATCCTGCCACTTCTTTAAAATCAAAATTCAGTGAAAAAATCATTGTGGCCGACTTCACACATGGCGGAGTAGAGGTTTCATTTACCAATCAATACAGTGGAACAATCTTTAACCGAAGTAGTCCTTTTCCGGTTGGCACCAACATTTCTTCATTGAAGGCGATTGACAATTCTATTTATGCCTTGCCCGGTGGCAATGAATATACTTACCTCCGCCCAAACATCCATAAATATGAGAACTCGCAATGGTCATCAAAAGAATTAGTAAACGAGGAACTCACGACATTTGTCAATGGCAATGAAATCGTTTCAATTGCTGACCAATTCTTTATCTCGTCAGATCGAGGTGGAATTGCAGTAACAGATAAAGACTTAAACATTCTGAACATTATAGATGACGCCAATAGTCCTTTGGTGGACTTTCAAGAAGGATATCGCTACTTCGGAATAAGTGGTTTAGACAAGGATAATGACAACAACCTTTATTTATCCCATACTAAAAGCAACACACCACTCAAAATATTACTTGAATCGGGCGAATGGATCGAAATCAGCTTTAATGATGAAAACCTTAAGGAGCCTAAGTGTGCTGACCTCCTTGTTCATTCTTCTGGAATGATCTTTCAAATTATTATTGATGTAGGTATACTTGTGTATGACCCAAAGGGAACTCCTAGTGATGTTGCAGACGATGAATACTTGCTTTTAACGTCCTCACCCACAGCTGGAAATCTTCCGAGCAGTCAGGTTTCCTGTATTGCTGAAGACCTCGATGGTGAAATATGGATAGGAACAAATGAAGGTATCGGCATTATATATACACCTGAAAACATCTTCGACCAATCATTTGAAGGAGCTCAACAAGTTGTAGTTAATCAAGATGGATACAACGGATATTTATTTGGAACTGAGACCATTGAAGCTATTGCCATTGACGGAGCTAACAGAAAATGGGTTGGAACATTCAACTCTGGACTATTTTTAATTTCTGAAGATGGCCTAAACCAAATACACAGCTTCACATCTGAAAACAGTCCGCTATTTGATAATAAAGTACAAGACATTGCCATTCACCCAAAAACAGGAGAAGTATTCGTTGCAACCGAATCTGGTTTAGTTTCATACAGAAGTGACGCAACAAGCAGTAAAAACACTCTTGACGACATCAAAGTCTTTCCAAACCCTGTAAAACCAAACTATAGTGGTCCCATCGCGATATCCAATCTTTCGTCTGGAAGCCAAGTTCGCATCACAGATGTCAATGGTCGCCTGATATTTGAAACGGAAAGTCTCGGTGGGCAAGCAACCTGGGGAGGAACAAACCTAAACGGACAAAAGGTGCAACCAGGAGTCTATCTAGTACACGTTGCGACTTCTGCAGCAGACCAGGGAGTTACCCGTAAAATTCTATTTCTAAAACAGTAATGCCGCATCGGGCTCTCATCTTGCGAATTATACCCTACTCAGACTCCTCTCGCATAGTAAAGTGTTTAGTCGATGGGAAGGGCCTTCAATCATTTTTTATTAGAACCTCCAAAAAGACTGGTGCAGGTGGACACATCCAAACAGGTCGGTTTATTGAATACACAACATCTGAGAAATCAACTGGAATTCGTTCTATCAAAGAATCACGACAGGACAGCGCATTGGGAACAAACCAACTTAATCCAGACTCATTTGGAGTATGGTTATTTACTCTGGAACTATTGAACAAATCATTACAAGAAGACTTCAACATACCTGGGCTTTCCAAAAAAATCGATCAATACTACTCCCACCTTAGTCACAATACAATCTCCAACGATCCAATCATCCCACTCATACTTCTAAGTCAAACCTTTGGAATATTTGACACAAAAAACCTGTCCATCAATGCACCTCAGACATCAATACAGAGCCTTACAACCCTCAACATCCCTGTAGCCAAAGGAAAGCCACCCATCACTTTCTCAGACATTCTAGAAAGGTTTAAAAACCATTTTGCCATACAAACCCTTGAGTCTATTGAATTATTATAATTTATATAACTCTAATAACCTGTATCTTAGCTAGTTCTTGAAACGCTTCGAATATATATTTCTGATAGTATTACTGCCCTTAATCATTGAAGGGTGTGGACGCAAGTCGGGTGATTCACTCCTCAGTGATGCGTTTACTTCCGAGCGAAAATCATCAAGTCACGATTTGCTTTCAAGTCCTTTTAAACAAAAAAAAAGCAAGAAAAAAAAGGCAGCCTCGTTACTCAACAGCGCATTTTCAACGTCATACACAAAGTCAAAAAAAAAGGATTTATTAAGTAGTTCATTTAGTTCAAAAACAAGAAAAAAAACAAATCGTTCTGAACTTTCTAGCGCCTTTACCAGCAAGAAAAACAAATCGGAACGACAATTACTTACTAGTCCGTTTAGTTCAAAATCTAAGCGATCCAATTCCGAAAGAGAATTACTCAGTAGCGCATTCTCTAGTCACAAAAAGCCGAATGAAAGAGGTGAATTGGGTGATGCTTTTGGAACCAAGTCAAAGAAAAACTCTGAGAAAGAACTTCTGGCCTCATCATTTGGCACAAAAACGAAAAAAAAGCAAAATAAAACCCTTCAGCCCGACCATTTTGGCAGCGAAAAATCTGGTCGGTCCAAAAATCAAATGCCGGATCACTTTGGTAAGGCATCCTCCAAAAAAGAAATAGGCGAAATGCCGAACCATTTCGGCTCAGAGCGCAATCAAAGAGAGCATGGATTATTAACGGACCATTACGCTAAACCAACCGAAAAAAGAGAGAGGGGAGCAAACCCAGACCATTTTGGTTCAAAATCCATAGTAAAGGAGCACACAGATAAAGAGCTTTACTCAAAAGGAGCACGCAAAAAAGTCTTGAGAAAAAATTTTAAAGGGGAGCGCTTTCGTCTATTCAATCGAGATCCAAACAAGACAAACAAATCAAAAAAAGAAGTAAGAAAAAAGAAGCGTAAAAAGGATCATTTCAGCCGAAATAGTCGTAAAATGAGACAGCCTCAAATGCCTAAAGGTCAAAATGGTTTATTTGAAAATGGAGTTCTACCAAAAATGAAAGACCTGTAGGTGTATTACATTCTTTCAGCCTGAATTTCCAATGCCAACTTATCCTTAAATCTCAGTATTTGCTGCTCGAAAATTCTAAAGATTCGATCTCTTTCTCTATCATTTCCACCAGAAACGCCAATGCTTTTTCGTTGCAGTATATTAAATGAATTCATCGAATGGTCATAATACTCAACTGAATCGGTTCTTAGTACATTCAAGCCATTGTTTGTCATATAAGTCATCTTATCACCATCCGATTCAACCAAAATGTATAGATACCCCAAGAATTCGGACAGTAAGTTTAATGAATAAATTTACTGTAATATGACACGAAGAAAATTCACATCGAGCTTCAAGACCAAAGTGGTACTAGAGGCAATCAAAG
>Ga0255765_1002334_pt1 | contig 21717 bp, 16 predicted proteins | sample 041ome_8_FD_179965 | JGI IMG/M metagenome (GOLD analysis project Ga0255765, IMG submission 179965) | Coastal salt marsh microbial communities from the Groves Creek Marsh, Skidaway Island, Georgia - 041407BS metaG (version 2) | ecosystem: Environmental > Aquatic > Marine > Intertidal zone > Salt...
CGAACGCGAACCGTCGCGATCGGACACTCGGGTATAGGTATTGTGAGTCATATGATAAATATAATGTATAAAACGTGATAGTAATAAAAGGTACTCGTATATATAGGATGCACGGCGCGCGCGACGGCCGGCCGCGACGGTTCGCGCGACACGACGACGCATGGCGAACGCGACGGACGCGTCGGCGATCGTCGACGACCGCGCGACGCCGAACGACGACGACGACGACGTGACGAGCTCGATGCGCGCGCTGCGCGTCGGCGACGACGGCGAGGACGAGGACGCGCCTCGACGCGCGCGAACGATACTGTGCCCGGTGACGGAGCGCGACGACGACGCGAACGCGGTGAAGTGGGCGCGCGATAATCTCGTCGACGCGACGCGCGGCGATTGCGTGCACTTGCTTCACATTCTGCCGCGGCGAACGGAGGCGGTGGCGGGCTACGCGTACCCGATGATGGGGGCGCCGACGCGGCGAGGTGGGCGCGTCTCGTCTCGCGCGCGCGTTCTCGTCCCGGCGGCGGCGGCGAGAGCGCGAGACGACTGACGGTTCGGTTCGCGAACGCGAGCGCGCGCAGCGTGCGACGAGCTCGAAGACGCCGAGCGCGAGCGCAAGCGATTGGATCGCGTCAGGGCGAAACACTGGATCAACGCAAAGTTTGGACGAATGTTGCGCGAGAGCAAGACGCCGTACCTCGTCGATTTGACGTGCGGATCGCAGGGGAACGTGGCCGTCGGCGAACTCATCACGGCCGTCGCGGAGGCGATCGACGCGGACGTGATCGTGATGGCGACGCACAATCGAGGCGCGCTCGCTCGATTCTTCGTCGGATCGGTGGCGAATTTTTGTTTGCGAAACGCCACGATGCCCGTCGTGCTGTTACGTCCGGGCGAGTACGCGCTCGATCGCAAGCGCAGTCATCACCGCGTGTTGATCGATAGACACGATTAGACGAGTCGCGCGCGCGGGCGCGAATCGATGAAAACGACGATCGATTTCTTTACAAACACCGTCAAATCACGTGAGATCGTCCTCCTCGGCTTCCACGGCGGCGACGATGCGCTTCTTAGCCTTTAATAGCATCGTCGTCTTCCAACCGTCGAGCCTGGACATGGAGTCGAATTCCGCCACCGCGCTCGAAAACGCGTCTTGATCGCCCGCCTCGAACGCCTTGGCGCAATTCACCAACAAATCGCGCTCGCGCGACGACGCGAACGCCGGGTCGCTCTCCTCGTATCGCTCGCACGCGTTCAGCACCCCGACGGCGTCGTTCCAGCACAATCGACAGATCCCCGCCTGTAAAAAGTACCCCTTCACCGAGAACCGCAGTAAATTGTTATTCAACGACGCGCGTCCGACGTCCTCAAAAATCTCCGTCGCCTCTTCGAATCGATCGAGCTTGCTCGCCAGCAGCGTCGCCGCCTTCAGTTTACAATTATTCCCCGTCGTCCGTCCCGAGTCGCCCTCGCCGTCGTACAGATCCGCCGCGCTCGAGAACGCCTCCACCGCGCGTTCATCCCCCTCCGCCGTCCCCAGGCTCTCGTACGTCTCGCCGATCTCCTTCAAATGTTTCGCCGCCTGCGCCAGTCGTCCCAATCGCGCGTACGCGTTCGACGCTTCCCTGTAGTGTCCGATCGCCTCCTCGTTCGCCCCGCACTTCTTCAGCATCTGCGCGCAGTCCACGTGCGCCGACGCCGCGTCGTGCGTCTCCTTCGTCGTCGCTCTGCACGTCGCCAGCGCCTCGTACGCGTCCGCCGCTCTTCGCCAGCTCTTCGCCAGCTTAAACGACGTCGCCGCGCGCTCGTACAGCTCCGCCGCCTCCTCGTGCCTGTTCGCGCCCGTGATCGCGCTGAAGAATCCAACGCTCTGTCGTCGTCGCACCGTCGGTCGCGCCGTCGTCAGTCGTCCTTCGTTCGTTCGTTCGTTCGTTCGTTCGTTCGCGCGCGCGCAGTCATTCATTCGCGTCGATCGTTCGCGTCGAGCGCGCGCGTTCGCGCCGCCGTCGCGCGTCCGATCGCGCGTCCGCGCGCGCGCGTCGCACCCTGAGTTTCTTGGCCGCCGCGGCGCAGAGCGCGTCGCCGCGCGCGAGATCGTCGTCGCCCATCGATCGATCGATGCGTCGCGCAGTGCCGCACACGACGACGCGACGACGCGCCGCGTCTCTCGCGAATGCGCGCCGCGACGCGCGTCGCGACGTCGCGCCCCGCCCCTCGCGCGTCGCGCGGTCCTCGCGCGTCGCGCGTCGCGGCGACGCGAAGATTCGACGCGCTCAAGCGCGACGACGTCGATTCGCCGCGAAGTTTCGACGCGCGCGCGGCGCTCGTGGCGCTCGCGACGGTCGCGGCGACGTCGCGCGAGCTCTCGAAGCCGCCGGCGTGCGAGGCGGCGTTCATGGAGGCGGTCGAGGGGTCGGCGTCGGTGGTGACGCCGGCGGCGCCGTCGAGGCTGAAGCCGCGCGCGCGCGACGTCGTGCTGGAATCGAAATCCGAACACGCGGGCGAGGATCTCAGGCGAGAGGACCTGCGAGGGGCGATCTACGCCGAGGCGGATTTGCGACGGAGCGATCTGCGGGAGAGCGACGCGCGAGGGGCGGTGTTCAGTCGAGCGGTGATGCCGGGGACGGACGCGCGAGACGCCGATTTTTCAGACGCGATGTTCGATTACGCGCTGCTGCGAGGGAGCGATTTCACGAATAGCGTGTTCGTGGGGGCGAATTTCGTGCGGGCGGATCTGGGGGAGGTGGTGGCGACGAACGCGGACTTCACGGAGGCGGTGATCGATCGGTATCAGACGCTGTCGCTGTGCGAACGGGCGTCGGGGACGAATCCGTACACGGGGGCGAACACGCGGGATTCGTTGCTGTGCGACTTGGTGAAGCCGTACGCGGGCTCGGGCGAGGGAGGGAAGGTGGTGGCGACGAAGACGTCGGGGACGTGGGGTGGGGGGGGGCGCGAGTGAGCGCGGCGCGTGTAATTACCTACGTAGCTATCCACTAAATCGACGCTAAGCGTCCTAATAAGACTACGTCGCGTCGCCGTCTACAGCGTCACGTGCGCGACGCGCTGCGGGAAGCGATACACCGTTCCGTCGCCGCTCAGACAGCTCGCCAAGTACGCCCCCAAAGACGCCGAACTCGACATCATGGTGTCTAAACTCAACGCGTCGTCCATGGCGACGCCGTGCAAGTAAGGCTCCAAGTTTTCGACGTCGACGGCGGTGACGTGAGACTTCACCTCGACGTTGTACGACGCGCCGAGCGCGCTCAGCGCGTCGCAAATTTGTTCGGCGCACGTCAAGAAGACGTCGTCGGCGGGCGCGGCGTCGTGGGACCGTCGTTCACCGCGGCGTTTCTTCTCGGCGTGGTACATGGCGAAAAATTTGGCGTCGTGACTTTGTTCCGTCGCCGCGGCGATGAACCCCAAACCGCCGGGTCGAAGCGACTTGCGGAAATTTCGCAGCGCGGAGTGTAATTTCCCGCGAGGCGTCGTCGCGAATCCGTGCGCGGTGTACACGATGTCGTAGCCGATCGAAGGGTCAGCGGCACCGCCGCCGTCGCGAGTGTCGTCCTGCGTCAGCGCGTCCGCGTAATCCTGCGGAGGCACGAACGTCGTCGTCGATCCGCGATGGAGCGTGCCGACTCTAAACGGCGGCACGAGCGACGTCGCCGCCGTGTGCAACGCCACCGCGGAGACATCCAGTAGATCGACGCTGACGTATAAGCGTTCCATCGCGGGATCGATCAACGGTGACATCATCGCCTCGCGCGTGGCGTCCGCGATATGGCGGCACAACGCCGCAGAAAACGTGCCGACGCCGCACGCCATTTCGAGCGCCGTGAGCGCGTCGGATGGGATCGACTGACGCACCGTCGTGTTGGCGTACACTGAAGACGTCACGGATGCCACGTCGCTCGCGTCGACGTCACTTTCGCCGCGCGCCCAAGCTTTCTCAATATCGCCGTCCTCCCCGTCGTCGACGTGTTCGCGGATGCGTTCGCGCTGAAGCGACGCGAACGTCTTCCACCAGTCGTGCGATTCAGTGATGGATTGCACGTCTGAAAACGTCGCCATGCAATACCCGGGCGTACGACGAAGTCGCTCGTGTTTTGCGGTGTCGTGCTCTTGCTCCAACATTTCGGCGATGCGTTCGGGCGCGTTCGACCCGTCGTCCACGGACGTCGCCGTGGTGGCGGTGACGTCGCCGCCGTAGTCGCTGTAAAATTCGTCGTCGACGATGGATTGAATGTCGGATTCATCGTCGTTTTCGAACCCGTCGTCTTCGGAATCCGATAATAACGGACGTCGCTCGATTATCGTCTCTTCTTCGTCGTACGCTTTTGCACGAAGGGGTGTCGGTGTCGCGCGCGCGCCGCTCGAAACGTTCGGAGACGTAGACGTCTTCGGAGCCGCGCGATCCACCGCACGAGATATCCGAGCGCACTCCCCAGCGCTCACGACGCCCACGTTTTCCATCCAACCGGCGCGCAACAACGCGCGATACGTCAATGTTTTCACAAAGTCTTGCAGCGCGAACGAGCACAAGGCGAAGACAAACACAAACGCGATGCGCGCCCACGAAATCGACGCCAACGCCATGAAGGGCCAATTCGCGCTCAACAAGCAACTCATCGTCAATGACGTGGCGAACGCAGCCAAAACTAGCCCCCCTGGGCGTCGCTCGAGGAACGACTTGTGCGCACGAGCGCTGAAAACCGTCATCGCGTCCGTGAGCGTGAGCTTGAGAAACACACAGGTTTGCACCTCGCCGTACGGTAATCGAGCGCTCAGCGCCACGCGCAGTAACGCCAGAGTCGTGAAACACGCCGTGAAGCCGCTCGCCGCGCTGACGAAGACGTGCGGAAGTAAATTCCAACGCTCTGGTAAACGGCTCGGTGAGGTGTGGTCGTACGCGGTGCCGATGACGACAACGTCATTGAGCGCGGCGTTGACGCACAACGCGATGACTGGGAGCGTAAACGTATCCGGCGCGGAGACGTCGAAAGATTTTGGACTCACCACGAGGGCGCCAAATACAAAAAATCCCAAGACGTGCGCCGTGCACGTCGCACGAAATACAATGTATTCACGCACGCGCGCGAACATCACTCGGGCAGAGAGAACCGCGTGCGCCAAGGCTGCGAGCGACGGCGCGGCTAATATGATGTCGGACGCGCATCGCGCGGCGTCGCTAGCGTTATTCATCGACACTCCCACATGTGCGAGCTGAAGCGCCGCGCTATCGCTCGCGCCATCACTCACTAAACCGACGATGTCACCCTTAGCGCGATGGGCCTTCACCAGCGCGTGCTTGTCCTCGGGTAGCATTTCGGCGTAAGCCTTCATGCGATCGAGCTTGTCGCAGTGCGCCGGGCTCAGCACGCTCGCGCGAAGAGGCACGTACGGTACATCGCTCGGAGTGTGGATGATTCCGTCAGAATTCTCGCTCAGATCGAAACCAATCTTATCGCACGCCACGCGCGCGACCCGAGCGACATCACTAGTGACGATTTTTACGTCGACGCCGAGCGATTGCATCGCGTGCAGCATCTCGTGCGCGTCCTTGCGACGCACGTCGTCGTACATAATCAAACCCAGACCGACGTACGAATCGTCGTGGGTTTTCGAACAAGCCACCAAGAGTGCGCGAGAAATCACTCCCGCCGCCGCGCGAGATTGCAACTGCTCGAGCGCGTCGTCGACGATGGCTTGCGCGCTCTCGCGGTTGACACACTTTTCTAGCGCGACGTCGATCGGGCCCTTCATCACGCGAAACGTCGATCCGTCGTTCGCTCGACGGATGATGCTTTCACTGAATTTTCTCTTTGCCGAGACATCGAAAGGTCGATGCTCTACGAGTTCGAACTTCCCTTCCAAGTGTCGCGCGACGTCAAAGGCGTCTAAAATCATCGCGTCCACGGCGTTTGTCGGCGGCTCCTTCCATCGCGTTCCCATCGCCGCCGCCGTCATGACGTCGTTTTCGCTGACACCCTCGAGTAAAGGCACCGTGGGAACGATCGAGCTCAGTTTTGCGGCATCTTTAGTCAACGTTCCGGTTTTATCGACGCACAAGACGTTCATGAGAGCCAAATCTTCGATGACACGCGCGCGCGCGACGATGCACGATTTTTTCGCCAACGCGCGAACGCCCAAAGAGGTCGTCGTGTGCACGATCGTTCGAATCGCCAAAGGTGTGCTGATGATCAAAAGAATGACCGCAAACGATAGCGAGCGGAAGAAGTCCTTCCCCCCCACGATGAGGTACAAGAATACGCTCAGCGAGGACGCGCATCCGACCACCGCGAACGAGCGCGTGACGATGGACACGTTCGCGTCGAACGCGGACATTTCCTTGCGAGATGAATCTCTGGCTCGCATCACGCGCGCCGCGCGCCCAGCGAATGTGTGTTTTCCGGTGCGCACCACCATCGCTCTCGCGGAGCCGCGCTTGACGACGCCTCGCGTGAACAACGGTTCGCCCTTCGCGACGTCGACGGTGTGCCTGTCGCCCGTGATCAAAGAATTATCCAAAACCAACGTCTGCGGTCCGCACGACACGCAATCCGCGGGCACCGCACACCCGGGCGTGAGCGTGACGATGTCTCCCGGCACGAGAAAACGCGCGTCGACGACGCGCGACGTCCCCGATCTCGTCACCGTCGCTCGAGCGTCCACGAGCTCCGCCAACTCCCGACTCGCCCGCACCGCGTCCTCCCTCTCGACGTGCGACACCCACGCGTTACCGAAAACCAACCCCAACAAAATCATCGCGTTGAACGTCGGATCGTCGTGCACGCGCGCGTTAAAACTCTGCGCCAATTCCAACGCCGCCCCCGTCGCCAACACCCGCGCCGTCGGATTCCTAATCTCCGCGCGCAGAAACCGCGCGAACCGCGCGCGCGCGCGTCCCGCGTCCCCCCCCCCCGCGCTCGCCTTCCGCGCCCGCGCGCCGTCGTCCCCATCCTCGCCCGTCGCCCAATCGTTCGCGCCGTACTTTTCCAACCGCCGCGCCGCCTCGCGTTCTCGCAAGCCGCCGTCGACGTCCGCGTCCAAATCCTCCTCGTCCACCGCCGTCTCCTGCACCCCGTGATCTCGCGCGCGCGACATCTCGTCCATCATTTTCCGCGCGTCCATCGCCGCCGCCGTCGTCGCGCTCGAGTCGTTCGCGCGCCCGCGTCGTCCGTCGTCGCCGTCGTCGCCGTCGTCGCCGTCGTCGCCCGCGGCGCCGAGCGCGCGCACCCATCGTTCAATCTTTTTCGTCACCGGCGCCTCGTCGCGCGCCGTCGCGCGTCCCAGATCATCGCTCAGCATGCGTTCGTAATCGTCGCCGATCGGTGACGTCGGGTCGTCGTCGCGCGCGTCGCGCGTCGTCGAATTCGTCGCCGCGTCGTCGCAATCATCGCCATCGCGTCGTCGCATTTCGTCGTCTCGCGTCGTCGCGACGCGGTTTGAGACGCCCGCGCGCGAGTATTTTTCGCGCGCGATCGCGCACGACGCGATTCGCGATCGCGATTCGCGATCGCGCGGCGCGCGGCGTCGCGACGCGTCGCGCTCCGACGCGAATCGCGTCGCGTCGGGCCGTCGTGATGGTTCATAAACCCTCTATTTACGTATTGTACACTTTTTAGTACGATGTAGATGTAGATTTTGGGTACAAAGCGCGCCCCGATCGCGCGCGCGCGTCCGCACACGACGCCCGGACGCGCGCGCGCGCCGTCATGCTTCGTCGCGCCTGCGCGCGCGCGGCGACGCGCGTCGCCGCGCTCGTCGCGCCGAGCCGCGCGATCGGCGCGCCGCTCGCGTCGCCGCGCGCGCGATTTCCGTCGCCGCCGCAACGCGTCGCGTCGGCGAATCATCGCCTCGCGAGCGCGCGCGCGGCGGCGCCTCGACCGTCGAGCGCGGGAATCGCGCGCGATCGACGCTCGGCGCGCGCGCGCGCGGTCGAGCGCGCGACGTACGCGACGTCGGCGCGCGCGGTGGACGCGGCGCACCGAACGGCGAACGCGACGCGCGCGGCGAAGCGAGAGGCGCGGCGAAGAACCGGCGCGGTGGCGATCAAGGCTGGGATGACGTGCGATTGGGACGCGCGAGGGACGAGGATCCCGCTCACGGTGCTGTGGATCGACGATTGCGAGGTGGTGGCGGCGAAGACGTCGAGCGGGGCGGACGGGTACGACGCGGTGCAGGTGGGATACGGAAGCCGAAAGCCGAAGCAGGTGACCAAGGCGGAGCTGGGGTACTTTGTGCGAAGGAAAACGAACATTAAGAGAGCGCTGTGCGAGTTTCGGACGAGCGCGGACGGGGTGCTGGCGCCGGGGACGGCGATCACGGCGGCGCACTTCGCGGCGGGGCAGTACGTGGACGTGCAGGGCGTGACCAAGGGGAAAGGGTTTCAGGGACCGATGAAGCGGTGGGGGTTCTCGGGACAGCCCGCGAGTCACGGGAACACGAAGAAGCATCGCGCGCACGGGAGCATCGGGCAGTGCCAGGACCCGGGGCGAGTTTTTAAGGGGAAGAAGATGGCGGGTCGGATGGGCGGCAGGACGCGCACGGTGCAGAGCGCGTACGTGTACAAGGTGGACACGGAGAAGAATTTGGTGTACGTCAAGGGACAAGTCCCGGGGAACGCCGGGATGGCGGTGAAGATCAGAGACAGCCTGCGGAAACCGCCGGCGCTGGACGGGAGCGAGGTGCCGTTTCCGACGGCGGTGGCTGGCGAACACCCGACGGGGGTCTTCGTCGCGCCGCCGCAGGGCGCGGATCCGTTCGGTAACCCCGAACCGGTGAAGCAGCGCGCGTGAGCGCGAGCGCGAGACGCGGACTATCTAGCTACTTAGACGACGGCGAGACGTTCGTTCGGTGTGATTGAATAGAAGTCGTAGTAACGACGGAACCCCGTGCGAATGAATATTAAATGAAACGCGCGCGCGCGCGTTCGCCTATTGATACCGACTAGAATGCATGCATGCACGCGCGAACGAACGAACGATCGATCGAACGAGCGAGCGAACGAACCCCCGTTCGCCCGCCCGCGAGCGCGCCTCGCGCTCGCGCGACCGCGTCCGCTCGCGCGCGCCCCCCTCACCGCTCTCGCGGCGCCTCCAACAACAACGGCTTGAGTATGTCCCAAGTCTTCGCCAACACCGCCGTCTTATAGCACAAAAACCCACAAAACGTCGCCCCGTACGAGAAATCGAACGGCAAATCCAACCGATTCCAGCACGCCGTGAACACGACGAGCGCCGTCGGCACCAACAGTCGTCTCTGCAGCAGCGCCCTCGAGTACACGCCGCCGACTTTGCCGAACGCGCCGCTCAGCATCGCGCCCACGTCCGTCACCGGTTCGTACACCAAATTTCGCGTGTAATCCGCCTCGCTGACGTTCCCATTTTCTAAGCTCTCGCTGACGCCGTCGACGTAGTCTTGGAGCAATCTGAGGTAGCCGAGCGCGCCCGCCGAGCCGAGCGCCGCGCTCAGCCCCGGCGCGACGCCGTACCCCAGCAGGCAGTACGCCGACAGCGCCGCGCCGTGCGCGAGCGTCGTCGAGCTCAGCTCGCGCTTCAACGCGACGTACTCCTCGTCGCTCATTCGCTTCTTATCGAGCGCGTCCGCGGGCGTCGCGCGACGCGGCGTCGCGATGTTTCCGCGCCGAGGGTTTCGTCGATTCGCATTCGGCGCCCGCGCGGCGCGTCCGAGCGCGCGCGCGTCCGCGCGCGTCGATCGCGACGTCGACGACGATCGCATCTCCGCCGCGACCGCGCTCGGGCGCGTCCAGACGGCGTCCAGCGCGCGCGACAGTGCGGATTGCGAAATTGCACTTTTTGGGGACGCGCCGAACGCGCGCGCGTTCGCACTCCTCGACGCGCCCCGGACGCGCCGCGCGTCATGCCTCCGCGCAAAAAAGCATCGTCGACCGACGCGCGCGGCTCGCGCGCGCGCGCGCCGGCGAAATCGGCGTCCAAGGGCGACGACGCGACGCGAAAGCGACCGCGCGGTCGAATCGACGCGCCGCGCGCATCCTTCTTCTCGCGCCACGCCAACGTGTACGCGTACGCGCCGAATCTCGTCGGGTACGCCCGCATCGCGCTCGCGATCTGCGCCCTGAGGACCGCGTTCGCGGACGTGCGGACGTGTCTGCTGTGTTACTTCGCGTCGTTCGCGTGCGACGAGCTCGACGGCCGCCTCGCGCGGCGATACGATCAGTGCTCCGAGTTCGGTCGAGCGCTGGACATGATCACCGATAGGCTGGCGACGTCGGGATTATTGGTCGTGCTCGCGATGGAGCACCGAGAGTGGTACGCGACGTGCGTGGGATTGCTGGCGCTGGACGTGGCGTCGCACTGGACGCACGCGTACGTCCAGCTCATGATCGGCGCCGACGGTCACAAATCCATCGGCGACGAGTCCTTCTTTCTGTTGCGGTGGTACTACGGGAATCGGATATTTATGGGCGCGTGCTGCGTCAGCGTGGAGGTGCTGTATCTGTGTTTGCACGCGATGCGCGCGGATCCCGCGTTCGTCGGTTTTCGCGCGCTCGGGCCGCTGACGTTTTCGGCGCTCGCGCGTCTCGCGATTCCCGGGTTCGTCGTCAAGCAGATGGCCAACTGCGCGCAGTTGTTCGAGGCGTGCGAAACGTTGGTGAGGATCGATCGCATGGCGATTTAGCGCGGCCGCGACGCGTCCGGATGTAAAACGAATGAAATCCGTCTTCGACGCGCGTCGCTTCGCGTCCCGCGGCGCGCGCGCTGGGTGTTACCCCGCACACCGTCGCGCGGACGCGCGCGTCGCGCGATATTTCGACGCCGAGTCGACGAACGCGTCGTCGACAAAGCTCGGCGTCATGCAGAGCGCCGAGAAACGCCCGCGGTACGCCCTGATCGACTGCGAAGACGACGCGAGGTGGCACGGCTTGGCCCAGTGCATCGTCAAACTTTTCGGCCGCGACGACGAAATCTGGCACCACTACCGCGCGTGCGACGGCGAGTTGCCGTCGAAAGAGATGTTCGCGACGTACGACGGCGTGGTGGTGTCGGGGAGCTCGCACAAGGCGGAGTGGGACACGAACGGGACGCCGCGGTGGACGCGAGCGCTGGGCGAGTGGCTGCGACGCGCGACGGACGATCGACATCCCGAGTACATGCGCGACGCCGACGGAGGAAAGAAAAAGGTGAAAATATTAGCGATGACGTTCGCGGGGTACCTGTGCGCGCTGGCGAACGGGGGGGCGGTGGGGATGATTCCGAACGGCGGACACGTCGTCGGGGCGACGGCGATGAAGACGACGGAGGCGTGGCGACGATCGAAAGCGTTCGTCAAGGCGCGGGAGACGTACGGTGAACCGATGGATGGTAAGGGAGAGACGCTGGTGGTGCATCAAAATCGCGCGCAGAGGATTGAGCGATTGCCCGAGGGCGCGACGGCGACGACGACGAGCGGAGACGGGGAGATTGAAATGTGGACGACGCGCGATGGACGCTGTTTAGCGTGGCAGCACTCGTTCAGCGATGGTGTCGCGAGCGTGTTGTCGCACAAAGTCGAGAGCGGGCTCGAGGCGAGGCGGTCCGAGAAGAGCGCGGCGGCGGCGGGGGACGTAAAGCCGGATGATTTGCCAAACAACGACGCCGGGTTTCTCATCGGCGTCGCGCGCGCGTTTTTGCGCGACGGCGCGCTCGCGAGCGACGAAGACGAAGAATATTTACGCACTCGCCGCCGCGAGGCGCGCGAGACTTTGTCGTGGGCGGCGCGACGGAGAGAGGAAATCATGGCGGCGCGCGCGGCGCGCGTCGCGCGGCCCGGCGCGGCCAACGCCAAACGCGACGCCGCGAACGATGGTTCGACCGCGACAGCGATCGTCGAGCGAGAAGAATCCGCGCGCACGCAAGCCATGGCCGCGCGCGCGTTCACCAAAATCGCCGACACCGTCAACGCCGAGCTCTCGCTCGCCGCGAGCGAGGTCCGATTTCTCCAAAACGCCAACGAAACCGCCGCTCGCGAGTACGACGCCGTCGGCGAATCCATCGCCGACTTGCACGTCTTCATCGGCGCATTAAAAGCCAAGGACGAGGCGATGAAACCAAAGTTAGACGCGATCTTAGCCATCGAAGGCGAGGTGGACGCGTTGGAGACGCTCGCGCGCGCCGTCGACAAGCGCGTCTCCGCGCTCGAGCTTCGTCTCAAATCCATCAAGTCCAAGCGCGCGAGCGCGACGTGAGCGCCGCGCCCGCGCGCGTGCCATTGTAAATTATTATTTTAAACCAGCGCTCGCTCGCGCGTTAGACGCGTTCCAATCGCCGCTCGCCTCGTCGAACGCTCGCCTCGCGTCCGCACACCGCGACGCCGCCCATCCCTCGCGATGTCCGATCGCGACCCCGACGCCCTCGACGCCGTCACGAACGAAGATCGTTTCACCGTCGAGCTCGAGTTCGTGCAATCGCTCGCCAATCCGCGCTACGTCCACTTCTTAGCCTCAAAGGGCGTCCTCAGGGATGACAGATTCATCGCGTATCTCCGCTATCTGCGCTACTGGGAGCGCCCGGAGTACGCGAAATTCATCCTCTACCCCCACTGCCTGCGGTTTCGAAGGCTCCTGCTCGACGACGCCTTCCGCGTCGCGATGGAGAACCCGCGAAACGCCGAGCGCGCGTTCAAGGCGCAGTTTGAACGCTGGAGCGCGCGCGGCGCGGCGCCGAGCCGCGCCGACGCGGACGCGAACGCGTGACGGTTCGCGCGATGCGAGCGCGAAAAAGAGGGATTCGCGTCGCCGCGCGTCGACGACGACCCTCGCGCGTCGGCGCCGCTCGGCGCCGCGTCGCGCGTTGAAATTACACCGCGCGCGGCGCTGATATAGGGTTTAGGGTTTAGGGTTCGCCGCGCGTCGTCGCCGCACACGCCGACGCGGCGCCATGGCGTCCGCGGACGACCCCTCGCGCGCGCGCTTCGGCGCCGCCATGCTCGACGGCTTCGCCGTCGACGTCTCGCACCAGGAGATCGAGCGCGTCGTCGTCGAGCTCGAGGAACTGTACCGAAGCCAACCGGGCGAGTGGCTGCCGATCGCCGGCATCGGCGACTACCTCGCGCGCGAGCTCGGATACGAGGACCTGGACGAGTTCGAGGACGCGCTGAAGAGCGATTTCGCCGCCTTCGTCGGGAAACTGCCGCACGTGGTGATCTCGCGCGTGGAGAGCGAACTGACGCCGGGGACGTTTCGGGACGTCTTCAAGGTGACGACGCCGGCGGCGACGGGAAAAGCGGCGAAACCGCGCGTCATGCGATTGCGGGTGCGAAACAGAGAGGATCTGTGGCGAGTGTTCATGAAATCGCCGAACACGGCGCTGGAGATTCCGGAGATTGATTTTTACGTCGGCGGCGACGCGAAGCGCGCGGTGGACTCGGTGTACAACCACGTCGCGGCGTGCGTGTTCAATCTCGAGACGCACGTCGCGCACATGGCGACGAGCGCGGAAACCGAGGATGAGCGTCGAGGGATCTTGGAGACGTGCGAGGCGCTGCGAGGGATGTTGGATTTAGAGCGGGAGTTTACGCTCGTCGCGCGAGACGCCGACGGCACGTGCGCGTTCAAACCGGACGACGGCGTCGAGATCGAGTACGTCGACGACGCGTGATCGAGCGCCGTCCATCGTAAAAAATGTATTAGCGCGCTTGTAACGCCGGCGCACGCTAGCTCGAACCGCGCGCTTCGATCGCGCGTCCCGTCCCGCGTCCCGAGCGCGTCCCGAGCGCGTCCCCGTCCCGCACACCTCGACGTCTCGCGACGCCGCCGCGACGCGTCGCGCCGCGACGACGCCGACGTCGACGACGCGCGCGCCGAGCGTCGCGAGACGCGCGAACCGCGCGATCGCGCGCGATGCGTCCGAGCGGTCGACTTTTGCGCGCCTTCAAGGGGTGGTTGGACACGCGCGCCGTCGTGCGCGTCGCCGGCGCGGACGCCGCGGCGTTTCTGCAGGTGCGCTCGATGTTTACGTATCGCCATCGTTTCAAAACTGACGCGACGACCAGGGCGCGGTGACGAACGACGTGCGCGCGCTGCGCGAGGGCGGCGACGCGGCGTACTGCGCGACGCTCACGCCGAAGGGAAAAATCTTCGCCGACGCGTTCGTTCGACTCGCCGGGAGCGAATCGGATGAATTTTTATTGGACGTCGATCGAGAAAAGTCGAGCGAATTTTTGCGCGCGCTCAGGATGCTGAGCCTGAGGAAACGGGTGACGATCGAGGACGCGAACGAGCATCGCGTCGTCGTCGCGAGCGCGGACGCGGACGTCGGGGATTCGAGCGCGCGCGCGGTGCGGAGGGACGAGCGATTGGAACAATTAGGGTTTAGGGGTATAGTGCCCGCGTCCGACGCGGCGTGGCGCGACGCGGTGGCGGACGCGCACGCGCGAACGCGAATCGCGCTCGGCGTCGCCGAGGGCGCGAGCGAGCTCGCGAACGCGTTACCGCTCGAGTGCAATTTCGACGCTTTGAACGGCGTGAGTTTCACCAAAGGGTGCTACGTCGGGCAAGAGAACACGGCGAGGCAGCGGTTTCGAGGGGTCGTGCGCAAGCGCATCGCGCCTTTCGTTGCGATCGAACCCGGCGCGCGCGCGCCGAGCGTCGGGGAAAAAATCGTAAACGAACGCGGCGACGTCGTGGGTGATGTCATCGCGGCGATCGAAGACGAGGACGCGGTCTTGGGTTTGGTGCGCGCGCGCATGAGTTTCATTCGCGCGCACGTTGCGGGCGAACCAGGGTCGGCGTTTCGAATCGCCGACGGCGCGCGCGTCGGCGTCGAGCCCCCGAGTTGGTGGCCGACCGAGTGGCTCGACGCCGCCGAGGAGTGAAGCGCCGAGGAGGAAAGAGTAGCTGCGTTTATAGAATCGTGCGTGCGCACGAGCTTTAGGTTTTATCACAAATCATTCGTTCTCATTCGTCCTCCTCGTCGTCCACGACCAACGCGCGTTTCTTTCGCTCCTTGGGCGCGCCGACGGCTTCGTCTTCGTCTTCGTCCAACGAGCCCGCGGCGACGTCCTGTTCCATCGCGCCCGCACCATCGCTACCGGCCGCACCATCGTTCTCCTCGGCCTCTAAGAAATCGGCGTCCATCCGCGCCGCGCCCCCTTCCGCGTCGACGTCGCCGCCGGCGTCGTCGCGTCGTTCGTAATACGACTCCGTGTACCCGCGATCGTTTCTCCCCCCCGCCGACCACATCCCCGTCCGCTCGCGGTCTTCCCGCATCATCTTCGCCTGTTTCCTCTCCAACGCCGCGCTCTCCCTCGCCGCGCGCTCTAGCTCCGCGTCCAACGCCTCCTTCTCTCGCTCCGGATCGACGCGCGACACGTACGCCATCGTCCGCGTCGCCCTCGATCCGTGCTTCTTATCGATCGCCGCCGTCAACCTCTTGTGCGTCCGCGAGTCCAACGTCGCGGGATTAAACGTCATCTTTGTCGTCAACCGTCGCTGCGCCTTCATCAACCCTTGTTTCCGCACGTACAAGAACGAATCCGCGTCCGCCACCGGCCGTTCGTCGCATCGCAGGTACTCGTCGCCGACGACCAAATGCGTCGTTCCATCGTCCCATCGCACGTAATACGCGTTACTCTCCGCCTCACCCGTGCTTTCATTCATCCTCCATCGCACCGTGTTCTCGTTCGAGGTCCTGATGCGCGTGACGCCGTCGACGTCGACGAATTCCTCGCGTTCGCCGTCGTCTCGATGCGTCGCCGCGTCGAAGGGTTTGGGCTCGGCGCCGAAGATGTTGCTCAATTTCGCAATCTTCGTCTCGTCCTCGATCGTCTCGCGCCCCGCTTCGGCGCTCGGCAGCTCTAATCGCAACGGTTCGCCCTTCGCTCGCGTCGCCGGGTCGTCCTCGTCGTTTTCCGCGTCGTCCGGGAGCTCTAAAGACGATTTAAACGTGGATTCGCGCCCGCGATCGTCGCGGTTTTCGAGCGATTCCGTCGCGACGCGGTCTCCGTCGTCGTCGTCTTCGCTGTCGGAACCAAAAATGTTCTTCACCAAATCCACGTCCGCCATGACGACGCGCGAAACCGCGCGAGCGACGCTCCGAGGCGCGATCTGGGGCGATTCCGGGGACGCCGCGCGGCGACGCGGCGACGCCGCCGCGCGGCGCGCGGCGCGAGCGACGATCTCGCGTCGCAAAACGCGGTTTCGACGTCCGAATAAATGAATAAATTTAAATGACGCTATTTTACACCGCGCGGCGGCGCTTCGTCGCGATGCCGCGCGCACTCGAACCACGCGTCGCGGCCGTGCGTCACGCTCGACTCGCCCAAACACCGAAACCCACCGCGACGCTCGTAAAACTCGATCAGCGCGCGCTTGCACAGCAACCTGATCGTCAGCACTTGATCGCGCGCGTCGCCGAAGACGCGCGCGTCGCGTCGGTCGTCGGCGAAGCCGATCCAGTCGTCGACGTAGCGCCGCAGCGCGGCGCCGCCGAAGCCGCGGCGTCTCGCGCTCGGCGACGCGCACACGCTGTGCACGCACAGCGTCCGCCCGAGCGGGTCGTGATTGGTCATCGTCGCGGCGTCCAGGGCGTCGCGCGCGGTGAGCGTGCCGCAGACGTACGCGACGACGGCGCCGTCGAGGGTGGCGACCATGAAGAATTCGCGCGCGTCGGTCGCGCGGGCGCGAAGCGTCGCGGCGGACGCGGCCTCGTCCGCGGGGTAGCTCGCGGCCTCCATCGCGGCGATGGCGTCGAGATCGGCGTCGTCGACGGCGCGGAACGTCAGGCGGTCGACGTCGGCCGACATCGCGCGTCGGCGCGTGCGGCGACTCTTGAGGGTGGGTGTTGTGTCGAGAGGAAAATATCTCGCGCGGCGGCGTCGCGACGGCGCGCGCGGCGACGCGCGCGCGGCGCGGACGGCGTTTTCGCGTCGCCGCGCGGCCTCGTCCGCGGTTCGGCGTCGTCCGCGTCGCGGAAGGCGCGCTCGGGACGCGCATCGTCAACATTCGACAAAATTCGACGCGACAAACGTCGTTTGGTGTCCCGAGGACGCGCGACGCGCCGACGCGGACGCGAGAGCGCGCCGCGGATCGACATGCGCGTGTCGACGCGATTTCGAAACTTTGGCGTCGGCGTGCGCGTGCGCGCGGGACGCGGGCGGGCGTCGGTGCGACGCGCGCGGACGGTGCTGCCGGAGCCGGTTCGCGAGGACGAGGACGAGGACGCGACGCCGCGAGCGACGAGGACGTCGGCGCGTTCCGAACGCGCGATCGCGTCGATCGAGGACGAGGATTTGGAGCGCGTTGAGTTGGCGCACGAGGTGACGGTGCCCGCGCGGCGGGTCGACGCGCGGCGCGCGTTTGAAATCGTGCTGCCGCTGATTTGTCCGCGAGACGCGCGTCAAGCCGAGGAGTGCGTGCGAAGGATGTCGTCGATAATCGATTGCGCCGTCGTCGACGACGGCGACGAAGAAACGATCGTGCGACAGACGAGTAAGTGGCGACACTCGGCGCTGATCGCGGGGAAGTCGGTGACGACGACTAGAATTCGCCGCGACGACGAGACGCTGTCGGTGACGTTCGACGTCGATACGCGCGGATGCGATAATAATTCGTCGACACTGCGGAAATACGTCGGTTTCACGGACGTGCGCGAGGTATCCGACGACGCGTTGGCGATTCGCATGCACGGCGTGGCGCAAATCGATCGCGCGACGAGCTTCGCGTCGCGCATGATTCGAGAAGTCATGCTCGGCGCGATGCACAGCCAGATGCGCGCCAGTCTCGTGGATTTGGGACGCGCGCTCAAGGAATGAGTGCGCTTTCGCCCGTCTATTACGTTTACAATGTTGCCGGCTAATCTTCTATTTTTGTGACTTTTTCGAGAGGAAGTCGGCGTAGAGCGCGTTCTTCTCCTTCTCCATCGCCGCGAGCGCGGCGACCGCTCGCGTCTCGCGCGCCTCGGCGAGTTCCAGCTCCGCGCGCGCGTGCTCTGACGCCGCTTTGAACTCAAACTTAGCCTTGGACTCTGAAATCAGCGCGCTCTGACTCTTTTGCAAATCATCCAACGCGCGCTCGACGCGAGACTTCAACGCGCGCTCCGCCTTGAAGCCGTCGTCGCGCGCGTCCTCCGCGCGCCGCTCCAAATCGACGACGCGCTGCGACAGCTCGCCGTTCCGACGCAACTCCTCGCGATGACTCGCGCGCGCCCGCTCCGCCATCGATTTCATCTGCGCGTTCGCGTCGTACAACGCGCGCACTTTTCCCCGCAGCTCGCCGTTCTCGCGCTCCAACCGCGTCGTCCGCTCCCGCTCCACCTTCAACGCGTCGTCGAGTCGTGCGTTCGCTCGCGACGTCTCCGCCTCATCATTCGCCTCCTCGGACCTCTTCTCGCGCGTCCTCATTCGCTCGCGTTCCATCGCCAGCTCCGTCGTCTCCAACGCCTCGATCAACTCCGACACCCGCGCCTCGCATCGCGCCTCGACGGCCTTCTTTTCCTTCGCCCGCGCCGACGCCGTCGCGCGTTCGAATTCCATTCGCATTCGTCGTTCCTCGCGATATTTCAGCGCCCACGTCTCGCTCTTCGCGCGCCACGCGTCCTCGCCCGCGGCGACGCTCCGCAGCGCCTCGCACGCGTCCGCCGCGGCGTCCCGCTCGGCGTTCGCGCGCGTCTCCGCTTCGTCGCGCCGTCGCGTCGCGTCGTCCCGCTCGAGCGCGGCGTCGCGTGACTCGGACAGCGCCGCATCGCGCTCGTCTTCGGCGCGTCGGAGCGCCTCGCGCAGCGCCGCGACCTCGCGCTCGCGGCGCGCGAGCGAGAGGGACAAGATGTTGGCGTCGTTTTCGCGCGCGCTCGCGTCGACGAACGCGCGGAGGGGGGCGTCGAGGTCGACGACCGGTTTCTGGGCGCGCGTGGGCGCGACGTCGCGGTCGACGGCGTCGAGGACGTCGAGGAGACCTCGCGCGCGAAGGGCGAGGTCGCGCGCGCGAGACATGGCGACCGCGCGCGAGGCGCGATGTGACGTCGACGAATCGATGGATTGATACGATGTTGATGTGAAAAAGAGCTATGCCGTCGAGGCGGCGGATTGATTTTAATGTACTCGAGGGCGGCGTCGGACTAGTACGGGACGCATCCCGGCGACGCGCAGTAGCCCCAGCTGAGGACGTCCATGGTTTGGTGCACCTCGGCGGCTTGGTAGCCAACCTTTGCGAAGCCCTTGCTGCCCGTGGACGCGGTGAGACCGATGTAGGCGTTGCCGTCCGTGTCCAAAATCTTCGCCATGTCTCTGTCTTCCACGGCGACTTGGAAGACGTAGCGGTCCATGTCGTCGATGAAGACTTGAATCTCCCCGGGGAACTCCTTGATGATGTTGTAATTTATGTTCGAATCTTGCGTGCGATCGAACGCCGGTTGTTGAATGTCGAAGAAGCTTTGTCTGTCGGGAGACGTCGCCGTGCCCGTGTTTTCGAGTTGCGCTTCGGTGTCAGAGGTGATGCTGATGACGCGCGTCGCTTCGCCGTCGTCGGCGAAACCCGCCGTGGCGTTGCCCGACGACGTGGTGACGACGGCTTGTCGCGCGCTGTCGAGAGTTTTGTCCCGGTTAATCTTCACCTTGACGTTCGCCTTGACGCGGCCGCCATAACCGAATTCAAAACCGGTTCGCAGCTCGGTTTTGAACTTGGTGCTCGAGCCAACCAATTTACGTCTGTCGTTCGAGCTGTTATCGATGTCCGCCGTCGTGATTTGCCCAGTGCCCGCCTTCTCCGTGGTGAACCCGCGAGTGTATCTAATCTTCACCGTGTGCGCTAAACCATCCGCCATCGTCGGCACGCTCGGCGTGCTTCCGAAGTGCATGCCTTCGCTGTCATGGCTGTGATCGGCTTTCAAGTCGGTCACCGAGCTCCCCCACGGTTGGTTGTCGTAAAACGGCGCCGTCGTCATGAAGACGCCCAGGTGATTGTCGTTATAGGACACGTACTCGGTGGCGTTAATCCACCAGTGTTGCTTTCCTTGTTTCGGATCACGACGCTCGACGTTGTAGAAGGTGTCGAATTCCACCGCGAGCGACTTCTTCAAGCCGTTGGTGCACATGTCGGGCGTGCCGAGGTAATCCGCCGAGTCCACTTGCGTGGATTCTCCGTATCCCAAACCGTCGCCCGGGCACCCGACGAAACCGCCACCGTCGGTCAAGGACCCGCTCGCACCGCACAACTTGTAATATGTGCCGGAAATCGGTTGCGGATTGGACGCGTCGTCGAACGTGCACGCCCAGCCCGTGTTGCCGTGCACGCTGTCCACCGTTTCTTGACGATCGTCGTTAGAGATGACGAACGCAAAGCCGTCGGCGCCGTCGCAAATTTGATCCGCGCCGCCGCATTGCGTGGGGTTGGTGATTTGGAACTCAAAGTTGGTCTCGAAACCATCCCAGATGTGTACTTTGCGGTGCCACCAGACTGCGCCGACGCGCTGCGAGGTGCGAAAATCGGCGCTCGACTTCCACGGAGATCCGAGGGCGGAGTTACCGTTCGTTCTCGCGAACGCTTCGGTCAGTCGCACGACGTACTTTGGCGACGCATCGTTATTTTTCACCACCGACGCATCGCCCGCAAAACGCAGGTTGTGCTGAATGCAGTTGTTGATCCACGTCTTGTTCCCACCCCACGCCGAGCCTTCACGCGTTCCGGAAGGATTCGAGTCGTCGACGAAGGAATCGTCGCACGCGAAGTTTGGAAAGTCAAACTCCATGTAAAATCTCGCGCTGTATTCGCTCGCACCGACGGTTTGCGGGTAGCGGTTATCGCCCATGATACCGATCGTGAGTTGATCGCAATTTGGCGACTTGTCGTTGTGGATGTAGTGTCCGAGCGCTCGCGCGTACGCAAACGCTAACTTCGTATTGTCGGTGGTGTACCCGCCGAGAACGGCTTGCTTCAATTCCCCGCTGCTCGCTTCACCCGTGTCCGGGCCGGCGCAGAGCACCAAGGATTCGCCGACTGAAAGCGCCCAGGGCACGGATTCGCGCACCGACGTGTGACCGTAAGAAGCAGTCGTGGGTCGCGTCGTACCGACGGTGGTGTACAAATCGAGGTTGTCGTTCACGGTGTGCACGGCGATGCGGAAGTCGTAGTCGCCCATGTCCGGCTTCAAATAGTAGTACGCGTACTGCTGAGGATCGACGACGGAGGAGACACGGAAACCGCAGCACCCCGGATCGATTTCGCAATACTTGTGCGACCAAGTTTGGTAAAAGGTTTGCAGAGGGTGGCGCAAGTACGCCCCGGCGTTGTCGTCCGCGACGATGTTATTAGTGTCGTCGTGGAACCCCGAGTTCGAATTGTTGAATCGCCCGCCCGCACACTTGAGCACCTTGACGTCAGTGCCGGTGTAAGTCGTGGCAGAAGTGTCGATCGAAGCCACCGTCGCAGTGGTATCATCAGTGATGGCGGTCACGCGAGCGTCGACCGCGTTGGCGTCGCGCACGATGTCTCCGAGTTGAAGCTCGGTCAAAAACTTGCTGCCGACCCCAACGAGTGTGTAAGGCGTGCCGTGGTCGAGGGTAAAGCCACCCGTTTGCGTGAGCGCCTTTGCGGGCCGATTGGAGTCAGCCGTGTTCGCCGGAACGCACTTGCCGTGGTTGTAGCAAATCGGCGGGTTCGCGTTGTCGTCCGTCATGTACCGCTCGCCTTCGGTGGAGATGTAATACCGACAGTTTTCAATGTCGGCGACGTGGAGTCGCCACTCGGAACCGACGTCGACGGTC
>Ga0255765_1002337_pt1 | contig 21701 bp, 26 predicted proteins | sample 041ome_8_FD_179965 | JGI IMG/M metagenome (GOLD analysis project Ga0255765, IMG submission 179965) | Coastal salt marsh microbial communities from the Groves Creek Marsh, Skidaway Island, Georgia - 041407BS metaG (version 2) | ecosystem: Environmental > Aquatic > Marine > Intertidal zone > Salt...
ACTAACGCTTTTGCTAAAGTTAAAGCTGTCAGACCATTACCAAGTATACAAACCGTCATAATATTTAATTTTAACAACAAAAATTAGATGATACAAAGTGATTAAATTGATTCATTTATATGAATATTAAAAAAACAGCTAATTTATTACTAAATTTCGCTATTAAAAGACTTGCGGAGATTTTGGGAATTATAATATTTACATTTGGCACATTATTGCTATTGGCTTTAATAACTTATTCACCCGAAGATCCTAATTTCATTTTTCCAGATAATACTGAGATTAAAAATTTATTAGGTTTTCAAGGAAGTTATATTTCAGATTTATTATTTCAATCTGTTGGTTTGATCTCTTATTTAATTTCTTTTACTTTAATAATAACTGGTATCAATATATTTATTTCAAAAGAATTTTTTCTAATTCTTGAAAATATTTTTTTTGCTTCACTGTATTCTATATTTGGAACACTTTTTTTAGCTTTCTTTTACTCAAAAGGATTTTCTCTTTATATAAATGGAAATGGTGGGTTTGTTGGTAACTACCTAAACCAGACATTTTTCAATTCTTTAATACAGATTAATGAAAATATATCTTATTATATTTTAATTTTATTAATTTTAATATTATTTTTGATTAGTATTAATTTTAATTCAAAAAAATTTTTACTATTAATTAAGAATTTAATTTCTTTATTTTCAAAAAATGAAGAAAAAATATATACTAATAAGAGTGAAATAATTAGTGAATACATACCTCAAGAAGAAATTAAAAATCTTATTCAAGAAGATTTACCTTTTATAAAAAGTGAAAAAGCTTTAGATAATAAATTCAAATTTAAATTACCAAATATTGATTTATTAAAAATTCCAACAAAAAAAGAAAGAGAGAAATTTAACAAAAACGAAACTCATGACCCTGAATTTTTGGAAAAAATTTTGATGGATTTTGGTGTTAGTGGAAATATTAAAAAAGTAAGTCATGGACCCGTTGTTACTCTTAATGAGTTTGAACCTGCTGCAGGGGTTAAGGTCTCTAAAATAATTAATTTATCAGATGATATAGCTCGAAATACAAGTTCTGAGTCTGCAAGAATTGCAACGATACCTGGAAGTAATACAGTTGGAATTGAACTTCCAAATAATTCTAGAGAGAACGTTTATTTAAGTGAAATATTAAATAATTCAGACTTTAAAAAGAAAGAAATAAAACTTCCAATAGCACTTGGAAAGAATATTTCGGGTGTTCCGATTGTTGGTGATTTAGCTTCCATGCCCCATCTTTTAATTGCTGGTACAACCGGATCAGGTAAATCTGTTTGTATTAATACAATCATACTCTCTCTTCTTTATCGACACACACCCGATAAATGTAAATTTATTTTAATAGACCCAAAAATGCTTGAGCTATCAACTTATGAGGGTATCCCACATTTATTATGTCCAGTGATTACAGAAGCTAAGAAAGCTGCTTCTGTTCTTGGTTGGGTAGTTAAGGAAATGGAGAGTAGATACAGATTGATGACAAAAGAAGGAGTTAGAAATATTGATGGTTATAACTCAAAACATAAGCTTCCTATGCCTTATATAGTGGTTGTTGTTGATGAAATGTCAGATTTGATGCTTGTTGCAGGAAAAGAAATCGAAAATTATATTCAAAAACTATCACAAATGGCAAGAGCAGCTGGAATACATATTATTATGGCAACGCAAAGACCGAGTGTTGATGTTATAACCGGTACTATTAAAGCTAATTTTCCAACTAGAATATCTTTCCAAGTTACCTCTAAAATTGACAGCAGGACTATTCTTGGAGAACAAGGCGCAGAACAGCTTTTGGGTAAAGGAGATATGCTTTATATGTCATCTGCAAATAGAATAGTTAGAATTCATGCGCCATTTGTTTCTGACAATGAAATTGAAAAAATAAATAACTTCTTAAGATCTCAAGCTGAGCCTGATTATATCGATGAAATTTTAAATTTTGCTGATGAAAAGGAAATTGGAGACGTACAGAGCCAAGGGGATAAAGATGAACTTTATCAATCTGCATTAGAAATTATTAAATCAGAAGGAAAGGCTTCAACTTCGTTTCTACAAAGAAAGCTTCAAATTGGTTACAATAGAGCTGCGAGAATAATTGATATGATGGAGGCAGAAGGTATTGTAAGCAAAGCAAATCATGTTGGAAAAAGAGATGTTTTATAATGTTTCTATAATTATTTTTTTTTTAATTTTATTTACACTTGAAGTAAATGGAAATGAAAAAGATAATATAATAAAAAACCTTAAAAATACAGATAACTTTGATTTTAAATTTGAGCAAAACATAAATGGAAAAATTGAAAATGGACAATGTACAATTGAATATCCAAAAAAAATTTTTTGTGAATATGCTAGAAGTAATAACAAAATATTAGTTTCAGATGGTAAATACCTAGTTGTGAAAACAAGAAGCAGTTTTTATCAATATCCAATAAACAAAACACCTTTGAATTTAATTCTAGATAAAAATTTTTTAATAAAAAAAATTAATAAAATCAGTGAAAGAATAATAGATGAAAATTTAATTAACTACACTATAAAAGAAAAAGATTATGAAATTAGTATTTTCTTTGACAAACAAAATTATGATTTAATTGGTTGGCAAAATAAAGACATGTACCAAAATTTTAATATTACATTCATCTCAGGAATAAGAAAAAACAGATTAATCCCAAAAAATTTATTTAAAATTCCAACAAGAAATTAAATGTTTATAATTTCTGTTTTAAAAATTTTCATTCCACGAGCTAAATAATTATTTAAAGCATTTTTGTGATCAAGAGAACATGTATGAAGCATACACGTTCAATATTTTTTTTATGCAAAGATTGTTTAATAGCTTCTGATAATAAATATGAACCTAATTTATTATTTTGGTATTCTTCTAAAATTCCAAAATAAGCAATCTCAATCTCTTTATTATCTTGATGCAAAATTAATTCAAAAAATCCAACTAGATCTTCTTTATACTTTAAAACATAAGTAGTTACATTTGTAGAAGATACATAACTAATCCATTTTTCTTCTGACCAAGCAAGTCTATCTATCCATTTATGTTTTTTTCCAATATTTTTGTAAAAAAATTTATTTAATTGAAAATCAACTGGGTCAATTAAATTTAACGAATAATCTTCAGTTGGTTTATTACCTTCTTTAAGTTCTTTTAGAGAAGTTATCTCTAAATAATTTCTTTTTACTTCTTGTGTCACTCAACCATTTTTCCAACTTTCTCACCTCCAAAAAGATGAAAATGTAAATGTGGAACCTCTTGACCACCATGATCACTTATATTTGCCAAAGCTCTATAGCCCTTGCCTACTTCTGTTGAAATACCTAGCTTTTTAGCTACTATATTTATACCTCTAAGCAACCCAACCATCTCTTCTGGGTTAGCTTTTAAAATAAAATCATCTAGATCAATATATTTTCCTTTTGGAATGACCAAAGCGTGAATTTTTTTTTGAGGATTTATATCGTGAAAAGATAAAACAAAATTATCTTCATAAATTTTTTTGCAAGGTATTTCTCTTCTTAATATTTTTGCAAAAATATTATTATTATCATAACTCATTTTTTTCTTTTTTCTAATTCCTGCATCACTTCTTCAATCTTTACATCATTGGCTTCTAAGTACATCAATAAATGATAAAAAACATCCGCTGCTTCATGTATTTTGTTTGAGTCTTCTTCTATAGCTTCGATTAATTCATCAACTTCCTCTAAAACTTTTGCTTTGCTTAATGATTTATCCATAAGCAGTTTATTAGTATAGGAGCCTTCAACAGGTGAAGCTTTTCTTTCTCTTGCAAGTTTAATAAGGTTTTCTAAAGTTTTAAGCATTCTAAATTCTAACAGGTATTCCTTTCGAATCCAAATACTCCTTGGCCTCTTTGACAGAATGTTTGCCGTAGTGAAATATAGATGCAGCTAACACAGCGCTCGATTTACCTAACTTTATACCTTCAACTAAATGATCCAAATTACCAACTCCACCAGAAGCAATAACTGGAATATTCACTTTAGAAGATATTTTTGACATTAGCTCTATATCATATCCAACTTGGGTACCATCTCTATCCATTGAAGTTACTAGCAGCTCACCTGCCCCACTATCTTCCATTTTTTTTGCAAAATCTATTGCATTGATACCCGTATTATTTCTTCCACCATGAGTAAAAATTTCCCATTTATCAAAATTTTTTTTTGCATCAATTGCAACAACTATACATTGAGATCCAAATTTTCTTGAGCTTTCTATAATTACTTCTGGATTTTCGACAGCAGCAGTATTAATTGAAACTTTATCTGCCCCACAATTCAATAATTTATTAATATCATCAACACTTCTTACTCCTCCACCCACTGTTAATGGCACAAAGCATTTTTTTGATGTTCTTTCAACAACTTCATAAATTGTTTCTCTATTTTCATTAGAAGCCGTAATGTCTAAAAAACAAATTTCATCTGCACCACCATCACTATAAATTTTAGCTTGTTCAACTGGATCACCAGCATCTTTGAGATCAATAAAATTAATCCCTTTTACTACACGACCATTTTTAACGTCCAAACATGGTATAATTCTATTTTTAAGCATTCAATTCCTTAACAAGTTCCTCTAATTTAATGTCACCATCATAGATAGCTTTTCCAACTATGATGCCTTCGATATTACTATTATTCAATTCCTTAGCTTTTTTAATATCTTCAATTGATGAAACTCCACCAGATATGATTACAGGACAGTTCGAAATGTTAGCAATCTTAGATGTTTCCTCAAAATTAGGACTTTGCTTCATACCATCTCTATTAATATCAGTATAAATTAATCTACTTGCCCCATAATTATTAACTTCTTTTAAATAATTTAATGTTAATTGGTGAGAATTTTCTTTCCAGCCAGAAACAGACAAATAACCATCTTTAGCGTCTAAACCTAACGCAATTTTATTTGGAAATTTTTCACAAGCATTTTTTAAAAAATTTTTATCTTTTATAGCAGCGCTTCCCAAAATTACTTTTTCAACACCAGCATCAACATATTTTTGAATACTTTCAAAATTTCTTATTCCTCCACCAATTTCAATTTTAAGATCAAATTTTTTAACTATTTCTTGAATAATATCCAAATTAACTGCTTCTCCTGTTAAAGCACCATCTAAATCAACTACGTGTAAATCTTTTAAACCATGATCTTTATATTTACCAGCTTGTTCAATCGGCGACATTTCATATTCTGTTTTATTATCAAAGTCTCCCTTAACTAACCTCACACACTTTTTATCTTTAATGTCTATAGCAGGAAATATTTTCATTTAATTCAGAATTTTCTTCTTAGCTTTTTCAAATTCTTCTTTTGTCAGAACTCCAGATTTAAATAAACTGTTCAACTTTTCTAATTGTTCTATCAAATCATTATTTGATGAGTTGATAGTTTTGGTTTTTACAGTTTTTTTTATTGTAGAGAAAACTGGCTTAATCATATTATTAAATTTGCTATTAAATTTAGAACAGTCAACATAACACGCAGATATAAATGCATAAGTCTTACTTTTATGCTCAGCAATAAAAACATTAAGCCTTACATCTAATTTTATTGCTCCATAAACCATTATTAATTTACCGTTGCTTTTTAAAAATAATTCATCGTTTTCATTTTTAGCAATGTCAAATTTACTAAGATTTATAGTCATTGATTCATTTATAGGTATACTTTTATTATTTCCTGATAACTTAGTAATTTCCTCTCTAATTTCTTTTGTTGCTTCTTTAAGTTCTTGATTATCCATGGTCTGAATTTCATTAATCATATCGCCCAATTCACCCCCTTCATCTGCTGATATTTTAATCCAACTTTGATTAGATACCAGTGCATAGGTAATGAAGTCTATTTTTTCTTTTTTCATGATTTTTTTCGCTTCAGAAACCATCCATTTACCAGCTCTCACCTCATCCTTGAAATTTTTTCTTTTAAATTTATTCATTATTGATCGAACATATTCATTATTCATTGGATCTTCTCCATCCAGAATTGCTTGCTCTAAATCAACATATTTTTTTGGCCCTACTAAATAAACATCTATCTCCATTCCTTCATATTCCTGAACAAATTCCTCAATACTATTTTTTACTTCTTTATTGTCATACTTTATAAATTTGTGACTAGCTGGTACTTCAATTTGTATTTTGTTTTCAATATTAAGAATTTTAGAAAAACTCGAACTTAATAAAGTAAAGCTAAAGAACAAAAATAATAAAAAAAATTTCATTTTATAAATTTATAAAATTACCAATAATTTGTAACCCAATTTTATCACTCTTTTCTGGGTGAAATTGAGTTCCAAAAATATTTTCTTTTTCAACTGAACAAACAATATTTGATGAATAATCTGTTGTTGCTGAAATTACTTTTTTATCTTCAGGGATAAATTCATAACTATGCACAAAATACATGTGAGAATTATTTTTTATATCTTTAAAAATCTTACTATCTTTAACAATATTTATTTCATTCCAACCAATGTGTGGAAGTTTGTATTTATTGTTTTGATTATCAATTTTAGAAACTTTTCCAGAAATCCAACCTAAACCCTTTGTTTCTATTTCTTCATAACCAATATCAGCAAACATTTGTAAACCAACACAAATTCCAAGAAGTGGTTTTTTGTTATCAATTACAAATTCATTTAAAGTATCAACTAAGCCATTTATACTGGTTAAGGCATCAACACAGCTCTTAAACGATCCTTGGCCTGGCAAAACAACTTTATCACTTGATTTAATCTTTTTTAGATCAGAAGTAACTTCAATACTTACTTCATCTTTAGCAACTTCCTTAAAAGAATTTATTACAGAACTAATATTTCCTGAATTATAGTCAACAATCGTGACGTTCATTAAATTTATAAAGAGCCCTTAGTTGATGGAATGCTCTTCTTATTTCTAGGATCTATTTCTAAAGCTGCTCTTAATGACCTCGCTAAAGCCTTAAAACATGACTCGATAATATGGTGGCTGTTATCTCCATAAATATTTTCCATATGCAATGTTACTCCTGCGGACTGAGAAAATGCTTGGAACCACTCTTTAAAAAGTTCTGTATCCATTTCCCCAAGTCTCTCTACTTTTAGCTTAACTTTCCAAATTAAATAGGGTCTATTTGAAACATCTATTGCAACTCTTGTTAATGTTTCATCCATTGGAATCATTGCGTGTGCATATCTTCTAATTCCTTGATAGTTTTTTAACGCTTTTTTTAAAGCCTCACCGATAGCAATTCCTGTATCTTCTGTTGTATGGTGAAGATCTATGTGGGTGTCCCCTTTTGCTTTAACTTTTAAATCTATAAGAGAATGTTTTGACAGCTGTTCAAGCATATGATCTAGAAAACCAATTCCAGTGTCAATTTTATACTGACCCTTGCCATCAATATTTACCTCAACACTAATGCTAGTTTCTTTAGTTTTTCTAGATACTTTTCCTTTTCTAGCCATATATTTTAGAGGTATACATACATAATCACCCTATATCAATATTAGTATAAACACTTGAAGTATAAAAAATCGTTACCATTTAAGAAGAATGACAACAATCGTATTAGTTAGAAAAAATAATGAAGTAGTTGTGGCTGGAGATGGCCAAGTAAGTATGGGAAATACCGTGGTTAAAAGTACTGCTTCAAAAATTAGAAAAATTGAAAAAAGAGATGTGGTAGCTGGATTTGCAGGTTCAACTGCAGATGCGCTTACTTTATTTGAAAGATTAGAAGCTAAGATTGAAAAGCATGCAGGCAACTTATCAAGAGCTGCCGTAGAATTAGCGAAAGACTGGAGAACAGATAAATATCTTAGAAGATTGGAAGCATTGATGGCTATTGGAGACAAAGATAATAGCTATATTATATCTGGAACTGGAGATGTTTTAGAACCTGAGGGTGACGTCATTGGAATAGGTTCGGGTGGTAACTACGCACTAGCTGCTGGCAAAGTTTTAATGGAGACAGATAAAAGTGCAGAGGAAATTGCAAAAAAAGCTATTAAAGTTGCTTCAGAAATTTGTGTTTTTACAAATGATAATATTAAGGTTCTTAAAATATAATGGAAAATTCAAACGTAACTCCTCTAGTTCCTAAAGACAAAAATGCAAAAGAAGAAAATTCACTAGTAAGCTCATTATCTCCAAGAGAAATTGTATCTGAACTAGATAGATTTGTAGTTGGACAAAATAAGGCTAAAAAAGCAGTTGCTGTTGCATTAAGAAATAGATGGAGAAGACAGGCCCTCAAAGGTGAAATGAAAAACGAAGTTTTACCAAAGAATATTTTAATGATTGGACCAACTGGTGTTGGTAAAACAGAAATTTCTAGAAGATTATCAAAATTAGCAGAAGCTCCATTTGTTAAAGTTGAAGCTACAAGATTTACCGAAGTTGGTTATGTTGGAAGAGATGTAGAACAAATAATAAGAGATTTGATTGAAATTGCAATTGGTATGGAAAAAGTAAAAATGAGAAAAGAAGTCCATGCTCAAGCTCAAAAATCTGCTGAAGAAAAAGTTTTGGATGCTTTAGTTGGTAAAAAAGCGAGCCTTGCAACAAGAGAAAGTTTTAGAAAAAGACTTAGAAATGGTGATCTAGATGACAACGAAATTGAAATCGCTGTAAGCGACAGCGGATCGAATAATACTTCTTTTGAAATACCTGGAATGCCTGGTGCAAATGTTGGGATGATTAACATTGGTGAAATGATTGGTAAATCAATGGGAAATAAAGAAAAAAAAAAGAAAATGACTGTAAAAGAATCTCATGAAATTTTAATTAACGATGAGTCAGATAAATTAATTGAACAAGATAAAATTGTGAAAGCAGCAAAATTATCAACCGAAAATAATGGAATAGTATTTTTAGACGAAATAGACAAAATTTCTGCAAGAACAGATAGAGTTGGGGGAGATGTTTCTCGTGAGGGTGTTCAAAGAGATTTGTTACCTTTAATTGAAGGAACAACTGTGAACACAAAACACGGCCCAATTAAAACTGATCATATCTTATTTATTGCATCTGGAGCGTTTCAACTTGCGAAACCATCCGATCTTCTTCCTGAACTTCAAGGACGTTTACCTATAAGAGTTGAACTGGAAGCATTAACTAGTGATGATTTTAAACGAATTTTGAGAGAACCTGATTTTAGTTTAATTAAACAATATATCGCTTTATTAAAAACTGAAAATGTAGATTTGGAATTTTCGGAGGATGGTATTGATGCTATCGCAAACATTGCATCAGAGGTAAATACTACTGTAGAAAATATTGGAGCTAGAAGACTTCACACAATAATTGAAAAAATTTTAGACGAAATCAGCTTTACCGCAACTGATCGTTCAGGTCAAAAGATCATTATTAATAAAGAATATATTGATAAAAATTTAGATAATTTAGTTAAAGATACGGATCTTTCAAAATTTATTTTATAGCCTTATTTTTTTTCAAAAAAATATAGAAAGCCCCACTGCCACCATCTTCTATCTTTGCGTCCCTCATTTCATAAATAATTTTCATTAAATTTTCATTTTTTGAAATAAATTCTGGCACTGAATATTTTAAAATACTTAAATCCTTTGAGACATAAGGATCTTTTTCGTTCTGGGAATGAATTCCCTTTCCGGTAACAACTATCAACTTATTTATTTTTTCTTGATAAGATTTAATAATAAAATCCTCAATTGATTTATTAGCTTCCTCAAGGGTATACCCGTGCAAATCTATTGATTTTGTTTTAAAGGTTATTTTTTTATCTATTTTTAAATCTTTGTTTGGCAATTTTTCATTTTTTGAAAGAAAATTTTCCCAATCTTTTTTATCTTTTTCTGAAATATTATCGGTCAATTAAGTTAGGGTATTAACTAATTTCCAGTTAGGATTAGCTGAAGTGATATCTCTTGAAAATACCCAGGTATCATAGATTTTTTTTATTTTTTCAGAATCACCTGAAATAATTTTTTTATCTTGGTCTTTAATACAAGTTATTACCTCGGCTATAAAGTCTACTGTCACATTTAAAATTTTATCAATTCTTTTATGTTCTTTAATGGTTGCAGAATTAATACCAATAAAAGTTATTTCTGCGTAATGTCCTCTTTTACTTCTTTCTTTTAATGCTTCTTCAAATTGATTAAAGATTTCTTTACTAAGAAGTGGTTTGCTAGCAATAATTTTATTATCATTATCACTAAAATCTGTAATAATAGTTTCGTAAGCAATCTTTGCACCTTTCAAAAATTCTTTTTGAGCATTTTCATCAAAGTTCTCATTTATTTTTTGAACTTTCTCTGTTTTAATTTTATTTAAAACTTCTTCAAATTTTGGAGGTGCTTTTCCCTCAAAACCAGTTCTTTTTCCAAGAATTCCTCTTAATCTTAAAAAAATGAACCCAGCAATCATTGCTAATAAAATTATGTCGATGTATTCAAAACTATAACTCATGTTATTATAGTAATTACTATGTTGATTAATTTCAACTAGCAATTTAGATTAAGGACAAATGAACCCGATTTTCTTATCAATATTATTAGTTCCAGCAGTTGAAATTTATCTTTTAATAAAAATAGGTTCACAAATTGGAGCGATTACTACAATTTTATTAATTTTTACCACAGCTATAGTTGGAGTTTATTATGCAAAATATGAAGGTTTGAATACTTTGAAATCCGGATTTATGCAATTAAGCAAAAATAAACCACCAACATACGAAATGATATCTGGAGCTGCTATTGCATTTGCAGCATTGCTTTTAATTATTCCTGGATTTATGACCGATATTTTGGGATTTTTACTAATTTTTCCAATAAGTAGAAATTTTTTTTTTGGTATACTTTCAAAAAAATTTAAACATAAAGGGATTAGAGAAAATAATTTTATAGATGGTGACTATGAGGATATAGAAAACGATGATGACAGAAAAATATAAAATTTTAGGAAAATTTATTAAGGATATGTCTAGTGAAACAAAAGACATTGAAACCTATTTATTCGTAAAAGACAAAATCGCAAAATATAAGCTTGGTATAGATATAACCTCAAAACCACTTAAAAATAAACTTATAGAGATAAATACAAACCTAAAATTTCAAGATAATGAAGAAAATGACAAAAGATCACATTTTGAAATAATTTACTCTACGATTATTAAAATAGATGAAGAAATAAAAGATAAGAAAGAACTGGAAAAAATTATATTATGTGATGTTCAAATTAAAATCTATCCTGATCTAGAAAAATCTCTTTTAGATATGCTTCACAATTCTGGTTTTCAGGGAATTAAGTTTGAAAAAAAAGTAGATTTTGAAACTCTATATAATAACAAATTTAATTAAAAAAATTTTTTTTAAGACTATGTTTTAAATATTCTTTATGTTTTTTTAACTCATCAGCACTCGGTAAAACTATTTTTTTAAAATACTCTATTACATTTCTATTATTTATTTTTAATTCAGAGTCTTGATTTTGAAAGTTAAGTGTAGGTTCTTTTTGATCTGTTAGATTAATGTACACTTTGGCAAGCAAATCACAGTCAATTAATGCCGTGTGATTAGTTCTTTTTGAATTATCTATTCTATACCTTTTGCAAAGAGCGTCCAAACTAACTGGTGAACCAGGAAATTTATCTCTAGCTAAGGTTAATGTATCAATTACTTCATTAGTTAATTTTTTTTTCCCTAATAAAGAAAGCTCATTATTAAGATGACCAATGTCAAATTCAGCATTATGGATTATTAGTCTTTTATCTTTAATAAATTCTAAAAATTCTTCTACTAGTTCCATAAATTTTTTTTGTTTGGATAAAAATTCATCAGTATAACCATGAACTTCAAAAGCTTTTTCAGAAACTTTTCTCTCAGGATTAAGATAACAATGAAATTTATTTTTAGTTGGAATTAGGTCATTTAACTCTATACAGCCTATTTCTACAATTCTATGACCTTCTTTAACTGAAATACCTGTTGTCTCAGTGTCTAATATTATTTCTTTCATTTATAAAATTTTTTTTAAAATAATTTTTATTTCTTTTTTTACAGTTTTTTTCACAAAATCATTTTTAATTATAAACTTTGATTTTTTTTTTTTATAATTTAACGAATATTGAATGCTTTTAAACAAATTTAACAATTTTAAATTAAAATTATTTCTTTTTTTTAATCTTTTATAAATATCATTTTTATGTGATTGTATAAAAATCAAAATATCCTTTCTTTGATTAATTTTGTTTTCTAATAAAAGAGGAATATCGAGAATTACTAATTTTTTGTTTTTATTTTTTTTTAAAAAAATATTTAATTTTTTTCTTATTTCTGAATGAACAATTTTGACAATTTTTTTAAGATTGTTTTTATTGGTCAATATTGCGTTGGAAATTTCTTTTTTATCAATAGGAAATGTATGTATATGTTTGGGTAATCTTTTGTTTAATTTTTTGTAAATAGTTTTATCTTTTTTATATAATTTACTAACTTCTATATCTGCATTAAAAACTGGGTAACCAAATTCTTTAGCAACATAACTTTTTCCAGAGCCAATATCTCCCAAAATTCCTATTCTAATCATGTTTCAAAAGTCTGATTACTTCATTATTAATTTTAGGCTCAATTTCGTGCCATAAACTAAAAGATAAAAATGCTTGATAAATAAACATTAATTTACCATTTTCTGTCGCGTTCCCCAGCTTTTTTCCAGTTTTTAAAAAATTTGTTTCCTTTGGATTATAGATTACATCATAAAATAATTTATTTGTTCCAATTTTAGTAAAGTCTAAATTTATTTCATCGTTTTTATTAAGACCAATGCTAGTAGCATTAATTATCACATCAAACTCTGGAATATCTCCCCAATTAACAATTTTCAAGTTTTTGAATAAGTTATTTAACTGTTCAGCTTTAGTTTTTGTTCTATTGCTTATAGTTATTTCAGAAACTTTCATTCTATTTAAAGCAAAAACAATTGATGGGACAACTCCACCTGCTCCTAATATAAATATTTTTTTATCCATCATATCAAATTTTAAGTTTTTGATGGCTAACTCAAACCCCTCTATATCTGTATTGTGCCCAATAACTTTGTTATTTTTAAAGTAAATCGTATTAACTGACTGTGTTTTTTGGGCCTCCAAACTTAAATCATCCAGGTAATTGATTACTTTTTTTTTAAAAGGCACAGTAACATTTGCTCCATTTAACTTTTGCTCTCTTATTTCTAAAATTAAACTTTTAATTTCGTTTTCATTTAATTTTAGTTTTTTATATTTAGCTTCAATATTATTTTTTTTTATTTAATAATTATGTAACTTGGGGGACAAAGAATGGTCGATAGGGTTCCCTATAACTAGATAGTTTTTCATTTTTACAAATTTAAATATTGTTTAATTTTTTTTATCGGTAAGCCCATTATGGTGTTTTCATCTCCTTGAATATCTTCAAATAAATTTCGTCCTTCGCCTTCAATTTGATATACATTATAAGCATATAAATTTTCATCGGTTATCTTGTTTAGATATTTTTTTAAATCTTGATCAGAAAAATTTTTCATTTTAAGTATTGCCTTATCTGTATAATTCCAAATCATTTTACCATTTTTAGAAATACAAACTGAGCTAACCAAATAATGTTTTTTACCATTTAATTTTTTTAAAATACCAAAAGCTTCCTCTCTATTTTTGGGTTTTGATATTAATTCTCCATCTAAATCTATCACACTATCCGCGCCCAAAACCATTTGATCATTAAATTTTAAGCTAACCTTATTAGCCTTTAATTCTGCTAAGTTTTTTGAGATTATACTTGGAGAAGCTTGCTCTTTTAAAAGACTCTCCTTAACAACATCTTCGTCAACGTTTGATGGTTCTACTTGACTGGATATGTTGTTTTTATCTAATATTTCTTTTCTTACTTTACTTTTTGAAGCAAGGATAATTTTACTTAGCATTGTTAGTATAAATTTCATGCATTTTTATTATTGATGCTGCTGTTTCTTCAACCGATTTTCTTGTAACGTCAATTGAGGGCCATTTATATTTTTGAAAAGTTTTTCTAGCATTTGCTACTTCTCTTCTTATATTTTCTATATCTGTATAACTTTTATTTTCTGTCTCCCTTAGTGAATTCATTCTATTTTTTCTTATATCAACCAATCTCTCCGGCTCTGTATTTAAACCAATTACACAAGTCATTTGAGGATTGCTTCTTAGTTTGTTTGGCAAAGAGTTTTCGTTTACCAATGGTATATTTGAAGTTTTAAATCCTTTATTTGCAAGATAAATTGCTGTTGGAGTTTTGCTTGTCCTACTTACACCAACTAAGACAATGTCTGATTTTTCTATTTCATTAGACAAGTTTCCATCATCATGGTTCATTGTAAACTGTATTGCTTCTATCCTTTCATAATATTCCTCATTAAGTACGTGTTGACCGCTTGGTTCGTGTGATGCTTTTTGGTTAAGTATTTTAGAAAAATTTAAAATCAAATTTCCTAAAACACCAAAGCAAGGAATTTTCTTGTCATTGCTAACATTTGCTAAATACTTTGCTAAATTATTATCTACAATTGTATACAAAATAACCGAATTATTATTTTTTTTTGCGTCTTCTAATATTTTGAGAATTTGGTTTTCTGTTCTTGTAAAAGAATAAGAATGGACTTTATATTGAATGTTTTTAAATTGAGCCTTTAAAGCTAAAAATATTCTATCAAGTGTTTCTCCTGTAGAGTCTGAAATTAGGTAAATTTGATATGTATTGCTCATGAATAAGTTGTTAATAAATTTGTATTATTTTAAACTAATTACTCAATTTAAATATTGTAATATTATTGTTGTAAAATGTGGATTTTATTAACAAAAATAAACAATCAAACTAAATAATACAACAATCTTAATAAAATATAAAAAAGCTACATTTTAAACAATATTATTCACCTTAGGATGTTACTAAAATGTTAATATAATGTTAATAAAAAGTTATCATCAAAGTTCACAATACATAATACTAATACAATAATTATATATATTATTTTTATATGACACCACTCCACGAAGTAATAATTAAAAAAAAAACAAATATAAATCCAATATGGATAATGAGACAAGCTGGAAGGTATCTTCCTGAATTTCGAGAAATAAGAAAGTTAAACCCAGATTTTATAAATTTATGTTTAAATGAACAATTATCTTCAGAAATTACATTACAACCTTTAAAAAGATTCGATTTGGACGCTGCAATAATTTTTTCTGATATTTTAATGGTGCCTTATGGTTTAAATCAAAAAGTTGAATTTGAAAAAGGTTTTGGCCCCAAGCTTGGTAAAGTAAATATTAACGAAATGTCTAAGCTAGATGAGATTGATTTTATTCAAAAGGTTTATCCAGTATACAAAGCAATTAAAAAAGTAAGCACTAACGATATAGTAAAGGGTAAAAACACGATAGGCTTTGTGGGTGCTCCATGGACTTTACTTGTTTATATAATTAATCAACAATCTCCTAAAAAAAAATTAAAAGAAGATTTTTTTAAGAATGATTTTTTAATTAACAGAATTCTATTGATTTTAGAAAAATTTTTAAAGATACATATTAAAAATCAAATCGACAATGGGGCAAACGTGATACAAATATTTGATAGTTGGGCAGGTTTATTGGAAGAAAAGGATTTGCCTAACTATATATATTCACCAACTCTTAATTTAGTTAATTATGTAAAATCTTTAAACACACCTGTTATTTGTTTTCCTAGAGAGATTAAAAATTATAAAGAATTTTGTGAAATTGTTAAACCAGATGCAGTTAGTATTGATTATAATGTTAACCCAAAAAAAATTTTAAATGATATAAAAATTCCTATTCAAGGTGGTCTTGATCCCAAAATATTACTTACAGATAAAGAAAAATTAAAAAAAGAAGCAACTAAATATCTAGATATATTTAAGGATCATCCTTATATCTTTAATTTAGGACATGGAGTTTTGCCTGAGACCGACCCCAACATGCTCGAATATTTAGTTGAAACCGTAAAAGATTATTGATGAAAAAAGCAGTAATACTTTTTAATTTAGGAGGTCCAGATAAACTAGAAAATGTAAAGCCATTTTTATTTAATCTATTTAATGATCCAGCAATACTAAACTTACCTACTATTTTCAGATATCCTTTAGCTAAATTAATTTCCAATAGAAGAGCACCAACCGCTAAAAAAATATACCAGGAGCTTGGTGGATCATCTCCTATTTTAAAATTAACAGAAGAGCAATCAAAAGCTCTTGAATTAAAGTTGAATATCGATGATGAAAACTCAGAGTATAAGTGTTTCGTTGTTATGAGATGTTGGCATCCAAGAGCAGAGCAAGTCTTAAAAAATGTAAAAAGTTTTAATCCAGACGAAATTATATTAATGCCATTATATCCTCAATACTCGGCAGCAACATCAGGGTCTTCAATTAAAGAATGGAAAGAGGTTTGTAAAAAAAATAATTTAAAAATTAAAACAAGTACAATTTGTTGTTACCCCACAGATGAGAATTTTATTTTAGCTCACAAAGAGGAAATAATAAAAAAAATTGATAATTTAAAAAATTTTAAATTAATTTTTTCTGCACACGGCTTACCAGAAAAAAATATTAAAAAAGGTGATCCTTATCAATGGCAAGTAGAACAATCAGTTAATAAAATTGTCAAATCTCTTGATATTAAAGATCTAGACTGGATTTTAAGCTATCAAAGCCGTGTTGGACCCCTGAAATGGATTGGCCCATCCACAGAAGATATAATTATAGAAAATTCAAAAGCAGGCAAACATATTGTTTTGGTTCCTATAGCATTTGTATCTGAGCATTCAGAGACTTTAGTTGAATTGGATATAGAATATAAAGAGTTGGCAGATAAAAATGGATGTGAAAATTATACGAGAGTTCCAGCATTGGGCACTAATGAATATTTTATAAAAGCAATGTCTGATCTAATAATAAAAAAACAAGATCATAATTTTAATGGAGAACTTTTCCCTCCAAAGATACAATGTCCAAACCAATTCATTAAATGTCCATGTTTAAATTATGAATAGTTATTTATTATTTAAAAGTTTGCACTTGATAGCCGTTGTCTCATGGATGGCTGGTCTTTTATATCTTCCAAGAATTTTTGTTTATCATCTTGAGAATAAAGAAAAAAAAGAAGCTACTGATATATTTGAAGTAATGGAGAAGAAACTTTTCTATTACATAATGCGTCCAGCGATGATTTTGACCTGGATTTTTGGTTTAGTCTTAATCTACTTAAATGGTTTAGAGATATTTTCTCAACTCTGGATGCAAATAAAAATTGTTCTAGTTATATTGTTGTCAGCTTACAATGATTATCTTGGGAAGTGTCTTGTATCTTTAAAAGATAATTCTAATACCAGATCATCAAAATTCTTTAGAATAATTAATGAGGTTCCTACAATAATGCTAATTTTGATTGTTTTTTTAGTCATTTTTAAGCCAATCTAGGGTTGAAATAACAATTGTAGTATATATATTAGAAATATCTCTAAAGTCCTTACAAAATTCAAATCATGAACATTCAAGAGTTAAAACTAAAATCGTCTGAACAACTTATTACACAAGCCGAGGAACTTGGTATTGAGAATGCTAGTACATTAAGAAAACAAGAAATTCTTTTTGCAATTTTAAAAAAAGTTGCAGAAAAAGAGGAAATTACTGGAGCAGGTGTTCTGCAACTATTACAAGATGGTTTTGGTTTTTTAAGAGCAATGGAGTCTAACTATTTGCCAGGACCAGATGATATTTATGTAAGCCCAAGTCAAATAAGAAAATTTGGTTTAAGAACAGGAGACACAGTTGAAGGACCAGTTAGAGCACCCAAAGAAGGCGAAAGATATTTTGCTTTACTTCAAGTTAGTAAAATTAATTTTGAAGAGCCAGAAAAAGCAAGACATAAAATTGCATTTGATAACTTAACTCCTCTTTATCCAGATCAACAAATGGTGATGGAAGTTGAAACTACAAAAATTGAAAAAAAACCTGACTTAACTCCAAGACTAATTGACTTAGTTAGCCCAATTGGTAAAGGTCAAAGATCAATAATAATTTCACCCCCAAAAGCTGGAAAGACAATGATTTTACAGAGTATTGCAAACTCGATAGCTAAAAATTATCCAGAAAGTTATCTGATTGTTTTACTGATCGATGAAAGACCTGAAGAGGTTACAGATATGCAAAGAACTGTAAAAGGGGAAGTAATAAGTTCTACATTCGATGAACCAGCTCAAAGACACGTCGCCGTTGCTGAGATGGTAATTGAAAAAGCAAAACGATTGACTGAACATAAAAAAGATGTTGTTATATTGTTAGATTCAATCACACGTTTAGGAAGAGCCTATAATGCTGTTATCCCAAGTTCTGGAAAAGTTTTAACTGGAGGTGTGGATGCCAATGCGCTTCAAAGACCAAAAAGATTTTTTGGTGCCGCAAGAAATATTGAAGAGGGAGGATCTTTAACAATCATATCTACTGCTTTAATAGATACAGGAAGCCGAATGGATGAAGTAATTTTTGAGGAATTCAAAGGAACAGGAAACAGTGAAACTGTACTTGATAGAAAAATAGCTGACAAAAGAATTTACCCTGCAATTGATATCACTAAATCCGGAACAAGAAGAGAAGAATTGTTATTTGATAAAAATGATCTTCAAAAAATGAACGTTTTAAGAAGGATAATTGCACCAATGGGAACAATGGATGCTATTGAATTTATTAATTCAAAATTAAAAGATACAAAAAATAACGCTGAGTTTTTTAACTCAATGAATAAACCAGCTTAATCACTTAAGTTTTTTTACCAACATAAATATTTGTTGGATTGTTACCCTTAACATAATTTTGATATACCATTTCCAAACCTTTTTCAAAATTACGAGTAAATATTTCAGTTTTAAAAAGTGCTTTTTGAAGTCTATTTTCTTTTAACTTAAGCTTAGTGGATCTTAATTTATTTGGATTAGTTGCTAGTTCAACAGCCAATTTTTCATAAGCTTCGGCATTATTAGTAATTAATTCGGGCAAACCAATAGAGCGCAAAAGACTTGATGCCATTCTAGCAGTATAGCCTAGTCCTTCTTTGGTTAATACTGGTACACCCACCCAAAGAGCGTTGCTTGCTGTTGCGCCCGCATTGTAAACAAAAGTATCAAGAAACAAGTCTGCGTGTTGCAGTTGAGATAGGTAAATATCATAAGCAATTCTTTTAGTAAAAACTATTCTTTCACTTCCAATTTTTCTTAGCTTAGCTTCTTTAAGTAAATTATCTCTAGCTATCTCATTAGTTTCTAAGAGCCAAAGGACACTTTTTTCAACTTTTTCTAATATCTTCATCCATGAATTAAAAACTTCTGGTAATATTTTATAATTATTATTTATTGCACAAAAAATAAAACAGTCCTCTGGTAATCCTAATTTAGTTTTTGAAGGTGTTATTTCTGCTGCTTTCAGTTCATCATCTTGTACCTGATAACTGTCAGGCATATATATAATTTTTTCAGAAAAAAATTTTTGATTTTTTTCGGGGATAAGATTTTCATCTGCTATAATATAATCTATAAATTTTGCACCCATAGTCCCTGGATAACCAAGATAGTTAATCTGAATTGGAGCAGCTCTGTTGACAAAAATTCCAGCACGTTGCTTGCCAGTATATCCTTGTAAATCTATGGCTATGTCAATTTCATCTTTACGAGCTAAAAGCGCGGCCTCATGATCTGCAATATTCCCAATATCTCTGTAAACATTAACATAATTTTTTATATTCATATGTATTTCATCTTTTTGTTTTAAGCCAAATGAGTAACAATAAATTTGGAATTTTTTTTTATCGTGTATTCTAAGCATTTTATAAATCAGTTGTGATACTGCATGTGAATTTAAATCAGCTGAAAAATATCCTATTTTTATTCTATTATTGTTTATTAATTTTCTTTTAAAATTATTTGAAAGAACTGGGACAAAATTTTTTGCAAAGAGTTTTGAATTTTCTTTATGTTTTTCAGGGTCATCTATTAATGAAAGAAGTTGGAATGGGATAATAATTTTTTTATTATTTTTTAATCCATTTGTAATTATCTTAAGTTGCTCATCAAAACCATTCCAATCATTTAAATTCATTTTTGCATGAATTATTTTTCCAAAAAGATAATCAAGGTTTTTGTTAATTTTGTAGGCTTCCTCTAAGTCTTTTATGGACAACTCGAAATATTCGGTATTTTGATTAATTTTCGACAATTCCCACATTACATCACTCCTACAATCATATGCTTCTGCAAATTTATCATTAAAAAATATTGCATTATCGTAAGCATTTTTTGCCTCTTTATATTTTCCAAATTCAATAAACAAATTTCCTAAATTAAAATAAACTTTAGGATTTTGGGGTTCAATTTTTAAACATTCTTCAAAACATTTCAAACTATCTTCAAATTTTTTGATATTTTTAAGTACAATACCTTTGTTAAGATATGCCTCTAGAAAGTTTTCTTTAAGTAGTATTGCTTTATTAAAATCATTAATAGCATCTTGAAATTCTTTTGTTTTTGAGTGGACAATACCTCGACTGTTATAAATATGTGGAATGTTAGAATCTATTTTAATTGAATTGTTTAAGTAAATTTTGGCTTGATGATAATTTTTTAATTGTAAAAATGATGTGCCAATCAAAAAATTTAGTTTGACATTATTGTTGTCTTCTTCAATTAATTGTAGATATAATTCTTGAGCCTCTCTGATTTTGCCTAGCTGATGAAGTTGCTTTGCTTTATTATATATTTCTTCTTTATTTTTCATTTTTTTCGATGGTAAAAAGTATATCAACAATTATTATAACAAATATATTTCTAAATTATGACTATATACGCTCTATCAACTGGACCAGGAATTTCTGGGATAGGAGTTGTGAGAATTTCAGGACAAGAAGCTTCAAAAGTTATTAAGTTATTAACTGGTCGAGATTTACCCAAGCCAAGAGTAGCAACACTTAGAAAAATCAATAAAATCAACACTTCTGAGCTAATTGATGAGGGCATAATACTGTGGTTTCCTGGGCCTGACAGCTACACAGGTGAAGATATGGCTGAAATACAGGTTCATGGAAGCAAGGCCGTAATAGACGCTCTGCACTCTTCTATTTCAGATATAGAAAATTGTCGTTTAGCAGAACCAGGAGAATTTACAAAACTTGCATTTCAAAATGGAAAAATAAATTTACTTAAAGCAGAGAGCATTGCAGATTTAATTTCTTCTGAAACTGAAATCCAAAGACAACAAGCAATAAAAATTATGAATGGAAAATCTTCTGATCAATTTAATTTTCTAAGAGAAAAACTTTTAAAAATTTTATCTCACGTTGAAGCTAAAATAGATTTTCCAGATGAAGATTTACCAAATGATATTTTAAAAGAAATTAAAAAAAGTTCTGATGATGTTTTAAAAAATATTGAAAAAATTTTAAATGATCAAAAAGTTGGAGAAAGAATCAGAGAAGGTTTTAAAATTGCAATTCTTGGACCAACCAATGCAGGAAAATCTAGTCTCTTAAATCATCTATCAAATAGAGATGTCGCAATAGTTTCAGAGATT
>Ga0255765_1002338_pt1 | contig 21699 bp, 12 predicted proteins | sample 041ome_8_FD_179965 | JGI IMG/M metagenome (GOLD analysis project Ga0255765, IMG submission 179965) | Coastal salt marsh microbial communities from the Groves Creek Marsh, Skidaway Island, Georgia - 041407BS metaG (version 2) | ecosystem: Environmental > Aquatic > Marine > Intertidal zone > Salt...
AATCAAATTGAAGCAACTTATAAGTTGAGTTATTATTATCTATAGTATTGAACTTTATAGAAAGTGTGTCGCCTACGTATATAGGTAATCCATTTATAAAGCTATGATCAAGATACATGTCTTGACCGTAGGTGATTGCTGATAGTAACAACAATAGTAGTTTTTTCATAGTTTTAGTTTCTTAATTATTTGTTCACAGAGTTTTTTAAGAGCAACAGATACGCTTTGTTGATTAAACGTACCACCATTATTTAATACTATTGTAGATGTTATTATATTGTCAGCGGTTGCTTTGACTTTTACTTTTTTTCTATTATACCTAGCTTCAGCTATAATTTCAACTTGATTATTAGTTTTAGAAAATACCGCAGCATTAGTAGACTTTCTAACTACACCAAAATACAATAAGTCAACCTCAAGGATTGACTCACTGTTTTCTACAAGATAGTATCCCTCATCTTGCACAAGTTCTTCTAGAATATTTTTTACACCAAATTCAAGACTCCTATTACCCGATAAATCGCCGTGTATAATTTTATTGCTAACCTTCCCTATTGTTATTTCTTGGCAGAAAACATTTATTGTAAATAGTAAACTACTTATTGCGATTATGTACTTCATACCATTTAGTTAAAGTATACCCAATAGACACAAGAAGAAGTGTTATTTTTAAAAACATCTCTATTTGAGTCATTGTTATAGCCATTGTAGCTATGTTAATAGCGTATATTTTTAAATCCTGAAGGTCCATTTAGTTTAAATTTTCTTTTTAGCAGATTTTTTCTTTTTATAACCTACTTTTGGTTTTTTGTTTTTTTCTTGTTTATTGACTTCTTTTAAGCCTAATTCCCATTGTCCCCAACCTAATGCTAATGCAATTGCTTGATAAGTTTGTATTTCATGTCTCACAGGGTAACTTAAATTATCCATTTTACGAATTAACCTATCAAGAGGAACGTTTGTAATTGCCGAAACAAATTTACCAGTCGCTTCAAAAGCTGGATTATCTAAACTAACACCTTCTGTTCTTACTTTTTCAAGTTCTTGTTTCCAAGTAAAAGTTCTAGCTCCTTGTTCCAGCCTACTAATTTTAGAAGATATTGCTGGTGATAATGTTCCAATTTCAAGAATAACATCCTGGAAGTTTTTACGACCACCTTCACCATATTCGTTCATTGCTTCTTGAACAACATTCTTCACCATAACCGCAATAGCGCCACCGTAACCAAGACCTCTACCAAAACCATCTATAGCAGAATTGATAACATTTACATATTTTTCTACTTCTTCATCATCTTCATCTGGTTCATCGTCTAACCATAAAGAAAACAATGCTTGTTGCAAACCGGAGAACACAATATTTTGTACCATGCCGTAGTATAATACCTTGGACATGTTTGTTTTGAAGTCTCCGCGACCTGCTAATAAATCCAATGCTGCTTTCTTTGTAATACGAGCATACTGCATAGGTGTATTACCAAATGCAAGAACTAATCTACCTAATGTACTCGCTTGTTGTTGCGAAATTTTATCAGGTCTTGAAGATTGTTGAGATTCTTCTGCGTTTTCTTTCCAATCGTTATAAGCTTTCTCTTTTGCTTCAGATTCAGAAAGACCTTCACGCATATACGTATTAATTCTGTTTCTAAAGAATGGTGCTCCACCAAAAGCAATTGCAAATGAATCTGCAAATTGTGTAGGCAGGTAACCAGCTCTTAAAATAGCTGTAATAGCCGCCCCTGCTTTATTAGCACTACTTTCAGCTGATTTAGCAATGTCATCAGCCGCTACATCAATTTTAAGGCCATTTCTACGAGAAACTAGATAATCACTATTCATTAGCTCCATAACATCCTTAGAAAGCTGCGGTAGGTTAGCATAAGCTTGCGCAGCAGCAATAGGATTATTGTCGCTGAAGTTTATAAAGTTTACAAACGAAACCATTTGTAAGATTGCCGAGCGAGTATTGAAGAACATGATTGTTGCAATCGAACCATTAATATAGTTTTCTAATTGAGAAACCAATCTATTTCTACCAAACTGACGTGATCTACCGACCTTCATTCTATAAAGTACATCACTTAACGCTTCAACATAGTTATTACCAAATGCTGCTCTAAGCTTGTTAGCTAATGGACCTTGAATTTCACCTCTATTGTCCATTTTACCAAATGTTTCCTCAGCTACACTAATAAAGTCAGCAAAAAATTCTTTTCTTGCTTGTTCATTAATATGCTCTAAAATATCAATTGTTAAACTGCCTGAAGCCCAACTTTCTTGAGGTTGCGGAAAATCAGACATAAGCATATTTTGAACTTGTCTAGAAAAATCTAATAACTCTTTATTATTGCTTACATATTCTCTTATCGCGCTAATTTCAGATTGATTAATACCAGGAACCTCATATCCTAATTCATTCCACATAAAAACACGCAAGGCTTGCTCATTAGTAAAGCCCATTACAGCCTCTTTCTTTAAGCCGGCCGGAGTATTTCTAATGCTCTTTTTAAGTTTTCTATATGATTTAAGAGTATTCATTTTATATTCTTCATATACTCTTTGAGCTTTAGCAAATGGGTCAATCAACGTTTTCTTAATAAAAGCTAAATCAGCATCCCCCTGTCTTCCTTTACGTACTAAATAATACATTAGCCCCATAAAGTCATCAGCTGATGGTGGGATAAAGAATTTAAATCTACCTTTGTTTTTACCTAGCCGTCTTGCCTGGAATTCTGATATTTCAGATTTGTTTTCAATATTAAGCTTTTCAGAAACCATTTCGTTCAAGCTATTGTCAACCATTTTTGTTAATGGTAATGCAATAGAAAGTTGAAAATTAGAAGCATTGCTAGCAACTACGTCCGCATTGTTTTCACGGGATAACCTTCTTATTTCTTTTATTTTTTCAGCTCTATTTGCTGTTTTAAATCCCGTTGAATCAAGTATCTTTGCCATCCAAGAAGGAATAAACCAAACTTCAGGTTGTTTAAAAGTTGTTTTATTTCCTCTTATTAAGTCCTTAAAGAATTGTTCTTCCATTCTAAGAGCAGAATTAACATGCTCCATGTAATATGTTGCGTCTTCAGAATATACTAGCCCACCTATTTTAGCCCCGGCTTTTCTACCTTCTGCAATATTAGAAGAAGAAGCGTATATTATTTTTGCGTACTTTAATGCCCTAAGCTTTTCTTCAGGTGTAGGTAACGATGCTATATAGTCTTGCATTGCAATATTGAAAGCTTTAACATTGAGCATTCTAAGAAGATTTTTGTTTTTAGCATTTTCACTGCTAATTAATTCTTCTTTTTGTTTAAGAAATTCTTTTTTAGAAAGTCCTTGCAGCTTTTCATATATATTGTATCTAGTAGTTGCATTAAGTGTTTCTAATTTTGTAGCTTTATTAAATTTTAGTTGATTTTGAACTTTTTTAATTTGCCCAAGAACTTCTTTTAATTCGTTTGAATATTTATTTTCACTTTTGTTTTCATCAAGTAAAATTTCTCTTTCAGACTTGTTTAAAGCACCTTGTGCAAATAAACCGGCAGCCTGTTTGTTGGATATTTTACCGTCTTTATCTTTAATTATTTTAACTTTACTGACTTCACCGTTATCTTTTACCCATTTAACGCCAAAACCATTCACTCTATAGTGAAAACCAAGCATACTATTAATAAAGACTCTTTTTTTAGTTAATATGGGCGGCATAAAAGCCATAGGTCCTGCAATAAAATCAGTAAAATCAGCAAGATCTTCTAGTAGCCATGTTTGAGTGCCACTCGATTTGTCGGCGATCATTGTACTAGAACTCGCAAGCTCGTTGATCATTTCTTCTGTAAGTCCCATTTTACGAAGAGCCGCTCTGTTCTTTTTTACAATTTTATCAAACGCAGGCTGATAATTTTTAGTGTCTTCAGTAGATAACGCAGCTTCTTGCGCAGCAGAAACAATACTTAATTGGAATTCAGATCTACCTGCGCCTATGTCAACTATTGTATTCTGACTTGCTTGTTGATATTCTAATTCTTGTCTGACAGCAGTATTAGTCATTAATTTGCCTGTAAGTCTAGCTAAAGCAAATAATGCTTGTGCTCTTGGGTCCTGCCCGTTAAAAGAAATTTTTGTTCCATCAGGTTTAATACCAAATGCTTCAAAAAATTCTTCTTTTGTTATATCTTCTAATTTTGAAAAAGGATACAGCCCTTGATCTTGCTTTAATCTAGGATTTTTAATATAAAAAGCATCTAAAAGCTTTCTAGGCAATCCAGTACCAGTGCCTATTAATTTTTCAGAAGCAGCCTCTAATACTGCACCCTCAGGTAATAGCTTAATTAATTTATCTACATGCTCAATAACAAAATCTTGCATGGCTATTACTTGCCCTGTTGTTATATTAGTTTTTGGATTAACTAATTTTGCCGCAGGTATACCAACAGCTCTTTCAGTTATTTGGGGCGCTAAATCTTCTAGCTTTTTAAAGGTAACATCATTAACATCACCTAGATTTTTTAATTCCTCTCTTATAATAGCTCTATATTCGTCTCTTGAATCTTCATCAAGAAACTCTATAGGGTTTATAAGTTCACCATTATTATCTACTAATTCAATATCAAAACCATATTCGTCAATTTGCTCAAATTCATCTGCTATTTCATAGCTATCATCTGCGGCAAACTGTCTTCCAGAATCAATATCTTCTTCAAAAGTTTGAGTAGTTACTTTACCTTCTTTGAGTACTTGTTTTACTTTATTAGATATCTGCGAATTAATCCAGCCCTCTAAACTGTCATTCTTCGAAGGGTCAAAGTTTCTTATATGCTGAATCATTTTGTTCATGAATTCAGACTTAAAATCTTCAGGTAAAAATCCTGGAAGATCGCGAAGCATGGTGGTTTTACTCTTATCAAACGGCTTAGCCATTTGCACTTCCGCTATTTTATCAAAGTAGTCTTCAAAATATAAATTAGCAATAACCTCATCAGCACCGCTTGCTTTCCATTCTTCTAAAGAGTTTGTAGTTACAAAAGAATTTACATCAACTTTAGACAATTGAATTTTAGGTTTTGATGCTCTAACATCAGCGGCTCTACCAATAGCATCTAACGTTGCTTGGTTTAATTCGCCTTTAGAAACACTCTTTTGGTATTCTTTCATAAATTGGTAAACTTGCTTACCATTTTCAAAGCCTACTTGTTTAAATCCTAATGGTCTAAGTACTTTTGTTACAATGAAATCACCAATCTTATTAAATAAACCTTCGTTAAATTTAATTTGGTTTTTAGCTACTAAATCTGAAAATACAGTTAGTGTTTCATCATTAATAGCATCGGGCTTATAACCTCTTCTTTGTAGTTCGTTATCTAATGTATTTAAATCGTCTTTAGATAATTTTTTTCTAAAGTCACTAATAATGCCGCCAAGTTTATCTTGACTTATCTTGGTATTTATAATACCATGCAATACTTCGTGAGCACCTACATTTATTTGTCCTGTTTTAGCCGCTACTTGCTTATTGATATATATTTTACCGCCATAAGCAACGCCGCCTATATAATCAAGAGCATTGACTTCTTTATCACCAACTTTGATTTTTCTTTTAAGAATATTTGTTTCAAGATCTTGTAAGGCTTCTTTGTCGCCCATAAAGTCCTTGAATAATTGTTTACGTATTGCTTCGGTGCTATCAAAGTCTTGCACTTCAACCATGCCTTTTGTTTGTTCAGCAGCCCTCTTTGCAAAAGAAACAGTATCCGCTACTTTTCTTTGTTTAAGTATAACTTTAAGCTCTTCTGCTTTTTGTTCTATTTCTTTTCTCTGCTCTTGAACAAGCTTAGTTGGTCTACCTTTACCAGGTTTATTTTCAGCTTGAATAGTTTTAATTTCTTCTTCTACTTCAGCTTTTCGTTCCTGTGCTGATAATGTTTTGTTGCTAGCTAACTTTGCTCTTTCAAGCTCTAATTCAGCAATGCGTGTTCTAGCCGCGTCGTCTGTAATATTTTTATCTACTAATGTTTTAAAACGAGCAACGCCTTGCTTGTCTAACATTTTGTTCTGTAGTAAATCGTCGTTTTCTACAGTTATATTAACCTTAGATAAATCCATGCCATCATTGTCATCAATAAATTTGTTGACTTCGGCTCTAGACATTTCTTTACCGTCAATTTTATATTTAGGTGATTTTGTTAAATTTCTAGCTGTTTGTACTTGCCCTCCTATTGCTGTAGGACTCACTCCAAATACTTCAAGTACAGCTTCTTTAAAATCAAGTTCATCGCCAGCTGCTTTTTGAGCAGCAAGTTCACCTGTAAACTCTCCTGTAGTAGTTATAAGACCTTCTGCTGTTCCCGCCGCTACAGCACCCGCTTTTTTACTTACACCTTTAGCCAATGCTTTTTTACTAATAGCACCAGCTACTTTACTACCGCCGCCGGCAGCTACTAAATCAAATGCAGCAATCGTACCAGCTCTTGTAGCCGCCCTATTTCTCGCGCGTGTTAAAAGCTCTTCATCTTTAAATGCTTCTTGTATATCTTCAACAGTATAATCTTCTGGTAAAGATTCTCTTATAGTTTCACCAAAAGCTGCAAATAATTCAACAGAAGCGCCTAGCCCAGCCATAGCTCCTTTAATTGCGCCGCCGGCACCACCAATAGCCGTGCCAATGCCCGGTGCTACAGAACCTAATGCCGCACCTGCTCCTGCCGCGGTAGCTGCTCCAGCAGCACCTAACCCAATATTTTCTTTTGAAAACATCATAGCGAAACTTCTTGCTCCGTATAATAATGCAGCTTGAGGGTTTCTTATAGTTGCGCCTACAGCTCCTGCAAACCAGTCAGGTACTATACCTGTGTTGGCAGTAGATATTGCGTCAAAGTCTTTCTCCCATTGTTCTTCTCCTTCTGTTAAGCCAGATGCATCTTGCTTTTGCCAAAGATCTAATAATTTTTGAGCATCTTCATCGCTTATATTTTCAGCATATTTATCAGAAAAAATAGCTTTAGATAGGTAATCGTCTAAATCAGCTTGTATTTGACCTCCGGACCACGCTGTAGCCATTTGTTGAAAGAAATTATCTTTCTTTTCTTCAGCATCAGGATATTGGGCTAAAAATTTATCTGTTAGATTTTCTGGTATTTCATAAGTGTCATCACCTACTTTATATTTTTTAGTACGTGATACCGATGAAGTACTTTCCGATTTGGATTCCATACCGGGCGCTGCAGTTTCTTCCACAGGCGCACCCGAAACCTGCGGTTGTGTCTTTCCCGCTTCTTCGTTTAAAACTGCATTTGGATATGCGGATAAAAACTCTTGGACTTTGTCCTCGGGAATATTATAAATATCTTCTCCTACTTTATAAACAGGCATACTATATTATTTTTAATTTACTTTATACTGCGAAAAATCAGTAGTAATTTCAGTTTCTTGCTGGGTCTGTTCAGGCTGCTGCAATTGTAAACCAAATTCTTTTGCTAAATCTTCAACAGTTATTTTAGACTCTACTGAACCTTCAACATTTTCTTCAAATGTTATTTCGCCCGTTTCCTTTTTTTTCATGATGTACTCTTTCTTTTCAACATCATTACTTCCTTTATATTTGAAAACAAAATCTTCACCTGGTTTTAAATTGACAATGTTTTTAAAAGCAATTTCTCTGTCTTGAGCATTTAATCCAGTTCTTTTTTCAAGAGGATCTACTGTTTTAACTTTAGCAGCAGCAGCCTCAGCGGCTTTACGCTCGCGTTCTTGCTGTTCTTTTTGCGCTTGTTTGATACCATCAATTTCTGCAGAATCATCCTCTATTCTTGATTGTATATATTCTAATATTACGCCATCAGCAGCTTCTCTTAAGTTATCATTATCAATAATATCCATATAAGAATAATCAACTTTACCTTCTTCTTGGTCTTTTAATTCTGATTGTGCTAATTCAAAAAGATATGCTCTTTGCGAAGGGTCATTTATTTGCGCAAATATATTGTTTGCAGAACGCGCTAATTTGTTTTTCATAGAAGTAGCTTCGCCTGCTTTTCTTACGTGATCATCAACTTGTTTTACAGCGTCTTTAATACCCGCTTCAAAAACATCATAAACTTGGCTTCTGCCTTGGTAGCCAATTGCGCCATCAGGAATTTTATCTACAGAAAGGAAAGATTTTTTCCCGTCTTTAATATAACTGAAACCCATTTGCCCATTTACCTTTTCAAGTGAAATGTTGTTATCAATAGCGGGTTTATTTTCAATAAAATCTAAAAATTCTGGATTATCCTCAAATTGACCCGGAAGTATTTCATTAAAATCAATTTGTAATGCAGCATCTGTTTTTTGAGCAATTGAAGTAATACTTGTATTTAATTCGTCAAGCATGTCTTGTTGCTCGGATTGCGTTGCTGAAGCAAATTTATTATTAGAGATATAGTCCTCTTCAACTATGCTTTTAATAGTATCCGCTTTTTGCTTACCATATTTTTTAACCCATTCTGGATATTGCAAATTCTGTTTTAATTTAGCATTAGCTAAATCATATTTTTGCGCGCGTTCCTTTCTTTCAGCCGCTTTACGTTCTAATTCAGCTTTAATAGGGGCAATGCCTTTTTCAAATGCTTGCATAAATGCATTTGGATTAGCTATGTAAATTTCACCTGGATTTCTATAACTCATTTTATTATTTTTTATTATTCCGGACTTGCTAAACCTACGCCTAATCCGACCATTGAACTAAAAGCACTGCCAAACGCTGATGCTTGTGCTTCTTGCATCATAGCAGCTTGGCTAGCATATCTATCAGACATTGATTGTAATCTATCAAGTTTTTGCATTTCGCGCTCTTCTCTTGTAGCAAACATAAATTGCCTTCCTGCAACATCAGCTTGCTGTAATCTTGATGCTTCTGAAATTTGCATTTGTTGCATTTGTTGTTCACCTTGAGCACGCAATCTAGCGTTTTGGGCTTCTTGCTGTTCAATATTAGTTGCAATATCCATTTTAGCTCTTGAAGCAGATTGAGCCAACGCGGTTGCTGCACCGGCACCACCACCAGTTGCTCTTAAAACATCTAATGTTTGGGCTAAAGATATATCTGTTTCTCTAGCTCTCATTTCAGCGGCCCCTGTAGCAACTTGTAAGTTTGCAAAAGGATTTGTTATCATAGAACTTAAGTCCGTAATATTCGCATACGGATTAATAATTTCTTGTCTATTACTTTCTGCCGCGGCAAGTTGGCGCTCAAATGATCTTTGTTGGCTAGCCGCTCTGCGTCGTCTTTTGCCAGCACCTAATCCTGTAAATAAATTACCTATAGCGCTTGCGGCCATTAAACCTATGCTTATTGGTTCCATTAATATGTATTTATATTATAATTAGAGGAAACTGCAAATAGTTCTCTATATACAGTATCACTTGTTTTTATAGTTAATTTAGTAAAAAATCCTTTTATACCAGATATTTCTTCACCAAATATTACCTCATTATCAAATGAATAGCTTGGCTGTGTATTTGAAACATTTGACAGAGTAGCTGTATATTTTCCAGATTGTCTTTTAAATGTTGAAATATAGAAAGATAAATCATTATCAATATATGAATTGTTATATTCAGATATGTTCAGTGCTTTATCTGTATCTGTAATTATATCTTGTACTTCCCAGCCAATCGTGCCTTCATAAGAAATGGTTTGGAATACTTTATTTGAAGAAACGGCTGTATTTAAAATTAATTCAATTTCAGAATTATAATTTGAGCTGTAGAAGTTATTATAAGTTGAACCCGTATAATGCTTCCAAATATTGTTATCTTTTATAGTAAAGAATTGACTATTTAAACTAAAGCCAGCAACAGGCAAGAAACTATATCTTGATGTCCAACCATTTACACTTTCATCAAAGCCAATAGTTGTAGTATTATGAGTTAATATGTATTCGTTATTATGCTCATCATACATTCCTTGTGTAAAATCCGAACTTTCTGATAATAAATCTCTGAAATAACTACGCATAGAATAATTAGATATTTCAGTAATACCATCTCTTGAAAGTCTTAATACAGCTCTTTTAGGCTTATCTACAAAATACTTTCTGCCTGCTTTATAAGCAAAGCTTTCAGGATTTTTGCCGATACCATAGTTGGTACCATAAGGTATAATTTGACCAATAACCGCCATCCCGGAAGATGTAATAGTTCCGCCTTCGGCTGTATAAATTGCGTCTTTATCAATGAGAGCGCTTGATACTCTTTCCTCCTGAAATATATTTAAATTAGTATCTTCTGCAAAAAGCTTTTGAATACTACCATACTGTATATCTACAGCTTTAATTATATTTTGATTAGACGGGTATTCATTAAGCGCATTGAAATTTGTTCTTGAATTAAATATACCTGAGTATATTAATGAGTTTTCAAGATTTGTTTGTTTGTAGTTTTCATCAGTTATATGGGCAATAACACCGTAATCAACACTGTCCTTATTAAAATCACCATATAATCTTGATTCTTCAATGTACCAATTATCAGTGCCTGTTTGATCACCTTTTACAACGAACGTGTTAAAATAATTTATTTTTATTGCGGCGTTTTGTGTTATTTCCGATAATAAACCAGACGTACTTGTTTCATAATAAATATCTAAAGCACTTTCAAACGGCTCTGTTTCAAATACAGCTAAATCAACCGCTTTTTGTTTTAATCCTACAATATTTGTAGTATCATTTAATTCAGCTATAAGATTAGAAGGATTTTCTTTATAAAAACCAACCTCATCAGAATCCGGTATCTCGTCTAATGGTAATTCGCTAAACTGACTTAATGTACCAATGCGACTAACACTTATATAACCCGCATCTGATTGTATTTGAGAAGCATTTGTTAAAGTATAATTTTCAGAAAAAGGATTTGAATCAGCCACGCTTAATGAAACGTTTGTGGCAGCACCAGCTGTAACACTTCCTCCAACAACAACTGTTGGGGTTATTAAAGCATTTATTACAATAGTTGTTTGTCCGCCGCCGGTACCATTAATTGAAAAATCATTAAATTTAAGTATAACGTCAATTTTATCCGATGCAGCAGGCATTTCATCGAATGTTAATCTTCCCGCGTTATTTACACCAGCATTGCCTACAAATGTATAATCATTAGAATTTTTAAATTTCCCATTTACAAAAACATAAACAGAATCAGGCGTATTACAATAAAATTCGCCATCGCTTCCGCAGCTTGTAAAAGCAGGATCAACAGCTAAATCTATATATCCAGTTAAACTTACTTGCGTAAAGTCGTCACCGTTAAATTTTTGTATTTCAGCAGAAGTATAATTTGTAAAAAAAGCATCGCCGTAAGGTGCTGAGCTTGAATTTTTTATACTATAAGCTATAGATTCTATTTCACCATTAGTTATAGTAAACGGCGGAAAAACAGCAGCGTAGGTAGACTTATTAATTACTTTAGGATATAATCTTACGTCTGATCTAGCAAAGTCGCCTTCATATACATTGTCTGTATTTCTAGGTACTTTATTTACGTTGTCTCCTAATAAAGAGATATATGTTTTACCATTATATTCACCGCCGCCTGGAACATAAACATTATAATATTCTTGTTCTGGTTGTTTTACAACTATTCGATAAGAATACCAATCACCCCAGTCTGATGGCAAAGACGTGAAAGTTAATGTTAAACAATCACCATTCCATGTGTCTACATCAAAATTTACTTTTGGGTTAACATAAACCGACGAATCTGGTAATGTTATAACAGGCGACTTTCTTCCGTATTTATCAGAAAGAACAATTCCTAATTCGTACGTTCTTCTACTTTTAATACTATGTTGTAGCAAATTAGAAAAGTCAGATACTTTTCCATCTACGCCAACTGTAAAATTAAAGTCAGGAACATCTCTGTTTAAAGTTATATTGCCATAAACAAGCCTGTTACTTATAATTTCTTGAGCCAATGCCTTTACAGGGGCGTTTTCGTTAACTCTAAGGAGCTGTTGTTCTGGTATTGTACTTAACGGCAGCTCAGACTTATAATCGTGCGTTAAAGTAGCTATATCGCTTGATATATCTTTTTTAGCAACAATACGAACAGCTGGAGAATCAGCCTCCTTCATTAAAATTTCTACGCTTACAATTCTATGTGTTGAATAAGCTTCGCTAGGCATTGTGATTGAAAGCGCAACTTGATTAGCGTGATTTTTAAAATTGTCAAGTCTACCATTTTTATATGCATTTTCAACGTCTGTTCCTGTTAAAGAATCATTTTGTTGTTTAAACGCTATTGGTGAAAATGGAGCTAATTGCGAATATTCGTTATTTTCAAATTTGAATCTATAAGAAAATCTAACAAATTTTTCTTGAATATAATCTGAGCTAATATTAGTGTCATTAGTTAAAGTTGTAATTGATGGTGCTAAATATGGAGATATTTTTACAACAGATACTTTATCTACGTTACCATTTGTTGTATAATATGCAGAATCACTAGCCGCTTTGTTTAAATCAATTACTCTTGGGGCATTCACATTGTCTGTCCAAAATAACTGTTCTTCCAAAAGGTTTATACCTGTTATATATTTTGTTGAGTCAAAATTTAAATAAGCACCTTCTGCAATAACTGTAGCTGTACCGTTAGATTCAACTTGATATATTTTATCCGTAGTGCCTGCTATAAACCAAAAAACACGATCATTCTTATTATCTATAAAATGACCAATAGTTTTATCTCCTGAGGGTAGGCTTAAATTAGTAAAGTTAGTATTGCCTAAAATATTATGAGCCGCACCAGCATCTTCGCCGTCTGCCTTTGTTATTTGAACATTCAAAGCATCACGGTATTCACCCTCTGGAAGAAGTCTATCGTCCAGGCTTTTATTCATTTTTCCTTTCAGAAAAGTGTTTTTAATTTCAGGCATTTAATTAGTGTTTGATATGTTTAGACTTACCTCGCATTACTTGAGTTAATTCAGGTAATTTTAAATCGTATAATCTAAGCTTAGCATTTCGCATCGCGGCTCTGCGTTCCTTTTTAAATCTATTTACAATATATTCCGGAACTTGCGCCATTGAAGATAAGATAGCATGAGCTACATATTTATATATAGCTTCTTCTGCTAATTTGTGCACTTTCATTTCTTCGTCAGTGCCTAATCCATCAGAAATATACTTAATAGTAATTAGTACACCTACAAAATTACTTGTAAAATTAATTGTGCCTTTATTTTCATCAATAATGAAAAATCCATTTTGATTTGTGTTTTCTGGGTCAAGACCATATCTATTCCCGTTTTGAAATAAAGAGTCACCTAAATTATCATCACTATGATAATAATCTTGATTACTGTAAGAGCCAGATATATCTTGTATATCTAAATCTTTAAACCTATCATCTGTTACAGGCGAAGTAGTAACCAAATTATCCTCGCTGTCGTAGTTGTAATTAAAGTAATCATCCTGTGCAATAGCTTCCGATGGTTTAGAAGTAATTCTTCCACGAGGTATAGAATGTTCAATGCCGTAATCATCTACATAAGATATTGATGCATAATTTACATAATCACGTGGCATTGGTATAGAAAGCGTTGGTCCTACTTCAACTTCTTGTATTTTTTCTACTTTAGTTATATCGTAAGAAAACTCTTGTATTGCACGTTTAACATGAAATAACACATCTGTTCTTTTGGCTCTATTAATAATTTTACCATCACCAATATAATTAACAACAAAATTATTTACAATATCTTTTAACGATGTATATCTATAGTCCCCGTATTTTTTATTCTTAAGCACAATCAGCACTTCAACACCTAATAACGGAGCAGTGCTAAATGTTATTTCAGAATTAGAATATGTATATGAAGATTCAGATTGTAATACATTATCTAAATAAACGTAAAAGCTTGAAACTGTTGCACCTGCCGGTATAGACATTTGATCTAATGAAAAAACTACAGTTGTTCCATCTCCTTCAAATATTTGATTACCGCCGTAATAACTTCTATCTGTTCCTGTTAAAAGCCCCATTTATTAAGAATTTTCTTGATTAAAACTATTTACCTCTTGTTGTTGTGCTGCTTGAATAACTAGCGGGTCTTTTATAATTACACCTGCATAAGAAAGTATTTTAATAATTAAAATAGGCTCTTCTGATGGATGCAACTCAAAATCCTGTGATCCGCTTGTTGTGTATGTATATGCAGACGCCCCACCTCCTGTGTAATTCCAAATTGGATCTGCAGGCACTTTAATATAATCCATTGTAGCAGAGGTAATTGTGCTTGGAAAAACATTTATAATGTTATTTTCAAAATAATACAAAGGATAATCAGTAGTTGGAGCAGTTAATTTAGAAGCATTTAAATACGTTAACTCAGATTTTTTAACCGGCTCAATTTGGGTTGTTCTATTATCTGTTGTTAACTGTATTAGCTTATATACAAGATCCGCTGATATATCACTAGTTCCACTAGTAATAGTAATAGATTTACTTCTTGATAAATAATCAATTTTTTCTTGTATATTATCAGCTATATCACCGTATTCGCTATTTACGCCTTGTATATTTCTTCTAGTTAAATGCCTATTATAATCATAAAAAGACTTTTCCAACAAGTCAAGTTGTGCTTGTCGGGCAAGTCTATTAAATTGATCTGGCGTTAAATAACCGCGTTGCTCTTTATTTAATATAGAAAGAACGGTTCTATATACTTTATTTACGTCTATAGCCATTGTTAAAAAAAATGGAGGCCCGAAGGCCCCCGGGTTATATTTTTATTTTAGTTTCTTTTCGATAGTTTGGTAAACTTCGACACCTTCGTCGGTTTTAAACCATGCCGCCAATGCTGAATACGGATTTTCATCAAATGGCACAGTAATTAACTTTCTGCCATTACTAGCCCAAGAAAAAGTTCTCTGATCACCAGCTAATTTGATAATTCCATTTTCTACAGCCTTGATACCAACATTACGTACTTGAATGTTTTCATCATTAGCTAATTCTAAGAACAATTGTGGATCTCGCTTAGCAAATACTAATAAATCTCTTTTTAACTCGCTAGAAGTCATCTGAGACACCTTAGAACCTACATTAACGCGTACAATTGCTTCAGCATGTTCAATGTCTAAGTTTTGAGCAGCCATTAATGCGTCAATCTCCATTTGAATAATATCTAATTCATCTGCAGCTTCTTCTTCAGCATTAAATTCTGCATATTTTTTGTTTAGGTCCGGGTGGTACAGCGATAATAACTTTTGTAAAGTTTGTTTTTCACGAGGTACAGATAAAACACCATCTCTAAATATAATGTGGCCAAGTCTTGCTTCGCCTTTAAATTCATCTACAAATACTGATTGTTGATTTGTTGTGAATTTTAATTCTCTTTCAAATCCTTTTTCTTCATCAAACCAAAAAATTCCTTTGCTTCTTAGTTTGTGTACAATAGGCGATTTGTTTCCTAATAAATAATAATTTCTGTCTTTAATCTCCCATGTGTTTTTAGCGGGAGCAGCTTTAGCTTTAGTTGCCATAATATGATAAAATATAAATTAAAAAGTAAGTAAAAACTTACCCCCGCCGTATGACGAGGGCAGTTCTTACAGTTTGTTTATTGGAAAAGGATAAAGTTGTTAGCTCCTTGAACCACTAGACATCTTTCAGATAGGAAGTGTACCTCCATTGCATCAAGATCGCTAGTTTGAGCACCAACCGAACCAGTAACCCAAGACTTCATTCTACGATTATCAGCCTCAGAAGCACGGTAACGTACGTGTAGGAACGGACGCTTAATGTTTTTACCAAGGATTTGATCGTATACTGATGAAGTTCCAGCAGGTACTAATACTCCTTTAACACCAGAGATTTGTCCACGAGTTGCGTGGTCGTTTAGATATTTCCAGTCAGTTTTGTAGAAATCGTAAGATCCACGACGGAAACCTCTAAATCCTAGGTTAAGTGCCATATCCTCAGAGTTAGAGAATACACCATAAGCAGTACCACCAGCAGAACCAGCAGAAATGTTAGCTAAAGCGTCATCGAAGATAAGGTTTGAAGCACGATTTAAGAAAAGCATGTTTTCTTCAATAGCACCTTGCTTATCAAGCTCAGCTAATAAAGTATCAAAGTCAGCGATAAGGTCACTTGCAACATCAAATACGTTGTCAGCAGTGATACCTCTGTCTTCAATTTGCTTGAAGAAACCGTCAGTACCTTTAAGACCAGCGCCTAAAGCAGCAGAACCAGTAGCAGCTTTTTCAGCTTCTACCATAGTCATTTCAAGGTAGTCCTCATAACGAGTACGAGTATCACCAAGAGCTTTTAAATACCATAAGTATCCTGTTTGTCCGTCTTCACCAGTTACTTCAACCCAACCAATTTGAGAAGCGTCAGATCCTGAAACCTCAAATTTGTCTTTAATAATGATTGGGGTGTTAGTGAAAGATTCGAATTTAGGCTCTACAGAACCGCTCATTCCAGCAGTACCTTTTTTGAATTCAGAACCAAATACGAAAAGTTTTACAGCCTCACCATCAGCAAAACCAGCAGCAGCTAGTGTAGCAGCAGAGTAAGGAAGTACAGTGATAGTATCAAGATCACCATCAGAGTCAGCATCAGAAGTTGCAGATACATAACCTTTAACAACGTTTCCGTTAGCATCCTCGATAACAACAGTTTGTCCAACGCGCACAACGTGTCCTTCACCGATGTTAACAGTTCCAGAAGCAGCAGTAGTCACAGTTCCTGAATAGAAAATGTGAAGACGACCTTGCTCAGACCAAATAACTTGATCAGAAGACATAGGCATTTCAGCTCCAACCATACGAAGGAAAGAAGAGATTGAACGGTTACCGTAACGCTCTACTTCAGCCTCATATAGATCTGGAAGGTATTGTTGAGACCAGTTAGCTCCACCGGACCCGTGGAAGTTTAAGTAGTTGCTTGAAAGCGCAACTTTTTGTACATACGGAGTAAATTCCGCAGGTGTACCTAAATTAGCAATTGCAGCCATTTTTTAGTGTGTTTTAATTATTGTTTTAGTTTTACTTTTAATTTCGAACCATCATCGCCACTTATAGCTCTAACTTTCATGCCACCTGCTTCAATAACGCTACCCGCGCTTTTACGTGCATCCATATTAATATTTTTGGATTGTGCATTTAGTTGTCGTATTGCATCAGCTTTGCCTTGCTCATAAAAATGATTAGCAAGAGAATCTGCATTACGCGCTGCAAATAATGCTTTATGATAGCCAACGCCGTCTTTTAAAGTATTATTCTCATCTAAAAAATTTGAGAATGCATTTAAAATATCGCTTTGAGCTTCTTTGGTAGAATTAACATCTTTTACATTAAATCTAAATTTCTTGTCTCCAACTTTGAAATCAAAACCTTTAAAATCTTCGTTGAATACTTGATTAGTTTTTTCTGTAAAATTTTTAATACTACGTTCCTGCGTTTGCTGTAGTTCAGATTGTTCTTCTTTATATCGATTGAAGAAGTTAACCGCTTCTTGTTGCTCAGGCGTTAAACGAGAACCCAACTTGACTTCATCGTAATATTTATCCTTAAGCGAGTTTAAGAAGTTTTTAGCTTCTGCTATCTCTTCTTTAAATGCAAGCTTTTTACGTCTTACATCTCTTTCTTCATCTAATTCTTCGTCATAAGAAAAATTGTCTTCAATTAAAAAGTCAATTTCATCTTGGCTTAGATGAGGTTTCTTTTGTTTATAGTATTCTCGTAATAACGCATTGTCATCAATATTACTATAATCTGTATTTAGCCTAACATAATCTTCAAGAGTACCGCCTGTTTCATTCATAAAGTCTACAACTTTTTGAATATTTTCAGGTAATTCAATTTGTGGGTTTTCTGCAGCTTCATTAATAACGTCTTGTTTTGTTACTTCTGGCTCAGCTGGAGGTTCTTCAATTTCAGTTATTTTTTCAACAACTGGGTTTTCTTCTCCCACTTCTTGCAGTTCCACGTTGGTTTCTTGCCCGCTTTCTTCATTTTGTTGTACTGGCTCCAACACGCTGCTCTCTGTTTCCTGTTCTTGAACGGCATCTTGTTCTTGTGTTTCGTTAGCGTTTAAGTTTACTTTGTAAACACCATCTTCTAATGTAGTCTTTACCCCTGCGTCTTCAAGCACTTGTTCTTCGCGCTCTGCCGCGGTTGGAGTTTCGTCTACGATTGGTTCATTCGTGTTTTCTGACATGATAAAATATTATATAAGTTATTAATTATTACTTAGGTTCAAACGACCCTAAGTCAAATCCGCCAAGTACGTCATTACCTGAGGATTCAAAGTTTTTAGGACCTGCCATCCCTTTTCGCTGCTCAATTAATTCAGATTGTTGAGTAGCTTGTATTTTAGTTCGCTTATCTTTGCGATCTTCTTTATACTTCTCTTTACTATTAATTACGTTTAAATCAGCTTCTTTAAGCCTCATGTTTAGCTCAAACTCTTTCTCCATAAGCTCTTTTTTAATTTGTGCTTCTCTTTCTAGTTTAGCAATATCAAATTCTAATTGGGCTTTGTTGATTTGAACTTTAGACGAAGCAATAGCTTGCTCTTTCTGCATATCTGCCTGTGCTGCCGCTTGAGCAGCTGCTGTATTTGATTCAGTCTGCGCTTGAATATTTTGCATTTGAACTTGTCTATCTTGCTCAAATTTCTTACGTCTTCTTAGTTTAAGTAGTTGATTAGCAAGCTTTATGTTTTTAATTTCTCTAATATCAATAGCGTCTTCTAAAAATATTTGATCTTTTTGAAGAGCCATTTGAATATTATTCTCAAGCAATTGCTTTTCTTCTTCGTCAGGCGCAAGCTCTAAGAAAATACCAAAATCATGTAAATGAAGGTTTTCAATTTCTTTTAATGCACCAACATTAAATTTACCAATGCCTTGTATAAATGCTTGTGTTGTATTGCCAAATTCAAGTACATCAGATATTCTAAGTGAAATAGCTTCAGCAGTTTTTAACGTTAAATACAATCCAGCTTGAAGCACGTGTCTTGTAGCTGTATTTGAATTTGCGGCAGCAAGTTTTTGCAGGCCTACTAATGCGTTCTTATCAGGCATACTGCCATCTCTAGCTTCATTAAGACCAGTAACATCCCGCATCATACTTAAATAATAATTGTACGAAGCAATCAGGCTATTAATTTTTGAATTACCAGAGCTTGATTGTAATTCTTGAACAGGCATACGACCGTGATTAAACTCGCCGTCTTGTGTCATTGATCTACCAATAACAGAACCTGTTTGAAAATACATATTTAAAGCTTCTTGCGGATTATAGTTTGTGCCATTACCCAAATCAATTTCAGCAATACCATCAGCGTCGAGGTATACACCATCGGGTACCATTCTCGACATTACTTGCTGCAGCTTTAAATGAGTTAGTTGAATCATATCAGCAAAACTTGTCATTCTGCTAACTAGTGATTCAATTTTACCTTTATAAATTCTTGGCGCTATAATATTATATGACATATTAACTTTAGTCGTATCCGACTTAGGTCTTGTCATATTTTCAGCAATCTGCCACTTAAGCAATTTATTATGACCAATTATTTTTGCACCTTCATAAAGAACTTCAATAGATCTATTTACTTTTTCAAATCTTGAGCGCTCATCTTTTGGCGGATTAAATTGATCTGTTTTTTCAATTGCTTTATCAGCGCCAGTAGCCGTTTGTTTTATTTTGTATACTTGATTTTGAAATGTTTTATATTCAAAATGCATTACATATACGTGGTTAGTATCTTCTGCATCTGCACTTGCATAGCTTTTATTATAAAGCATGGCGTTACTACCAGTACCTTCTATTTCTTTTATATCTTCATTAGTTAATTCCGGAAATTGCTTTTTTAATTCAGGAATACTAACTCTTCTTATTTCTCCTACATAATATATATCATCAAAATAAGGTGATTCTGTATATGAATAAACAATATCTGCAGGATCAACATATTCTACTCTAATTCCTTCCGCGGTATTAAACGTGGTCTTATCACATGCAATACCAATAACCGCCAAATCATAATCAAGCCGTTTCTTTAATAAATGATACTTGTTATAATCTAATACGTTATTAATAGCTTCTTCTTCTGCAATTTCAATTGATTGCTTATAATCTAACTGCATGTGCAATTGTAACTCTTCATTACTTTGCGGCAATGCTTCTGGATTAGTATTAAACATATTCAATCCAAAGTTTTGCTGCATTGATTCTAGCAATCCTTTATTTTGCATATCTCTAACAATTGACTCTACATATTGCGTTCTTTCTTGCAATGATGACGGGTCCTGTGAATATGCTTTGATGTCATACATTCTTTCGTTAATACCATTAACCACAATATCCACGAACTTCGGGATAATTGGAACAGGTTTCCAATCAAGATTAAGATAAGATAAATCACCATTGATTGATAATTCATCTTTATACTTTTGAATTGATTGCTCTCCTCTAGCGTATAATCTTAATCTGTGAAAGTTATCCCTGTTAGCGTAATAGCGTATACCTCCATTATCTCTTTTGAACCATTCAGATTCAATAGCCTTAGCGACTTCCATCCCATATTTCAGGTCTGCCTTTTCAGCATCACTAACAGCTTGGCTAGGAAATATACCCTTTGGTAATACTTTCGACATTTATTCTATTATTTTTGAAATTGATCCTTGATTATTATATTTTTTAAATCCAAAGTTTAAAACTTTAGTTTGTCTTTCTTGCCTCGGCGTATATAAATGCCTATTGCATGCCATTATAGCTAGACCCGAACTAATTGCCGCGTCAAACTTGGTTCTATTATTTATATCAAATTTTGCCCAGTCATTTAATGTATTATTGAAATACATTGTTCCGTAAGAACCGTCCATTTGCAAACCAATATGTTTGTCTATATAAGACTCAATAGCGGCTGCGTGTGCTTGCTTTATATCTTCAGATGAGTTTGGTATACCACCAATTTCTTTTTCTGTAGCTGAAAGCTTATTAAATGTTTTATCAGGTCTATTCATTGAATAACCTCTGTAACCTCTTCTCTTTAAATAATAAAGCAAACGAGGCTTATTATTTTCAGCAAGTAACGGCATTCCGTAAAACACTAACGCCATTAATACGTCTTCAAAAAATATTTCCGCTGTTTGTGGCCTAGCTATATACTCTAAAAAGAAAGTGTTTGGAGGCGCATCCTCCATACTAAACTTTGTAAGTCCGTGTAACGAACCTTTAGAGCCCTTGCCTCCAACAGTACCGGATATATCGTAAGAGTCACATCCAAAAGCGCCCATGTGCTCATTACCGGGATACTTACCTCCATTTTTTAGTATTACGCGATTTTGCAAATTATAACTAGGAATCCAAGATATATTAAACCTCCCGGAAGTATTAGGCGTAAATATTACTTTAGAATCTTTAACACCGTTTTCCCATTGAAAGTTGCCTGTTGTAACAACACCCGAGCTTCTTAAATCTTCGTTGTAGTCTATTTGTTCGTATATCTTAACTAAATTAAATATACTGTTTTTAGTTTCGTCACGAAATGCATGTTCTTCTGTTCTTGGAAACTGTCTGTAAAATTCATTTAAAGCATCTTGATCTCCTCTGAGACCTTCTGCTTCATTTTCCCAATGCTCTATTACCCCAACTTCAATAGCCTCTCCCATCGGTCCCTCAGCTGGGTTTGATGGTGTATCGAATACAG
>Ga0255765_1002342_pt1 | contig 21653 bp, 19 predicted proteins | sample 041ome_8_FD_179965 | JGI IMG/M metagenome (GOLD analysis project Ga0255765, IMG submission 179965) | Coastal salt marsh microbial communities from the Groves Creek Marsh, Skidaway Island, Georgia - 041407BS metaG (version 2) | ecosystem: Environmental > Aquatic > Marine > Intertidal zone > Salt...
ATTGTTTTAGTAGCGGGAACAGGACTCGAACCTGTGACCTTCGGGTTATGAGCCCGACGAGCTACCTACTGCTCTATCCCGCGATGTGGACAACAAATATACGACAAGTTTGAGATTCAATCCAAATACGGGTTGATTTTTATTAGATTTTAACAAAGACACAAAACAGGTAATTGTTGGTAATTGATGGGTTTATCTAGCACAAAAGGTTAACACAAATTGTTCTTATCATATTTGAAGCTTCTGAGTTACCGACATATTTAAAAAATATCTGAACTTAAAAAGATTGAGAGCAGGGGATTTTGGTTTCTTCAAAACATTTATTACTTCCAGCAATCTTAAAATTCTTATAATATAGAATCTAGGGTCTATTGGTTAATACCATTTCAATCTTCTCGATTTACTAGCGAATCGCAATCATGGTTTCTTCAATTAACTCGATAAAATTTTGTCCAGATAGTATGGAAATTTTGAATTTATACCGAATTATTTCTCCCAATAGTGGTCCAACACAGTGGTCTCCTAAAACATAAAAAGTCATTTCGTCATAATTAATATCAGAAATTAATAAACGATAAAACCTTGTGTGTTGAAACTTTTTTGATTGATTTGGTGAATCTTCTGACTGATTTACCTCAGTAAAGTCCTCTATAATTTTAAACTTCCTAAACTGATTCTGAAGTTTTTTTCCGGTTTTTTGTAAATAGCGTTTTGCTTGCCTTTCGGAAACCTCGAGCCATTCAAATTTCCCGATCATGGTTATTTCATGATCCCTAAAAAACCTATCTTTAATCGCAAGTAGTAATGGTTTCAATGACTGATTTTCTATAGAAGTTGATAACATCAAATTCTTTTGAAATTTAATTTTTTTTTGCCTTATTAATGTATTTGAAGAAACTCTAATACCTTTTTCCAATCTGGAAATTCATTTCCTCCAAAGTGAATCCATTTACCTCTAAATTGAGAAGCGCCGTTGAATTTCCTGTCGTCAATCAAATAATCTCCAATCAGTAGTTGTTTTTGACTGCATAGGATTAATTTTTTTCTAATTTTCTTTTCTTCGAAATACTTTTCAATCCAGAGTCTTTTATGGGTCCAGGCATCGGGATTGTCCCATGGTGCTGTGGAAAGAAAAAATAGATCATATCGTGAATCGTTCAAGATTTTATTAACCGACTCTATGGAATCTTTGATTGGGTGTAAGTCTTTATAAATATTGGGTAATTTATCTGGTCTACCAATATAAGGTGAAACCGAGCCGAGTGGATGTTCCATTTTTCCTCTATCAAAATCCGCAACAACTCCATCCATATCTACGTAAACGATTTTCATTTTGAAGATGAATTTTTCAACAGAAAATTTATTTTTTTTTGATGATCCATACGGCATTTAATTTGAGCGTTTTTCCACGAATCGGAATTTTCGTTTTTAAAATAAAAACATTTCAAATTATTATCCGGAAAGACAACGTGTTTAGTGAAACCATTAGGGACATGGCCTCCAGTATCGAGTATGATATGCTCTTTCTGAAACTCCAACTCATCAATGACCTTAATGGGTCCTATTGAGTCAGCCCAATGTCTAACTTGACTTTCCAATATTTTCCATTGTCCTCTATTCAATTTTTCATGTTGTAAAGAGCAATTCAGATAGGAGAAGGTAGATTTGAGGTTATTCTCAGTATCTGAAAAATCTGCGGCAGGTGCAAGATGACCCTTATCCCAAATATTTTTATAGTAATCATCGTTATCAGATGTTTTTATTCCTGGCTCTTTAAAAAAATTCATTCCTTTTCTAGATACAGTATTTGGTTTATCTTGAACCACGTACACCACCCAATTAGGTTGTTCATAGGGTTCATTATATGAGACAACATAGGTTTCTTTATAGACTAATAATTCTGTTCTTTGAGCAGAAATATTAAAATTAAAAAGACAAGTGATGAGTAGGAAAACTATTCTTTCCATTATTTGTAATAATTTTTTTATGAAAATATTTTAAATTACTGTATTAAAAAAAATACCATGGCAATAAACTTAGAAAAAGGCAATTCTATAAACCTAGAAAAAGAAATAGATGGATTGAGAAATATCCATGTTGGTTTGGGTTGGGATGCTGAAGATTCAAATGGCAAAGAAATTGATTGTGACGTTTCGTTGTTCATGATCGATGAGAACAATAAAATACCAGGAGAGGGTTTTTTCGTTTTCTACAATAATCTTAAAAGTTCAGATGGTGCTGTTGTTCATCAAGGAGATAATCGTACTGGTGAAGGTGAAGGCGATGATGAGGTGATAAATATCGATTTATCTAACGTCTCGAGCAATATCCTCCAAATGATTTTTGTTGTGACCATTCATGATGCTGAAAAAAATAATCAGGATTTCTCGATGGTCAATAATGCTTTTATAAGAATTATAGACTTAGATTCAAATACGGAATTATGTAATTATGCATTGAACGATCAATTCTCAGACGCTGACTCAATTCAGATAGGAAGAATTTATCGTTATGATAATTCATGGCATTTTGAAGCTTTGGAGCAAGGTTTTACAGGAGGCTTACAGACTCTTTTAGGTATTTATTATTAATCTTAAAAATTTACAATAATGAGTTCATTTAATTTATCAAAAGGCACTGCATTTAATTTGTCCAAAGCGGCGCCAGGAATTGAAATTGCTGGAATTGGTTTAGGTTGGAACGAAAACGCAGATCCTCATGGACCCGTTTTCGATTTAGATGTTTCGGCATTCTGCTTGGGAGAAGATGGTCAAATTCCAGAAATGACAGACTTCGTATTTTATGGTTCTACTTTAACTACCCAATATGAAGGAGAAAGCGATAAACGCCCTTATTCGACGGATGGTTCTGTTTTAGGTGCAATTGATGAAATTGGAGGAGGTGATGATGATGATGATGGTGATGGTGATGGTGATCAAGAAGATATGAGGATTTATTTTGATAGAGTTGCTGATCATATTAAGTCGATAGTAATCGTAGTTACGATAACGAAATATCCAAATGACGAGTTAAAGGATAAAAGAACCTTAGATTTGAATATGAGTCAAGTTTCTGGAACTTATGGAAGAATTTGGAATGAATCAACTGGTGAAGAGTTGTGTCGATATACTCTGAATGAGGATTTTGCTAATGAAGATGCGGTAGAAATTGGGAGATTTGAAAGAAATCAACAAGGTGAATGGGATTTTATTGCAATGGGTCAAGGGTATGAAGGTGGTATTCATGCTTTTATCAAGAAGTATGCTAAAAACTTTTAGATTATGGCAAAAGGAAAAAATTCAAACGATAAGGATAATTCGAAATCAGGCTTTAATATAGATAAGTCAGATACCGGAAATGAATCGGGCTTTAAAATAGATAAGTCGGATACTGGAAAAGAATCAATTTTTAATGTTTCCAAAAGTAAAAATGAAAACGAATCTAGCTTTAACATAGGTAAGTCAGATTCTAGAAAGGAGTCAGTTTCTAATTCCTCAAAGGGTAAGGCAGATGAAAAATCTGGATTCGCTGTTGAGAAAAGTAACTCTGAGAAGAATTCTTCAAAGAAAGAGGCTATTTCGAAGTCAGAAGATGCTACTTATAAAGGTGAATCATCTATACAAGACAAATCTAACAAGGATTCCCATAAAGATTTGTCTAAGAAAGAGACAATGTCAAATTCGGAAACTAGCTCTTTAATTAAGGAGAAAATCAAACAAGAAAAAGATTCGAATAATAAAATTGATAAGGATATCGAATCTGCATCCAATGATAATTTTGAAGGAAAAAACAAGGGCCCAGAATCCTCGAAAAATTCAAAAAGAAGTTATATAATAGCATTCTCTGCGGTTATTCTTGCTGTTCTCCTTTATATCTTTCTAACGCCTAATTCAGAAAAAGTTGCATTAACTCCATTAGCCAGTTCAGAGGTCAATGAGTCTGCTGATTTATCAGAAATTCAAGAGGATTCTGAGTTGTTACCAGATCTAACCTCAGCCTTGAATGAAGATATAGATTCTGATGGTGATGGAATGAATGATGCATATGAAATAGCTAATAATCTGGATCCAAATGATAGTTCGGATGCTGATAGTGACTCTGATAGTGACGGTTTAAGTAATTTGTCTGAAATGTCTATTGGATCAGATCCATTTACGATAGATTCTGATAATGATGGCCAAAGTGATTCAGCAGAGATAAGCCAAGGTTCTGACCCGACAGACAATAAAAGTATGTATTCCGATAGGGATAAAGATGGTCTTAGTGACAGTTTTGAAACTGCTAACGGTTTAGATCCGGATAAGCCTAATAGTGGAAACAGTGATTCTAATGCTAATGGGATTACTGATATGGAAGAAATGATAAACAGTTCTAAAATTAATGAAGGTGCTGTAAATGAATCATCTTCTGGTGATGAAGGTAGCTCGATTAATTCCAATCTAAATTCTACTAGTACTGGTAATTCTGAAAAAGAAACGATTGAAGAATCTGCAGTATCATCCCCAAGTAGCTCTTCGGAATTGCAACCAAAAGAAACTTCTGATAATCGAGGCGAAGCTGTAGATGAAAATCAATTTAATTCAGGAGATGACTTGATTTATTTTGATTTTAATAAATCAACTATTAGAAATCAGAATAAATTGATGCAATTGGTTGAGTTTTTGAAAAATACCGATAATAAGATATTATTGGTTGGACATACAGACTCAACAGGTTCTAGTGAGATCAATTTGAATATCTCGATTTTACGAGCTGAAGTTGTAAAAGATTATTTAATTAATCAGGGCATAGAAACTGATCGAATTAAAATAGATGGGGAGGGAGAGATGAGTCCAAAATACTCCAATGAAACTTTTGAGGGAAGAAGATTAAACAGAAGAGTTCAATTAATTATTCAAAATTAGATCATGGGCATAATTATTCCTATTGCCATTATAATATTCTGTTGTGTGATTATATGGAAAGCTAGTGATGGTTTTGAGGCTTCCTCTGACTACCTAGGTAGAAATCTATCCGATGGAGTGAGAGGTGCGACTATTAATGCTATTGCTAGTTCAATGCCTGAACTTTTCACCACTATTTTTTTCCTTCTTTATTTGAAAGATACTGATGGTTTCTCAGGAGGAATAGGTACAACAGCTGGTAGTGCGATTTTTAATGGTATGATAATCCCTGCTTTGGTTATTTTGGTTGTTGTTTTAACAGGCATTACTAAGAATATAAATGTTTCTAAAAAAGTTATACTTCGGGATGGTCTTTCACTCATAATAGCTGAATTTATTTTAATTTTTTCTATCAGTGGAGATCAATTATTTTGGTGGCATGGACTGATTTTAATGATTACCTACGCTGTATATATTATTTATATGTTTAAGTCAATGAGCGGTATTGAGGCTGATGAGGACAATAAAGATGAGGAAGAAGATGAAGATGAAGAAAAAGTTGGGTTTATTAAAGGCATATTTACCTTAAACTTAGAAGCTCTAATTGTTGGTGATAGATCTATAACTAATAGTCGGGCTTGGGCTTTACTTTTAACTTCGATGTCTATTATTGGATTAGCTTGTTTAGCATTAGTATCTGCTTGTGAGATGTTAGGGGCTGATACTTATTCTTTTATGGGTATGACAGAATTGAAGGGTTTTAACATACCAATTTTGTTCGTGGCAGTTATTTTGGCCTCTGCGGCTACAAGCGTTCCGGATACAATTATTTCTATGAAGGATGCAAAGCGTGGTAACTACAATGATGCGATCTCAAATGCTTTGGGAAGTAATATCTTTGATATTTGTTTTGCTCTAGGATTTCCTTTATTCATGTACACTCTTATTTATGGTCCAATTCAGATGGATCCTGAGACTATAAGATTTAGTACTGAACTAAGAGTTATTTTATTGTTTTTAACCATTATCGCTTTTCTTATTTATTTCATAGGTAATAAAATTGGTTTAACTAAAGCATTAATGCTTATCGGATTGTACCTAATCTTCACCATTTATATCATTTCTTTAAATGCAGATTTGGGGTGGGCTACTTCGGTTTCTGATTTTATTCAAAAGCTCCCAGTTTTTAATTAGCATATGATTCGAAACGGTCTAGTCTTTTTCTTGCTTACATCCTGCTTAATTTCTTGTCAAAATTACGCTAAGTCATCATCTGAAATAGAAAATGATTCTATTGATTACGTGGATGCTAAAGAAAATGATTCTGACCTTAACAAGGTTGTAGAAGAAACTAATTTGCCGATAAATAAATCTATAGAATCAATAAATTTTAATAGATCAATTTTCAAATTATCACATCACATTAATACCATTGAAAATGAATCGAGACCTGTTATAGATCTAGAAAATGACTTACTTTTTTTCACGGGTTTAGATAGAACAGGTTTTTTCGACTTCAAATTAGATTTTATTATTGCTGAAAACGCTGGTGGTGAAGATATATTTTTTTCATCCAAAGACCGTTACGGTCATTGGAATGATGCTAGACCCATTAAATTTCTTAATTCGAATCGACATGAGAGTATATCCTCAATTTATAATGATGAATTTCTTTTAACAGCGAACTATAAGGAGAATATTGGAATAGTAAATAAAGATGGAGTAAATACATCAGACATATTTATTGCCAAAAGGGTAAATTCTTCTCTTGACGAATTCCAAGTGATTCATTTCCCTGAACCTGTTAATTCACTTTTCACGGAATCAGATCCATATAAGTTCGATGATAACACTTTACTTTTTGTATCGGATCGACCTGGTCATGTCGGCGATTATCATAAAAAGGGGTGGAAGTGGAACGATTCTTTCTGGGGTAATACTGATATTTGGGTTACGTTCAAAAAAAACGGGTATTGGACAAATCCCACCAATTTAGGAGAGTTAATTAATACACCATACGCTGAAAGGACCCCGTACCTAAGCAAGGATGGTTTATCTCTTTATTTGAGTTCAAATGGATATGAAAGCGACCAGAAATCCTTAAATGTTTACAAATTTACAAGAACTAACAAAAATGATTGGGAGAATTGGAACGGACCTATTAAAATCGAAGATATATCAACTGATGCTGATGAATTCGGTTATATAGTTGATGAAGATAACACTGCTTATTTTACAAGAGCTGAAAAATTGGGATTTACAAAGTCTAATCCTTACAACCGCGGAGATGGTGGTGTTTTTGAAATAAACTTTAGGACCGGTTATACAGTATTAGGCCTTCAAGCTTATAGCTACTCAAGTGATCAACAAATGGAGATCTATCAAGCTACCGCCGATAGCTACGATTTTTTATTACCAGACATAATGTTTGATTTTGATAGTGACAGAATCAATGATTCATCAAAAATGGTAATTGATAAATTAATTGACTTTATCAGTATTAATTCTCCTAATAAATTAGTTATTACAGGGTTTACTGATAATATTGGTGAAACTGAATATAATAACGAACTTTCTCTTAGAAGGGCAAGATCAATTAGGAACGCTATACTTCCCACTATCGATCAGTCCATTGATATCCAAGTATTAGGTAAAGGCGAACTATCTCCAATGAATGACAATTCCAATGAAGAAAAACGAAGAGCTAATCGACGTGTAGAAGTCCGACTGTTTAATTGAACAGTTCTAGTTCTTTAACTAGTTCATCAAACGAATCTACATCGTAGCCATTTTCTTCCAAACATTGAATTATTTGGGTCTTATTGCCTAAGACTGTGCTCTTAAGAAGATCAATACTAGCCACAACATCCGTAGAAAGTGCTTCTAGTTCACTCCCTGTTTTACTTCTTTTTATCTCTTCCATTACAATATTTGAAATACACTTACAGCGTACATCGTCTGGCTGCTGACAATTTATTTTTTCAAATTCTTGAATGAGGTTAGTTTCAGAAATTGTGGAGTATAAAAAGTATGAACCTATACCTATAATGATTAGAGGAATAATTAATTTAAGCACAGACTTTAAAATCTTGTATAAAACAATTGCAACTATAACACAACCAACGAGTATGAGAATTTGACTGGTTTCCATAATTTTAATTTTTAATATAATTAGACTTATTGATTCGATTCAAATTATTAATTTTCTGATTATAAGCAGAAATGAGATTATTTATTAGTGGTATATTTCCATTGTATTCTTCAATTGATACATTCAGGGGTTCTTGAATTTCAAAGCATTTTTCTTGATTCATTTCTGTAATTTGAACATCACAATTAAACCTTTGATAATCGTTTTTTAATTTTGTGATTTGATTCTCTGTATCATTATTAATGGATTGCAGGGAATCAAGATTATTCTTAACAGTAAGTAATTCCTCGATTATAATTTTTCCTTCAATGGTGGTATTGAAATAGTTATTCCCGTAAGTTTCTTCAATACTATTATATAACTGTTTGAGGTCATTGAAGCCCGAAATTTCATAATCACCATCTTCCAAATAAACAACTATAGGTTCTTCTTCAATTTTAATGCCTCCTGCAAATTCTTTAGGAATATCTCCGATAGGGTTATAACCTGTGGACTCTATATAGATATAGTTGTTATGGTAATAATCCGATGATTCATCTACTTTGAGTCCAACCGACATATGTTTAGCTTTTTCATAAACGAATAGACAAACATCGTATCCAGCAATACTAAGCAATTTACCCAGTAGAACAGACTTATCAGAGCAATCTCCTTTGTTTAGATATAATGTTTCTAATGGGTATTTTTGATCAGCAGCTTCTTCGTAAGGTATAGCTTGTACAAAACTTACAATTACTTGGACCAGATCAAAATCTGTCCCTATTTCTCGGCTACTTAAAATGGTTAATATATTTTCTAAAGTTTCGACATCATAGTCATCATTTAAAAATTGAGCGTAGAATTTTTGAGTAAATTCTTCATCACTTAGATTCTCATGCTCGTAAACCTGAATTGTTTTAGGTTTTTGCAAGGTATTTTGAATTAAATCCTCTTGAATTTCTAGTCCTAGTTTATATTGATACTTGAAAAGTTCAAAATTATACTCATATTGTCCCACTCCCATATCTAGAATTTCATTTCCTTCCATAAAGGGAATGTCCGGTACATAGAAATCATTGACTATACTAGAACTACCGGTACAAGATAATAGAGTAGAAAAAAATACAATAATATAAAGTCTCCGCATCATTTTTTCACTGATTTAGGTGGAGGCAGTGGTGGTGGAGGCGGAGGTGGGGCTTGTGAACTTTTAACTATTTTTTTAGCAGGTTCATTTTTTTCATTAATTCTGTTCTTTACCGGAAGAGGCGGTGGAGCAGGAGGAGCCGGATTAGCCTTTAATTTATTTTGAATTGAACTTTTAGCTATTTTCTCAACAGGTTTAGTATTACTCTTTGGAAGAGGTGGTGGTAAAGGCGGTGGAGGAATATTCTTTAAACCTATCGTTTTAGGTGGGTTCTTCTTATTGAGATTATTTTTTGATACAATTTCACCTCCTGTAGTAGAAGGTGTTGATAGGGGTATTTCCTTGGAGTGAGATTCTGAAGTTTTCTTATCAACCCTATTGTTTCTTGATGGAATATTTGGCGCTTTAGGCGCAATAGGCGAGGGAGTATCTAAATGTAATTCTTTGTTTATGGTGTTTTTTTCTTCTGATAGATAATTTCCATTTTGAATTACCTTATACTCATCCTCCAAAATAACATCAAAATAATCTTCATAACTGAATTTATTCGCTTCAAAAACATTGTTGTAGTTGGCCCGAAGTTTATCGACAAAATTCTCTGAATGTATATTACCAAAAACAATAATTCCAATATCATTCTTTGATAGATTTGTTTTAGCTACAATACTATCAAAGAAATTAAAGTCTGCAGTATTAGTGTTATAGCTCAATCGATCCTCGACGACTCTCATCTTAATTAATGGCCTTGCCTTACTACCATCAGATAGAGTAGTATCTATTCTAAATTCTGGTCGATTGGAGTTTGAATGAATTGATGCTAATTCTATTAGCGCTGGTAATTCATCTTTTTCGTTTACTCTTGATCCTGTTTTGTCTATGGTTTGTTGAAATAAGATTCTAGCTATGATCTCGTCTTTAGGATTAATTGCCAAACTTTCACCTACATGTGATAATCGAGGGGTCTTATCATCTATGTTTTTAAAAAAGTTCACGCATAAATCACCTTTAAGACTATTTAGAAGAAGAAAGGATTTTGAGACTGGTATTTTTTGATACTTAACTAGATAGTTTAGAACCAAATAGTCAAATCTTAGAATTTTGAATTGAGAATAAGCATTCTTCTTGAATAATTCAGCGATAAAATTAATTTCATTATCCTGCACATTTGAATCGCACACCACCACTAGTGAAAGTTCTTCTTTGATTTCACTAATGGTTTTGTCCGAATGTAATATCTCCCTATAAAAACTACGAAATAAAAACTCTATGCCCTTTAAAAGAAGTTCTCTTATTGGGTATTCCTCGCCGTCAAGGAATGGAAATTTTGAAGAGTTATTTTTTATTAAATCAAAATACCCCTTATAAGTGAAGGGGTAGTTCGATTCTTTTTGGATTTTTGCGGAGTAACCAATATCAAACTGATTACCATCGCTTTGAAAATATAAGGGTACAGATTCTTTATCGTTGAATAAGTACTTTTTAAACGTGTTCTTATTCTGACTGTAAAAGAACCTTAATTCTTCCCTGCTTACGTATATTATCGCATTAGTATTCAATGGTTCTATGCTATCTTCTTAAGGATTACGTTTTCAAAAAACTGCATTCCTTCAAGAATAATTATAGGGGCAACAAAATCAAACTTATCAGTTTTTTCATTGATTAGCCCCATTTTGTACTCAGGTGTTAATCTAATGTAATCGGATATATTCATTCTTTTAAAACCTTCAAAAAAGTCTTCTTTTGTACATTTTAGCCCAAAATGTTTCGTAGCAATCACAAAATAGGATTGTGCAAACTCCATAAATCTTGGGCATGGTATTTCAGAATTTTTAGGCATGTGAACAAATTTTCCTCCAATTGCCTTCATCATTTCGGCGGTAATAGACGAATCTGAGTTTAAGGATATATGATTTCCATCATCTTTGATCAGCATAAAACCTTCCTCACCTATCAATTCTAAAGGATTAATTTCAGAATTTTGCACGAAAATATTATTAACATGTGAAGCAGCGAGACCTTTGGCTACTTCATATTTTACGTCTTCCGAATGTTTTTCTCTGTCCATAAATAATGGAGGACCACCTAGATATTTTTTTGCTTCTTCCATTCCTCCAAAGCCTTTAATGAACATATCCATGTAATAATTACCGCTTTCACTTGGGTTAATAGCACGTAACCAGTCCATAATTCTAGATCCTTTTCCTGTGAAAAGAATTTCGAATTTTGTGGGTCGCATGTCCCACTGATTAGACCTATTTGGTGATTTGTCTATTTCGAGCTTAACTTTTTTAGCTAATTGACCTGCGTAATAAACGATTAAACCCGTAATGTATAGATTAACAGAAACCATTTCTTTACAGTCTACACCTAATTTTCTGTAGAATTCTTCGAATTCATGTGGTTCTAGTCGATCAACAATTTGCTCAAAAAAGTATGGTGCTGTACTTGTTGAATATTTATTAGCACCTTTATTTAGTCCTTCTACTTTAACCCCTTTTTTATCTAGTAAAGACTTAATGACCGACTGAAAATTAGGGGAGAATTTGGTTGCTTGAGCAATATTACTTGCAGCAAAACGAATTGAGCTCTGCTTCACCATGGCGACCTGATCATTGGACGAATTGTCCACTTTCATTTTTGTCAATGCTAAAATATCCGTCGTACTACCACCGATATCGAAACATAAAGTAACAGTTCCAGGATCTGTACTTGCTATTCTTGTATTGGCTATATAGTTAGCTACAGCTTCTGATTCGGTCATGGATGCCGAATAATCTATCTTATTAAACTCAAATTGTATCGGACCATCTTTAAATTCAATTTCTTTATTTGGGACATTAGCATTGGTATTATTATCCCATCCTGAATTCTGATCAATTTTCGGTTCGGTAGATGGAGAACTACCCCATCCTGAGTCAGAATCTGGATTACCCCATGAAGATTGTTGAGTGTTTGACCCCCAACCAGAAGAAGTTGTCGTAGGATTTGAGGAATCGGTCGTCCAAGAATTAGTTTCCCCAGAACTAGATAGACTACCATGTTTCTGGGAAATAATCAACTCATCGTCACTATTTAATGGGTTGACATCTTTCAGACTTCTCCAAATATTGGAATAATCTGTTTTTAAGCTTTCACCCATAGCTGAAGGGTAAGACCATTTAAGAGTCTTAGGCTTTAGATTCATATCGAAAAGATCTGAATAAACTTGTAAAAGAAGTGAACCTAAATAAGCCTTTCTATACGCTGTATCTAGCGATCTAGAGGTTTCTTCTTTATTCCATTTCATACTATGAATCAGTGTAGCTTCTCCTATACTAAATGCGCTTTGACCAAAATTTAATAAATAGGTGGTAGGGGTGCTATCTTCAATTGGAAGATTTTTCTCAAAACATGGAAAACCTCCTTTTATTGCAACCTCCGTAATTGACTCTATTGATTCATTTTTTGGGTTGCTAATCCTATTGGAATCATGCAAAGCCAGTACAGATTTTATTTCATTACTCTTTATTTCGTCATTTTGAAAGTAAAATACTTCATCTTCACCTGCTGGGATTACATCATTATTTTTTACGCTGTGATGGTCGGAGTTTAAGAGTGAAACCCTTCTATTTTTAAACTGAAACCCTTCTGCTTCTCCAGTTTCGCCTTTTCGATAAGCGATCGCACTATTTGTGCTTCCAAAATCAATTCCTAAATGTGCATCAATTAATTGATCATTATCATTTTTAACTCTTATTGGATCTGAAGGCTTCGCTCCGTATTCAACAACAAGATATCCAACAAGACTATTATCATGCATCATTTTGAATCCTCTAAACGGATTTTTGCTTTCGATAATTTCATACTCGTATTTTGAACTTTGAACTTTCTGATTGTGTTCAATTTTCAATTCGGCATATTCCACGACTGTAGAACCATTATCGGTTAGGTATTCAAAATCTTCTGGATTACTCTTATCTGTAAGAATATCTAAACTTTGGGAATTTAAATCCGAACAAAATGGGATCGCCCTCCATTTTGGTGAGTTGTGTGGCATTTCAGAATATACGAAATACCGATTCCATTTTTCACTAATGAAATTAGGCCAGACTAAAATATCTTTATTGGCGATATCATCCAGGGTAGTTTTATACTGCATTGGGATTTCTGCCAATTTTTTAGTTTCAGAATATAAACTAAGTGTCACTGCAAGATTCTCTCCTTGAGCAGCGGGATCATAAACCGCTGTAATTCTTGATCTTACATTTGTTTCATTTTTAAGTCCTAGAACAGTGCTAAGACTTCTACCGAACACTCTAATTGCTTTGGGAGTCAAAGGTAGGGTGAAATGTCTGAATTCTTTCGGATCATCCTTCAACGAAGCTTTTAATAACAATAATGGTTTGTTCGCTAAAAAATTAGGATCTCCTTCATCATCGATACAAGCGATTCTAGTGCCTTTGGGTAGAAATAATTCTTTTGGATCAAAAGGAACACCTTCTCCAGATCCCTCGTTTGTTATCACTCCGTTTAATCCGTAAAAATTAGTTGAGTAATTAAAAACGAGATTAAATGGTTTTTGAAAAAGATTTATTTGAGGTATTTCTGAGTCTTCAAATTGAGGTATACTTTTTTCATTGATATATCGATCAAATTCATTAAGCCAGTTTTCTAAATTCCCATTAAGGTTAGCGTAATAATTTCCATCAACAATTTTGGTTTTTGAATAGTATTCTGAAATTTTGCCTAGATTATTTTTGATGTGTATTATATAGCTATAGACCTTTTTAAGGTTTTGAGGGTCTATCTTTTTTAACTTAAGAGGATCCGCTAACTTTCCAATAATTGTACCTCCAGAATTTACCTCTTCAATAAATGAAGTCCCTTCGCCTGATAGGTTATATGAACCAGATGTAAATAACAGGGAGTCTGGACTTGTTCCTCCAATTACTATTTTTTTCCCGTCTGTTTTGGTATAAAGAATGACATCAATAAAGGGGTTGATGTTCGTATCATCGACATCAGACCAAAGAGGTTTTCTTTCAAATAACATATTTCCGAAAGATCCCTTGGGTTCATAAATATTTATGGTGGATCCTTTTGGATTCCCATCAGAATAGGAAAGACTAATTCGTTTTATAGAAATTTTTTCTGGTGAAAGTGCAATACAAGTAATTAGACCTCGCCATTCGCTAATTAGTTGTTTATAAAACTGAAGGAGGCTACTTCCATCAATATCTCCATCCGATACATTTTCTAGAGCATTTCTAAACATATTTGCTCTCGCAAATACAGTAGGCATACCAGAAACAACGGAGCTTATGCTAATAGAACCCTCATCTTCTCCTAATGATGGAGTAACAATTTTTTTGGTGAATGTTTTTAAATTGGAAATTCTCTCCCATCTGTGTTCTGTAGGAGCTGGACTATCTAATGATTTTATAACCAGTGAAATTAAATCCATAGTAATTAAATTTTGTGTGATTTTTTAATCGCATTGTAGATATGCGCTAAAAATTTCTCGTTTATTTCAGTACAGTTTTGTTCGTCTTTTGGTTCAACATCAGCATCCAGCAATAGTTTAACAAATGCTTGATAAGTATCTCCAAGGATTCCTGATTTTTCCCATTGATAATCCGGGTCTGTGAATAGTTTACCTACATCAAGCTTAGCTAATTCCTTTGGATTTTGGGTAAAAGAATCATCGGAGAGAACAAACTTGCCCGTAACTGTACTTCTCACTTGGTAAAGCCACCCAGATTTAAATACATTATTATCAAAATAATATCCGTAGGACTTTAAATATTCATTAAGATCTAAGGTATATTTTTCTCCTATAGAAGTGTAATTAAAAATATTTTGCTTCTCTAACCTGTTTAAAAACCCTTTTATACCGTTATCTCCAGAACCCCCCATGTTTTTTGTAAGTGCTAAATGCATGAATGCTGTAAATCCAGCAAATTTTCTAGCAAACAGTTTTCCGCGCTCTCCATCCCCGATAAAATCGTCTAACGATAAATCCATTATCCCTTCCTTGAACCTAACAGATTTATAAACGTATTCAGCGGTGTCATTGTTCATATCTTTCGTGTTGAAAAAGTCAAAAGCAGCACAAGCGCATAAAAATTCAGTTATATGGCAAGGGTTTTTTTGACTTTCTCCACCGGTGATGGTTTTCTTCTCATTTGACTTCTTAGAAAAGTCTTCTGAGCTAATAGGCCAGCCGATATGATACATTCTTTTATAGGTTGTTTGTACGGTTGGGTCATTTTGATAGAACTGTAATGCGGCTTGACTATTAAGGGGAAAGAATGAGCTATCTGCGATAATAGAGTTCTCTTTACTTTTCTTCTGTTCAGCATCTGGTTTTTTAAATGAAAAATATTCTGTTAACAGAGTCGATCCAAAACAAGCTTCCTTGGATAATCCCATTTTATTGCCACCCATAACGTTCAATGCATCATTTAAAGCTTTAGGGATTACTGGGATGGATGAAGCACCTGTACCACCAAAAATTGATCCGAAAACAAAAATTTTTGCATCACTCCCAGCATCATATATTTTTTGTAGAAAAGTTCCAAATTCTTTTTCATGAGATTGTTCATTTATCCCAGACTCTATATTTCTTGCTGCCTCTACAATAGCGTGATACATCAAGTAGGATCCTAAATGGGTTTGAGCTCTATAACCGTGCGCCAAGTTAAACTCCTGGACATTGTCGTCTAAAAAAAGCTCGGCCAACAATTTATTTTCTCCATCGGGATCATTGTGTAATTGGGAAATATTCTTGAATTTTTCTCTAGAAGGAGTTGTGTAGTCAGTCCAAAAACGATAGAGGTTCAATTTTGCACTGAAAAACGTATCCATGTTCGGAAGACCTCCTGGAACTGATGAGGTAGTCTTAATACTATTGTATTTACGAATTAAGTTTTCAGTCCTGTTCTTATTACCGTTAAGTTGGTCCGTATCTAGAGTTAGGATATTAATTTCCTTTCCGTCAAACATCCCCATAGCACACATATGAGTAAATGCTTCCAGACACCTCATTCCAGTACCGCCGATACCTATTAAGAATAAATTGTTAGAATTTGCCATTTTCTATTATTTCTTTTTAGAAGGAAACCAATTTCCTATTTTACCTCGATTCATAACCTTCGATAGAATAAATCCTAGAAGAAGATAGACTACTAAGGATTCTAAAGCGGATAGAGCACCGTGTAAACTAAACTTTTCCAATGCTGGCCCCTTTTTTATTGTTGGTATAACGAGAAATAAATTATATAAATAAAATACTACTGGAGTAATTATCCCAATGATCCAGAACCACATTCTTCTTTTTTTAGGGTCTTTTGGATTTGATCCTCCTTCGAATTTGATCATGTTAGAAATTAATACTGCGATTAGTAAGAAAACAACTGCACATACTGCTCCAAACATGTATGAATTAGTAATGAGTCCATCAATATCTTTAAGAGATGTTTTTTGTGCTACAAGTAGCACGATGTTAAAATGTGTCATAGGTTTATATTTTAATTATTAAAGGCTCCGAATTCTAGATAATATGTATAAATACTTTTACCCGTAGGGGCAATGGTCTTAAGTGTATTAGATATCGATCTGAATAGGGTTTCGTCGATCCCATCTTCTGAAATTTTGTTCCATGTCAAGGCTTCACGATCTAATGGATTTAATTCTAGTTCTTCTAAAATGACATCGATTCGGATTAAGTTATTTTGATCATTATAAAGTCCGAGGCTTTGATCATTCAGTTTAGGAGAAAATTTTATAAGAATTTCATATTCACCATCCTCATCATTTATCTCGTTCACTTTTCCTGCGGTTTCATCAATATCTACTAAATCTTTGACTTCAATAATCCTTGAATTCGAGATGGGATATTTGAAATTATCATACAACATTGATCTAAAATTATCTACCGTGTCTTCCTGTGTTTTCTCCATTAAATCATAAGCGGGTTCTCCGTCTATTAATCCAATACACTCATCGAACTCGAGATAATTATCGATGTTTAAGCTATCTTTTCCATTGGAATCTTTTAAAATTGATGGCGTAGCTAATTTTGCATAATAATTTCTCTTAAAATCAATAAAATCTGAGCTTATGTTCGAAACTTCAAGATTTATTTTTTTCACTTTGTAATTAGGAAATTTTTTAAAATCAAAAAATAGTTTTTCTAGTAATGGAAAATTTTTAGCTCTTCCATTCTCATCTCCTATATCTCTCAGATACTTAACTATTCCTTCCCCGTCTGGATCAGTGGAAAAGTCACCGTTTGTTAAATCAATATACTCAAAGCTATTATCAGAGAAGTATGCTCCTGGATTAGGGTCAAAATCTTCTAAAAATTTTGATGCCCCAGGTAGTTGTGAATTCGGATATTTTCTTGTGTAAAGGTTTTTCGGTTGAATTGAAAAATCCATTTTTTCATATATTAGTGAGGAGTTAGATTCTAAGTCTGAAATAAAATTGGACAAAAGAGCTCCATTATAATCTCTTGGAACAAAGAACATCAGATACATATGCTTTTTGTATGTTCTTCCGTTATTAGATTCAGTGAAATTTGAATAAATAATTGACAATTCATTCCCTTTGGTAAACCAGTTCGTTAATGATTCACTGGCCCACATTTCCATACTTATCTTTTTGAGATCATTATCATATAGCTCTCCATCTGTTACAAGAACTGAGAGGTTATTTTCGTCAGAAATTTTTTGAATAGCTTTATCGAGTGGAGCGCCTCTTTTTAATTTTCCTTTATTCGTATAGTGACCAGTTTCTGTAAAGTATTGGATTTGAGAATCTCCAGTATATTCAATAATGTCATTATCACTTAGTTCGTAATACTTGTTAATATCATTTTGATTAGATATGCTGTAAAGGAAGTTTTGAAAAAGGTTTTTATTGTTTTGATTACTCAATGCATATTTAGTTATTCCATCGCTCAGGTCAATGTAGATATCATTTCTCTCAATCAGTTCATCGTTGATTGACTGAACACCTTTTTCATGATATTTTTCTATGATATCTTTAAATACTGAAGATGTTGCTTCATTAATTGAGGAGTCATATTCTTGAATGTCAATACATTCAGAATCACTACATCCAATTATCACTAAGAAACAACAAAATATGGTGGCAAAATTGAAATATTTCATGTTTTAAAAATTTGTAATTAATGAGTCAATTTTATTGGTAAAGGTATCAAGATTCGATTTTAGACCTTGAAGAGGCTTTATCCATTCTTCAAATTCATCTAGCATTAAAATTGATTGAATCTCACCTAATTTAAATAGAATTTTCGTTTGATTTTCTAATTCCAAAACGGTATTTATTGTGTCATATTGAAGATAAACCGCTTCAATTTCTTTTTTCTTTTTCAACTTATCAAATTGAATTTTGTTGGATTCTTTCAGTTCCAATAATATTTTGTCTAATTTATTCAGCAGTAAATCCGAATAAAATAAACCCAACTGTTCTTCGATTAAAAAAGAGATTGAATCAATCTCTTTTTTTTCTAGTTCTTCCAATTCCTCATTAATGAGATTTGTTCGGAAATCCTTATAATCGTAAAAAACACCTTCAGCATCTGTTTCGTTTTCTAAGATGTTTTTATCAAAAGAAAATAAGCTTTTTGATTCACTATAAATATCATTTACCTTATCAGTGTTATTTGAGCAAGACGTCAGAAAAACTAGACTAAAAGTCAAGATTAAAGAATATAATGTATGATTTGTAGAATAAGATTTATTCATAGAGTTATTTAAATATGTCAATCAAATGGTTTAATGGATCTCGCTTAATCTGGGCCTTTTTAAATCGTTTTTGGTAATCTGAGATTTGATTTCTCTCATATTGATCATATAAATCTTCATAGTTTTTGACCTCCTCCATAAATTCGATGAAGGAATTTTCAATTTCATTCCATTCGGTATCACTGAATTCTTCGTAGTGAGCTTCTGTTTCATTTATGAAATTTCCAAAACTTTCCAATACAGAATCTTTTGGATGGCTACATGAGCAAAAAAGAGTGATAGTTAATATTGAAAATAATACCCTCATACAAGTAAAAAGATTTTATAAGAGGCGTAAATAGCAATAAAACCAAAAATTGAGTAGATCAGGGTGCGGAAATTGGCCTTTCTTTTCACACCCTTATTAAATCTTTTGTCTCTTCTTTGAGTAGTAATAAAAGCTTTTACAAATAGGGCAATTCCTGCAGCCAAAAGAAATATGGATATTATTAAATAAGACATGGTTGTTACAAGATTTCTATACTACCTTATAGAAGATAAATGCAATAAACTTTTTACAGAAGTGATTCGAGCTTAGTTGGGAGCGTTGTTTTTGACTTTAATAATTCCAATAAAGCCTTTTCAGTGGCATCTATTTTTCCATCACTATTAAGTTTATCGAATAACCATGTCGCTTCATCGTCATCAATCTTTCCGGGTGATTCTTCATCTTCTAATAGAAAGCTTGCAATTGCAGTTACAAAAAGGTTTGTCCAACTCTGATGATTGTTCATTCCAGATACAGCATCATTTAGGTCAAATAAAAAATCCGCCTCCTCTTTATCGATAACACCGTCTTGGTACAGCACAATTTTTAGCTCATTTACCTCAGTTTCATCGATAATTCCGTCAGCTAAAATTTCTTTTTTTAAGGTTTCTAATGTCTTCATTGTTAAATTTTAATTTGTTTTCGATCCATAATTTATAATTTTTTTAACAAATCCATTCGAGTAGTCCAAAGTTTTTCCTGGATAATCTTTCAACTAAACATTAAAAGCTACTGTAGCGAATCGGATTTCTTTCTGAAATAATCTGAATTAATATTAAAAATTAGGTTGTGTGTTTGATAACGATGTTCGGATTGATTTCTTGCTTTGAAAGGATAGCCCAATAGAGTCGTATCATAAATAATAATAGATATTTCAAATTGCTTTCTCAAAAATTATAACTTTAAAGGATGTTGTATATCCAGGTTGGGATCCAAAACACCCCGTTTTTGGTTCAATTTTTGTTTCTACAGATTCTAACCGTAAATACTCCCAACCGTCTTTTGAGTGCTCATCGATTAGGGCTTGAATTTGGTTTGCTACTTTTAATGCATTATCGTTCCATTGAATGGAGGCAGTAAATGGTATTGCTTTAAATTCTTTACATGATTATATGGATCTCATCTTAAAAGTACTGTATCGGAGAAAAATAAAACTGGTTATACAATGTATTCCTATTTATTTGTTTCCAAGCCATATAATTTTTAACCGATCATTCGTAAATAAATAAACTTATGAAGTTGTTTTTACGTTATCTATTTGTCAAGAAGATTACGCTTTTCAACCATTCTATTTAGATTAAAAGTGTTTCTAAAAAAAAAACTATAAATAGAGTATGTTGCGTTTTCTTGCATTTTCATCATTATGTTATTGATTATTAAAATATTTTCTTTTTTTAAAGCAAATATTTTGGGCATTTCTCAAGAAATAATTTTGATAGATGAAATGGGACATAAAGCCCTGATTGAAGTATTCAAAGAGATTTTTAGTACTGATTTTTTGAGTAATTAATGAAGTCAAATAGCTGATCTAAGAAATATTTGTTGAAAACTATTTAGTTACAGTCAATTATTTTGGGGTATAACTTATTTTCGAAAATACAGGTCTTATAAAATCATAATTAATTTGACATGATTCCGACAGTTCACTTCTTTTGTGAGCTTTATTCCAGAGAGGGATACCTTTCATCCAATTACACGTATTATACGGATCATTTTTTAAATACATTTTTTGGCCAATAAAAAACGACTTAGGTGTATGTGGATGGTTTTTGGGGGTCACCTCTTTGGTGAGTTCGTATTTTTGTGGGAAAGTGTGAAAAACCTCAATCTCATTTTCGGTTATATCAATCCATAATCTAAACCCGTAACGGAAAAGAAATATTAAATCTATTAAGTCCTCCTCATCAGATTTAATCTGAAAATTATTGCCAAATTCTATATCCTGAAAGTACTTTATATTTAAATCATCAAACCGTCCAGGAGTTATACAATAAATATATTTTCTGGAACGTATTGTTCTTTTTAAGCCCTTTCGACAAGTTGATTTAAATAAACTATTATTCATTTATATAATTCTAGTTTGATAAAAACAACTTTATCAAACTCTTTTCTAAATTTAGCTAAAAATAGTACTAGTAAGATTCAATAGAATTAAACCATTAAAATTGTTAAGGGATGAGAAAAATAATAGGTAGTCTTTTATTCGTCTTATTTTTTGCGGTCTCCTGTAATCAGGAATGTCCAGATGGATATTGTAATACAGAACAGTGTCCTTTTTGTCCTGATGTTGCTGCGCTAGTTTATCCGCTAAACAATGAAGCGTGTGAGCCAGGAACGATATTGGCAAACAATAAAGCAACAGTTGTATTAGAGTGGCAGTATGCTTACCGAGCTGACAAATATGAGCTTACCATAACTAATCAGGAGTCACAGG
>Ga0255765_1002354_pt1 | contig 21608 bp, 15 predicted proteins | sample 041ome_8_FD_179965 | JGI IMG/M metagenome (GOLD analysis project Ga0255765, IMG submission 179965) | Coastal salt marsh microbial communities from the Groves Creek Marsh, Skidaway Island, Georgia - 041407BS metaG (version 2) | ecosystem: Environmental > Aquatic > Marine > Intertidal zone > Salt...
CACGGTCACGACGACACCGAATGCGTCGCGCACTGTCGCGCACTCTCGCGCACTTCTGTCGCGCCTCGTGCGTCGTCAGGTCCCCGACTGGTCCCCGACTGGTCCCCGACTGGTCCCCGACTGGTCGCCGCAGGGGGGGCTCCAAAACACCCGCGTGTGCTTTCGCCCCTCCGTCACCCCCTCGTCGTCTCGTCGACCCAAAACACGGTCGAGTAAAATACACCCCGCGCGCGACCTGGCGACGACCTGGCGACGACCTGACGACGACCTGGCGACGACACACCGCGCTTGGCTTGGCGTCGTCGAACGAGACACGAGACAGCCGGGGGCGATCGAACGCGTGATTCATCGCGACGACGATCAGACGACGATCAGACGACGATTAGACGACGCACGACGCACGACGCACGACGACGCACGACGACGAGGGCGTTTTGAATCAGATTCGCGCTGCTCGGGGAAGTAGGGTGCGACGAGGCGCGTGATGGGGGATACCGACGACGCCAGCGCGAGAGAGGACGCGACGTGGGAAGTGGTGACGACGAAGAAGAAAACGAGCTCGAGTTTGAGTTTGACGACGACGACGACGACGACGACGACGTCGAAGGAGGAGGCGTCGTCAGACGAAGGAGCCGAGAGCCGAGGCGGCAAGGCGCGCGGACGCAAGGCGCAAGGGGCAAAGGAGACGACGACGACGACGGAGACGACGACGACGATGACGACGAAGGCGATGGGGACAAAGTCTCACGCGCGTGCGTCGACGGGTGAGAGCGAAGATGGGTTGGGTGAGCGTCACCAACGCGGCGAACGCGAAACCGCGACGCGCGAACCCTCGGGGTGGGCCGCAGTCGTCACCGGTCGACGAACGAACGAAGACGCGACAGGCGAGGATGCGGGTGCGAGTGCGCCGCAGACGACGACGACGACGACGATGAATGTTATTTTGGATGCTACTATTATTACTAGAAATGGCGAAGGTGCGGTGAATGATTTGTCGCTTCAGCGCGAAGATTCAGGTCCTTTGGTGTCGAGCGAGACGGATGTGTCATCTCCGGGCGCGGCGGCGCGAGAGACGCGCATCATAGACGGTGCGAGAGACAACGCGAGCGCCGTTGGCGCTGGTGCCAAAGCTTTGCGCGGATGGGCATCTATTCTTGGAGGTTCGAGTTCACCCGCGGTGGGTGCCTCGCCGACCTCAAACGACGCGTCGCCCGCGTCGGTGAGCTCGCCCTCGGGCGCCGGCGACAGTCCGCCGCTCGCGCGAGCGTCGACTAGAGCGACGGGTAAAACGATCGCTGAAGATACGCGACGATTGTCTATCGATGGCGAACCGAATCGAATGCCGTCGGCCCCCACGGCGGCGCAACCGGCGTGGAACGGGTGGGCGGTGAAAGCCCCGCCGCCCAAGGTGGATTTGAAGACGCAGATGGAAGCGGATGCCGCGGCCGCGGCTGCGGCGCCTGAGACTCGCGTGGCATCGCGAGCACAAAATGGCAAATCTGATGATCATCAATCAAACGGCAAAACGTCGGGGGGCAAGCAGCAACAGCAGCAGCGTAACGGCAAGAATGGCGCCAACTCAAAGCAGCAGCGCGATAAGAATGACAAGCAAGTCAAGCGTCAAGACTCTTTCCGCAAGGATAAACCGTCGCGCGTCGCCATTCACGTTGCGCCTGCCGCTACGATTAAGCCGATTGATGTGTCTACGTCGAGCGATAACGACACGATTTTGTCCAAGGATCTCGAAAGCGCCATCGCAGCGAAGCTCGGTCGAGAGCTTTTGGAGAGCGCGCACGTGCAAAATTTCACGCCGACTGCGCAATTGCTCAAGAAGGAGCGTCGTTCAGTTGAAGTTGTTATTCGAGCGATGACGGCGATCGTGCAAACTCTCTTTCCTCAGACTGGTTTAGACGTCTTCGGATCGTACCCGACCAAGGCGTGGGTACCGGGGTCGAGCAACTTGGATTTGGCGCTCAACCTTCCCGAATCCGTGGCGTCTCACCCAGATCGTCGAATGGAAGCTCTTAATACGCTCGCCATGGCACTTCGTAGCAACCCATGGGTGATCGATGTCGCCGTTGTGCCATCGGCGTACCGCCCTTTGATTCGCATGCAAACGCACACGGCGTTTTTCCAACCTATGACGTCGACGTTGAGCGCGAAAGCCGCAGCGTCGTTAGCCAGCGCGGTGGCTGCCGTCGTGCCGCCGAGTATGACGAGTGAAGGCGTACCGCCATTACCTCCTGGTCCGCGCCCACCGTATGGCGTGCCAGGTTTAGGCCAAGGTGGTATCGGATTACCGCTCGAGGTGCACATTTCGTTGAAAGATGCCAATCACACCGGGGTCGCCGCGGCGCGCTTTGTGAGTTCGGCGGAGCAACAGAATGGTGCGTTGGCGCCCTTGGTGAGCATTCAAAAGGCTGTGTTGGCGAGCAAAGGCTTACGCGGGGTTTATAAGGGTGGATTAGGTTCATATGCGTTGACACTCATGGCATTAACTTCTATTCAGCGATCGGCATTCGCGACGAATGCCGATGCTGACGCTGACGCCGCCGACGCCGAAAGCAGCGTCGTCGAAGTGAGCAGCGCGAAGGATGACGGTAAGAAGAAGAATGCCGGCGTCGTTGAGTTCGATAGCGAGACGGATGCTAAGGATGCAATGACTCTCGGTCGCGCAATGTTGAATTTCCTGAAATTATATGGACACGATACAGACTTGTCTAAAGACATTGTCTCCGTCTGCAACGGCGGCGACGAGTGGGGAATTTTACGCGAGTCGACCAAGATGCAAGCGCCATTAGGATCTGGATTGCGCGTGCAAGATCCCATGAATGATAGTAACAACGCCGGCGCTGGATGTTTCGGTATCGCGGGTGTTCAAGCCGCATTCCGTGAACAACTGGATGTCTTGAAGCGCGCTGCCGAGACAAATTTTGACGGTGACGTCTCCCTCCTCATGCAACTCACCACGATGACTGGTTCGCAGCACAAGGTTTTCGTCGTTTAGCTTTTCTAGCCATAACACAGCAAAGCAAGCAAAAGCAGAGCAAGCAATGCACACATACATGCAAACTATTGATTAATGAAATACACACACACAGTACGTCGTAACCTACGCTGACACGCGTCCTCGCATTCGCCGCGCCTCACAATTGCGCTCCCCACGATGACTGTGACGCGCGTGATGTCCATCGCCGCGCGAACGCAATCCCCATCGCCGGGTCGTCATCACCCGCGATGCATTTGCAGTCGCACGTTGACCCCATCCACGTCGTCGTCGTCGTCGTCGTCGTCGTCGCGCGCCGTCGTCATCCACGTGACGCCGCGTCACCGCACGAACGACGACGACGCGTGGACATCGCGACGAGGACGACGAGGACGACGGTGCGTGCGCAAAGCGAGCGGCGAGGATGATCACGCGAGCGACGACATCGATCCACGCGTGCGTGCGCTGGATGATATCCGCCAGCGATGGGCGCGCGCGGTGTCGAGCACGGAAGATGCGCTTCGAGTGAATTCTACGGTTACCGACGCATCAGCGGCAGCTGTGATTGCGCGCGAGGATGCTGAGTATGATGCGACATTGGTTGTGCGAGAATCAACGACAGAGGACACGACGACGATGATGAGCCGAAGTGCGGTGGTGGCGTCGAACTCGACATCGAACTCAACACCGGCGATGACGACATCGCAGACGGGGATGGTGAAAAAGTCGCCGCTCAACGCGCGGTTGGCGCGCGCGTTGACGCTCACGGCTGGGACGCTCGTGGTGTTTGGATCCATGGCGCAAGGATCTTCCATCGATGGCACGATAAGTCTCATTGTACGGCGATTGGTGTCCATTTTTGTGATTAGATTTGTTTTTAGAAGGGTGTACTATGTATTACGAGACGCCGCGAGCGCGGCGCGAGCGTTGTGTGACGGTCCCGTGCGTCGCGCGCGGGACCGCGCGTGGAGTAAATTTAGAGGTGATTTGAAAGGCATGTTGTTGATTCCAGTCGTCGCTGCGTCAGTGGGATGGTTTACCAATTGGCTCGCGGTGAAGATGATCTTCTATCCGATTGGATTTTGGGGCTTGCCACTGTTGCAGTACGTCGAAGGGCAAGTGTACGGGTTTGACATTTTGCAGCCGCTCGGTTTTTTTGGTTGGCAGGGCATCGTGCCGGCTAAAGCAGCGGCGATGAGCTTAACCATGGTGACCATGGTGACTGATAAGCTCGTTAATGTACAAGAAGTGTTCCGCTTGCTCGATCCTGCGGCGGTGTCCGCGCTGTTGCTCACCGAAGTGCCCGCCATGGCGACGTCGATTGCGAGCGACATGATACCGGGATGGGCGGTCAACCTCGCGCAAGGTGCCGTACCTGCGCTTCCGAGTGCTATGCTCAACGAAGTAAGCTCGGTCGTGTCGTCATACTTGATAGGCTTTGTGACTCTTCTGCAGCAACAAGTCGATGCGGTGATTGATTTGAAGGAACTCGTGGTCACCGCGATGTGCACCGACAGAGTCGTCATGGTGGATTTGTTTCGACAGTGCGGCGCCAAAGAGTTGGATTTCCTCGTCAACAGTGGATTGTTCTTTGGATTCCTACTCGGTGTGATTCAAATGGTAGTGTGGGCGTTCTATGATAATCCTTGGTCCATCACAGCTGGCGGTGCCGTTGTCGGTTTGCTCACGAATTGGCTCGCGCTCAAGTGCATTTTCGAACCCGTCGAACCGATTTTCGTCGGACCGTTCAAGCTTCAAGGGTTATTTCTACAACGCCAACAAGAGGTGAGTGGAACTTTTAGTGATTATTTAACATCCAAAGTGATCAAGAGCGAACGAATTTGGGATAACATGCTTCACGGGGCCAAAGGCCCAGAGTTCAAGTCGATGCTCGAGACATACACCAAGGACTTTGTCGTCGCCGAGTCGGCGGCGCGCGGCATGTCCACGGATGGCTTGGACGTCACATTAATCGAGGACGTCGCCACTAAAGTTGCCGAACAGCTTCCGAATCACATTGGCGTACTGCACGAGTACACCGACGATACTCTAGGGCTTCAAACGCTCATTCGCGAGAAAATGAAGCTCATGTCTCCCGCCGAGTTTGAGCGCGTGTTGCACCCAATTTTTGAGCAAGACGAGCTCACGTTGATCATCTCTGGCGCCGTTCTCGGTGCCATCGCGGGATACATTCAACAAGTAAGCACGGTCAAACAAGATCCCAAAGACGATAATGACGAGGATAATTCGAAAATCGACGCGAGTACGCCCGAAACATCCGCGTAAACATCCCCGAGTCGCGCGCGGCGATTCGGGCTAGTCCGTACAATGTCTCTCCATAATGCTAGGGTATAGTATTTTCACGTATATAGAACTAAACGAACCACACTACGATACTTCTATACCCTGGTTGTTTTTTACTACTCGCGCCTCAATCCGGAGGGTAGAGACTGTCACCAATCATGACCACAGACCACGTCGTCCCCTCGGTCCAGGGACCTCCTGCGTTTTAGATCGTCGTCGTCGTCGTCGCGCGCCGGGGTGATGCGTGATGACGACCACGAATGGGTGCATAATAGGATATCGTCACCCACAGTACGACAACCACGGATGGATGACGTTATGATGGATGCCCACGGATGACAACCACGGATGTGTTCGCGTGGCGCACGCGATGCGCGCGCGTGGACCACGGGTGACGTCGTCGTCGTCGTCGGCGTCGCGCACGATGCGGCATTCCCACGCACCGCGCGCGGTACGTGGCGACACACCGCACACCGCACCGAGTAAACACCGGCGGTATGATGTTCACCACCGCCCGCGCGCCCGCGCCCGCGACGGCGCCCGCGCGCGCGAATGCGGCGGCGAGACGTGCGGTGACGGGCGGCGCGCGCGCGACTGGGCGACCGCGAGGTTGGGTGCGCGCGAGTGCGAGTGCGAGTGCGAGTGCGACGACGATGCGCGCGGGTGCGGGCGGGGGCGTGGCGTCGCGTACGCGCGCGTCGTCGTCGTCGTCGTCGTCGCCGCGTGGGTTGGTGCGCACCGTCGGTGCGAGCGCCTCGCCGTTAGCCATGCCCACGTACGATGGGTACGACGGCCCGGCAAAGGACAAGAATGAACCCATTCGAGTGAAGATTGGTGACGAGTGGTACGATTGCCGAGGTTGGGCCAAGGCGCACCCGGGTGGTGAACGGTGGTTGTACTTTTTTGACGGCCGCGACGCCACGGATGTGTTCTACGCGTTGCATTCCTACGGACCGAACGGTTCGGATTTGGCCTTGAAGCGTTTGAGCAAGCTTCCTCGGTGCGACCCGCCAGTGGATAAGAGCAAACTTCCGAATGAGCGATCGTACGCGGTGAGCATGGCGTTTAGCGAATTGCGCGATAAGCTCGCAGAAGATGGATTTTTCAAGCGTGAGCCATTGAAAGAAGCTTGGGCGTTGTTCCAAGTCGTCGCTTTGTACGCGAGCGGCACGTTTCTCGCGTACTCGCACCCCATCATCGCGACCATCTTGTTGGGACTTGGTATGGAGCAAGCGGGTTGGTTAGGTCACGATTACGTCCACGGACGTGGTCCGTGGTGCGATTTGATGCGATACATGCCTACGCTCTTGAACGGACACAGCGTCGAATGGTGGATGCAAAAGCACTCTATGCACCACTCGTTCACCAACGAGGAGCACCTCGACAACGACGTTATGATGGAGCCGTTTTTCTTCTTGCGTTCCCCCACGGAAAGCGGTCGCCCCGACCACCCTATGCGCAAGTTCCAGCACATCTATGGTTACCCGCTGTTGTCAATCATGTTTTGGCTCTGGCGATTCCACTCGTTCCAAACCGCGTGGGCGAGAAAGGACAAGAAGGAGTTGGTGCTCTTGGGCGCAAACTATGTGTTCTTGGCGACGATGATGCCGTGGCAAGTGGCCGTCGGCGCCATCACGCTCAGTGGGTTCCTCGTCGGTGCCTTGGTGAGTGCCACGCACCAAAGTGAAGAGATTATGGAGTTTGGTGAATCTCCAGAGTACGTGGAGGGGCAGTTCCGATCGACGCGCGACGCCGAATGCGTTGCCGGTCCGCTCGAGACTTGGATTTGGGGTGGTATGGATACGCAATTGGAGCACCACTTGTTCCCGACCATGCCGCGATACAACTACCACAAGCTTCGCCCGTTGTTGAAGGTTTGGGCCAAGGCGAACGGCATCACTTACCGCTCTTCGCCGTCCACCACCATCATCTCCGACAACTTTAACATGTTGAAGCGCGTCGCCAAGGCGGCGTAATCTTATATTGTCTTACTTTGGTTTATTATTTTTGCTTACATAGATGAATAGGTTGTGTCGTCCCGAGCTTATACACACGCACGCCGGAACGAACAAGAGATATACGAATTGTAATAATCGAAAAACACGTTCTAACGAAACGAGACACAAGGAGATGTATTAGATTAGCTCGTGATGATGTGGCATAACACATTTTATATGCTAACTAGTGCGCGCACCGACACGAATGGATCAAACTCCGCTATTGATTCCAAGAAACACCCCCACCGACTAAAGTCTTTATCGCCTAGTGCGACCTCATGCGTCTTGCGCCGCACTTAGAAGGCCAAGCGAGTGAAGAACCAACGGGACTTGCCAGTCTTGAAACGTTCCTCGAGGAGCTTCTTCGCCTCCTTTTGCGCCGCAACCTTCTTCGTGGAGTTGTCCAAGCAGTCAGTGGACACGACACCCTTGAAATCCACGTCGAGCGTGTAACGCGTCGGCATGAGGTGGCTGTAGTTGATGTTCTTGATGAACGTCTTGCATCGGGAGCGCTTGGCTTGCTTCTTTTCATCCATCTTCTTCGTCACCTATTATGTTGAACGTGTTAAGTAAGAAGTATCGTCGTCAGTACATCGTCGTTGCAGGCAGGCGCGCGTTGCGTCGACAAGCGCGCTCTCGCGGGCGAAATAGGGTTTTTGCTTGCGATCCAACACGCGTGACGACGCCGAAGTGCCGTCGCCGCGCGCGCCATCGTTTGGAAACCGCGCAAATACACGTCAGCACTGTCGTTTAAACTATACATACCTTACGCGGGATGGTCGAGAGCCCGCACACAAGGGCGTGACCGTAGTTGCGGCCAGACGCGCCATCGTCATTGTTCTTGACGATGACAGCCTTCTTGCCCGCGTAGCGGCCTTGAAGGACAACAACAACCTTACCGGGCTGCGCACGTATACAACACATTATATCTCATCAGTCATCTCGTTCGCATCGCACTCCAATCGCGCGCTCGCGCACCCGCGTTCGCGCCCGCAATCGTCGTGCCGCGATCGACCGCACGCGCGCCACCCCATCGGTCTCGCCGTCGTCTTCGCGCGCGCGCATTCGCCCCTGCCGCGCTTCGCGCACACACGCACGCGCGCGCACACACACACACACGCATCATTCATCGTTCCAAACACGCACCTTGAGGAACTTCACCATGGTTCTACGTACGCCGTGCGCGTGTGAAAGGCGGATGCGCGCGCGAGGCAAAGCCCTTTTCTGCCCTCGCGCGGCTTGAATTGATCGGGGGTACACACATGTACATGTGCGTGTGTATGTACCCCTCACACACGACCGCACGACCGCACGTCCGCACGACCGCACGACGGCGCGTGACGTCGACAGTGGACGACGCGCGGTCCTACGCGCGCGCGTGGATTCTCGCGCGATGACGACGACGATGTCGTGCGATGACACCGCGCAGGTGGTCGTGAGGCTAGACGACGATGCGCCGTGGATGAGCAAGGCGAGCACGAGCGAAGGCGATGAGAGCGTGGAGATGGGGGAGAATACAGATAGCGATGCGAACGAACTTGGACGTCGAGCACGCGTAGAGGAGTGCGTGAGGGACATTCTTCATGGTTTAGGCGAAGACGTCGCGCGCGAAGGGCTTTTAGACACCCCTAAACGCGTAGCAAAAGCGCTGACTTTTGCCATGAGAGGGTACGGGGCGAGCGCGACGGCGGCTCTGGGGACGGCGCTCTTTCATGAAGAAAATCTAGCGAGTGCGAATGCGAGCGTGTCCGAGAGTGCTGATGCGCTTGCAAATGGTACGCACGATATCGTGCTCGTGCGCGACATCCCGGTATTTTCCACATGTGCCAAGACGTTCATGCCGTTTTACGGAGTTATCCACGTCGGCTACGTCCCAAAAGATGGCGTCATAGTAGGTCTCAGCAAGCTCGCACGTGTCGCTGAAGTCTATGCTAGACGTTTACAAACCCCGAATGCATTGACGATGGACGTTGCTCAAGCGCTGCACGATGTTGCGTCGCCATTAGGTGTCGGTGTCGCGTTCACTGGCATGCAACTAGGTCCGTTTGCGCCGCGCAGGCTCGAGGGACGCGCGAGCACTGGATGCTTCGCCACGATAAATTCCGTATGGTGGCACGAATTTCAAGCGATGGTAGCACTTGGAGGCGAACCATCAGATTTATCGCGTGGGGTATGGGGAGATATGTGTGGCGTGTGTGATGATGGCGTAAACGCCGACGCGGCTTTTGTCGTAAACACCGCGTCGTCGAGCGACAGCGCAGAAGCAGCGGTGGACGCTACGGCGACGCAGGCTGCAAATGACACCAACGAAGCAGTATTCAATGGTGTCTTGAGACTTCTGTGCACTTTAGATTTGAATACGCGAGTCCAGGAGGCTACAGGTGGGAAGATGACTGCCGAGGACACGGCGCGACGATTCAGCTCTCTGTTAGCCGCGATGCGTTCGGGGAACCTCGTGCCTTTTTCCCGCATCGAAGAATCCGCCCGCGGAGACGCACGCGAGGCGTCGTCGATGGAGAATAACTTTGTCGACGGTGAAGTGCGAGTGATGAGTGATTTGCACATGTCCACCGTATGCGAACATCACTTGCTCCCGTTCCACGGCACCGTGAGCGTCGCGTATTGCTCGACGCCCGCCGTGACTTTAAGCCGTGATACGCTGCAAGCCCTTGTGAGTAGACACTCACGTCGTTTACAAGTACAAGAACGCTTGACGCGCGACGTAGCAGAAGAGGTGTACGCGTTGACTGGTGGTGTGGGCGTCATGGTCGCCGCACGCGCAGCGCACTTGTGCATGGTTTCTCGCGGCGTCGAAAAGCCTGGCTCCTCGACGTGCACGGTCACGAAGCTGGGTCGATTCGCTTGCGAGCCAAAGTTGAGGAGTGAGGTGTGGAAACGTTTGATTTAACTGTAGTCTCCTATTTGTTTGTTTGTTTGTAGTACGCAAAGTATGTTTGTCGTAGCACCAAGCGCCTAAAACGAGTGCTCCCTTTTTCCCACGGAAATTGTCCCGACATTCTTCGACGCACAGTCGACATCGCGATGACGGATGCGGCCAACGATGTTGCTATGAACATAGATGAGAACAACAGGCAAGGTGACGTCGGATCAGCGCCGGTGCAGGCGGTCGGCGAACACGCGGCAGCGGCAAAGGGTGACGACGATTCCATGCAAATTGAAGGTGGTGAAGGTCGTTCTCGCGGTCGAGGACGACGTTCTGGGAAGGACAGACGCGATGATGGTGCGAGTCCTAACCGACGACATTCGGATCGACGAGGTTCGGTGTTCGACAGGCTCGGACAAACCAACAGAGATCGCGAGCGTGGGTTCAAGCGCGAAGGACGAGCAGGAAAAAATATGGGCCGCGATATTCCCAGACGAGACGGCAGGCGCGACTTCCAAGAGCGCGGACCGCCCCCATTGCCTCCTATGCGTCGTGGCCCGCCACCTCTACCGCGTGGCCCGCCGCCTGGGCCGTGCCAAGTGTCCAAGCGCGATGACGGTGTCGTCGTCGCTCGCGCTTTCGACGCCGATATTATTCAAGTGTCGGGCACTGGCGAAGTGTGCTTGTGTCGCCCGACGGGACCTGATGGCGTTCCCCGATGCGACGCCGAGGTTCTTCACGCGTTCAATTCATGTTTGAACAAGTTTGGTTTTAAAGTCAGCGCCGCGCCGACGGATGAAACTGCGTGGAGTTTAAGTGACGGTAAGCGGTTATCGCGCTTTCATGATGGCATCGTCGTGCCGCCTCCGAATCCTCCCGGTCCGGGTCGGGGCTTGGCGATGATGCTCACCACACCCGTAGGCGCTGGTGGTGGTGCTCGTGGCGGTGGTCGAGGACATCGCGGTGGTCGAAGAATGTGGTAGTACGTACGTTTATTAAACAAATAATATGGTGACACCGCGACGTCTCGCGCCGTTGCGAACTCATGTATCCTCATCCTCCTCTTCATCAAGCACCCCCAGCTCGTCTCGTGCTTCATACATCGCTATCTTGGCTAATGCTAGCTGTAGTCTCGAACCCGGATTGATCCCACTCAACGCCACGAGCGCCGCGCGCCGCTCGGCGTAAAGAGCTCCGCCGCCTCCCCCGCTCGACTTACCTCCATTTAAAAAGTCCTCAATCACCACGCGTTTCTGTCCCGTCCCCGACGCACCGTTGTTCGCACCACATCGTCGACCGACACCGCGACTTGCACCTCCACTCGTCGTCATCGTCGTCGTCGTCGTCGTCGTCGTCGCGGTTCCTCCAAACACCACCTTGTGCGCTTGACGCGCCGCTCGTTTCGGCGCCAACGCCACGACGGATGACGACGTCGACGCCGACGCGAGCGCGCGCATCATCGCGCGTGCATACGTGGCCGTCATCCCCACTCGTCTTCGGCGCCCACGCACGTTCGCGCGTCGCGCTGCGTCGTCGTCGTCGTCGTCGTCGTCGTCGTCGTCGCGGTCGTTGAGGTTTCCCCAGTCACGAGTACACATCATGACGGATTTTGTTTTTCCCATGTGGGCGCGTTTTGGGTGTTCAACGTTGGTGGCGATCGCCTCGAGGAATGGTGTTGGCGCGGCTATTGCGACGACAGTTGGCGACGACGGCGTCGGCGGTGAAGCGATCACCGCACTCGAACGTAGATCATTGACCAAGAACACACCTGTGACGATAGCCATGCATCGCGATCTCGTGGCCCGACACTTTACCGTCGCCGCTCTCGGCGCTGAGACGTTCAAGGAGAAATTCGATGCGCTTGTGGATCAAGAACCGTTTGCGGTGAGTTTAGCGACGGCGTTCGTGCCTTTAGGGATCTTCTTGGCACTCATGGGACGCAAGCACCACGACAAATTTATGCCGTTCGCTGCGTTCGCGGTCGGCGCCGGAGGCACCGTGGTGTTGGCTGACAGCCTTCGCGAGGTGTTGAAGTTCATCCCGGATGGCGACTTGATGGACGTGTACATCCCGCTCGGCGTCGGCTTGGTTCTCGCCTTGTTCGTGCGTTCGTCGCAAAACCTGTTCTATGGCACGTGTGGCCTCGGTCTCGGTTTGGGCGGCGGTTTGGTGCTGAATGAAGTATTCGAAAAGATGCTCTCGCGCGACGGCGTGCCGGGCTACGCCGACACCATCGTCACCGTTGCTTCCGCCATTTTGGGCTGGCTTTTCCTCACAAAGACTGTTTCCAACTTTGTTGGTTTGATCTACGCCGCCTTGGGTGCGGCCATGATCGCCGCGTCGCTTTCTTTGTTGACCTATCCCCTCGGTGGCGAGCCAGAGCTGTGGCCTGGTGACTTGAACCTCGACGGTGGCCGGGTTCCGCTCAAGGATGGCTCCATCAACTGGAAAGACAAATATACGTTAATTTCCGTCGGCGTCGCGCTCGTGTTCTTGCTCTTCGGCATTCGTGGTGGAGAAGCACCAAAGTCTAGAGGCGCCGTTACGGAATCCTCGCCGCTTCTCGGCGATCCGGAGCAAGGCAAGAGGCAGTAAAGGAGCGCTTTGCGATGAAGTCGCTTGTACTCTAGAAGATGAAGACGAGGGCGCGTGAATTCTACTCAAAGCTGGATGTCAACACGCGACACGATCGAAGAATTTCGCAACTAATTTTGTCATTCAAGTATTTCATCATCGTTTTTAACCTATTCGCGTTCAAGAGTACGTCAACTGCTAAACGTCGCGACCAAATGCGAGCGATATTCGGCAAAGAATGTCGCCACGAACGCCTCCAAGTGCATGATTGGCTTTGAACCTCTTTGCATGCGCGCATCGAAATGCGCAGCCCAAAAGACAACCTTATGCTTCATGACTTCATCCAACCGACGCATTAAGGCCTTGGCAAGATTCTGCAGGATGATTTCCGGCGGAATGCAATTCACGAGAAGCTCGTACAGACGTCCGCGAACTTGAAGCAAGCGCGCCGGAGACTGTTCGGCTAAAATCTCTGCACCGATTTGATTAATGTACAACTCCCAATCTGAGGTTTGTACCATTTGTGTTGGTTTGAATGGATATGCCATGACTCTGCACGTCTCGAAGGCTAGCAGCGCTCGGCGCATGTTCCGCTGACTCGCCACAGCGATGCGCGTGGCGAGTTCCGGTGGAAGCTCGAGCTTTTCCTTTTTCGCTACGTCGAATAGGAGCGACTCAATGCTTTCCGTCGTCGGACCAGGCACACGAATGGGCAAACATCTCGACTGTAGCGCATCCATCACACGGCTTGGACGTTCTGCAATCAAAAACAACCGACACGAAGCGCTGTACTTTTCCATGGTTCGACGCAAGCCGTACTGCGCCTCGCGCGACAACCTATCAACTTCCGTCAAGACTAACACTTTAAACCCTTCACACCCGTTGGCGTCAATAGGACGCGACTTGGCCATCTCCTTAATCACCTCTTGTACTACGTATCGGTCCTTCGATCCAGCATCGCTCGGGTTCATCTCCACGTGATGGTTTGACGACATCATCGCCAGTTCCACGTCAATGTTTCTTTCGCCTTGTTTAATCTTCCACGTCTTGTTTTCCAACTTGATCTTTTCCGCCCCCGCGCCGTAAATTTCCCTCAACAACGCCAACACTAAAGTTTTCTTCCCCGCCCCGCTCGGACCGTAGAAAAACAAGTGCGGGCAGTCTCCTTGTTGCACCAACAATTTCAAATGCTGGGCGTGCGACGCGTTGATCGCCACGCACTCATCGAGCGCGTGAGGACGATATTTATCCACCCATAACACCATCGTTCGCGCCCTGCGTCGACCGTCGTCGCACGACGAACGTTCGTCCCAGGCGTCGCGTCGCGCTTTCTCGCCACGTCGCGCGTCGACCGTCGTCTTCGCCTCGCACATCTCGCAAGGTTTGAAAATTTCAAAAAAAACACACCAAAGTCACCCGACAGCTGGACGACAGCTGGACGAGCTCGAGCACTCGAGCTCGACGAGGACGCCCCAGACGTTGTCGCGTGTAGTACGGCAATCGAGCGTACGCGAGAGTACGCGATACGGGATTAAAACCACTCGCACGCGCCACCAGGCTGTGGTGCGCATCGTCGTCGTCGTCGTCGTGCGCATCGTCGTCGTCAGCCTTCACCCGTCATCCGCTCCACATCCATGCGCGCGTGAGACACCGCGTAGACACCGCGACTGCGCGCGCCGATGGATGAACGCGGGATGATCAAGGCGTTGAAACGCGCGTGTGAGGTGAATTGCGAGGACAACAGAAAGACTGCACGCGAGGTTGATGACGGGGCGATTGCGATGCGATCTTGGATGGCGCGTGAAGGTTGGGTGGGCGATGGGTGCACGTTTTTGTGCGCGCGGGACGTCGAAGCGGCGAGCGCGGAGGATGGCGATAGCCAGTCGTCGATGCCTCTGACGCCAAGAGCGACACGCGTTTTATTTGCGAGAATCAACATAGCGCGCAGGAAGGGTACAGCGCAGAGCAGTCATCAATATTGCTTTGTGATTGCTGGGAGCGAGATTGAAATAATCAGTCCGTCGCTCGCGCCGAACGCGTACGGGCGCGTCGTCGCCGTGAAAGATTTTGTCATCGTACGAGACGATTCTGGTGCGGCGTGTGCGATAGAAGCGAAGAATGTCGAAGCCATGGGTGATTTCCCACTCGTTATTGAGCCTTTATGCGCGCTTGAAGGCGTCGCGAACGATGCTCGATCACTCGCCGGCAAGGTTGGTATGTGCCGCCGAGGCGTCATCGAGGCAGTGAGTCCGATGATTTGTACGAGTGATTCGACATTTTTCCAAGCCACACTGCGTGGTGATGATGGCGAACGCGTTGAATATCCATTGATTTTTAATGGTGAACACCTCGCGCGATGGCAGTGCGTGTTGAAGTCGTGCGTCGGTACGCTCGTAGAATTGCGCAACTTGCGCAAGGTTGTTTTATTCAAAGGAGACCCAGAACACGAGCTTCGGGCGTTTTCTGCCGCGTCAGAATTCCAGGTCGCACTGATTCATGAATGGAAAAGTCAAGCATCGAAAGTGCCTCTCGCGTGTAGATGTTCGACGTGCACCTCGGGGGCAACTGTTGGAAGTTATGAAGCAGACGTCACGGGCGTGCACGCCGATCGCGGGATTGTTGTTTTGGACGACGTCGTAAATCTAACGTTTACGCACGTTCCTTTGAGCGAATCCAAACTGTACATGCCTGGCTTGCGCGTCGGTGCAAAAGTTGTCGTTACGCACGCGCATGCGGTGTATCGTTGCGATGACAATGACATGGGTACCGTGCACATACTCGGCGCAGATTTGCGCACACAAATCGCTGTGAAAATTCCGGCGCTTGAAAACTCAACAGACGGGTCAACAGTGATGTACACTGGCGTGGACGAATTAGAACGCACGAGTAGACTGTGGCGGTCATTTAAATACGCCGTCGAACAGTCGACTTTTGTGTACGCCCAAGCTCTGAGGGGGTGGTGTGAAGCCTTCCAAAGCAAGTTTGATTTCCTGACTGATTCGCGAATCGTCGACGTCAAAGTCGTTGAGTACGCGTTAGGCTTGGTGAGGCATGAAGAAGACGTGCAGGGGGTGGCGCCGATTTTGCAACTCGTGCATGACACATGGAAAAATGTCCACACCAGAGATGACGTGTATGGAGAGTTTTTTAGACCCAAGGCGCTCGGAGGCGTCGCACGCGACGCGTTCGATATCCCAATCATCGACGCCCTCAAGCATACGTCGTTCAAATGTTGGCAAGAGGAAAATCTTCGCGCGGATTCGGGGACACGAGGTAGTACTCGTAACGAGGGCAAACCGGTGGTTCGAACCGTTGACCGTTTAGGACGCGAGTCGTCACAAATCGTTTTCGGAGCATTGCAGTGCTTGTACGGTCGTACACATCTCGTCGATGCATCTGGCGCCATAGAAGTGCTGGTGACGTTGTCTGAAGGTGCACCTGCGCCGTCGACGAGCTTGCTCAACAAGCTCGTTGTGATTGACGAGTGCGACATAGTTTGCGAAGGTGCGTATACAGGTGCCAGGGCGTGCAAGATGGAACACATCAACGCTCCAGTGCGCGTCACCATGGTCGTAAACGCCAATCACATTCGCGCGCTCTACCCGCCAGCTTTGTCCACGGAGACTGCAGGAACGATGTTCGTGGCGGCGACCTTTAGTAAAGCGGGCGTTGAATTAATCCCGCCTCGGTTCGCTGGACAAGCTGTGACACGGCAAATCAACGCGCCGACGTGGGTGCTTACTCTCAGTGACTCGATGACGATGCCGTGCACGACAATCCAAGCGATGTCTCACAACGGCGGCATCAAATCTTTACGTGGAGTGATGCGGAACACAACGCACGCATCGAAAAGCAGAATTTCCCTCACATTTGGAGGCGATAATAAGTGGTATAGCTTGATGCGTTTCGGTTCGACGTATCTGGTGCCCGTTCAGAGCACGGGTGATCTCAAGGCGGCGACGTTCATCGTCGACGAACGTCCGGGCGCCGTGGCTTACATTTTGCCAGATGATGAAGACGAAGATGGCGACGACGCCGTCTCGACAAGTCTTCCGAAAACGCAGCAGATCCTGAACGTGCGAGATGTACTCGTGTGGAGCAAGGTGTTCGTGCGAAGCATGGTCAATTTGGATTCCTGGCAGCCCGCGCCAGAATCAGTGTCGTTTAAATGTGTCGTCGTCGCCGAAGAGTGGTTTCAGAATGAGGTGGTCTCTCAGTTTGGATGGGAGTCGCGATTGAAGGTGCAAGACGTGGAGACACATGATGTCGTAGACATCTATTGCAAGAGTACTGCGTTTTCGTTTCCCGCTGGACTCGGCATCGGGGCGGTGATGACTATACGGCAAGCTACGCGTCACCTTTCCGCCAAGTCGATGAACATTTACGTCAAACTGAACATGGGCGTTTCGACAATCGAAATTCATGAATGCAGTGGAGCTACGTCTTCATACTTGCCAAAAGAAATCGTACAAGTGATGCCGCGCAAATCAATTCGAGCGATGTTTCTCGACCAAATATCGTCCGATGAGAACGAAAGCGTCGCCATCGATAGACGAACTTTTGAGGTTCGCGCTCGCGTGGCGTCTGTTTCGATGTTACAAATTCGCTGGTGTTGTCCAGCATGTGGATGTGACGCCGGGTCAGTGATGCGCGTAAGCGTGAACAAAGAAACGAGTGCCGCCACGCAGAAGCTTCCTGCGGCTTTAGCTGCGTGCGAAGTGTGTAGGACCACCACTCGCGGTGACCAACGCCCGGGTGTTTTTGAAGTTGAGGCTTCAGTCATTTTAGATGACGGGACCGCTCAGGCAGAATGTTGGCTCACTGGTCAGGCGGGAATGGTACTCATGCCAGTGAAGGTTCGAAACGAGGTTCTATCCCTCGTAAAACGTCACGGCCGCGTGACATCGAGACTGACACGAAGCAGCGATGAGGAGCGCGATTGCGGCGCCATGTCTGGTGGCCATGTCGTTCGCGGCCACGGCTCGAATGTTTTGGGTGGTTCTGATTCAGCTACTGTGCGTTCTGCTGTTTCCTATGCGACTTCTATAGACGAAATGATTTTCGAGTGCCGAAAGCAGTACAAGCTATTTCAAGAGGATGTCAACAAACCCCAAATTGCGGCGTTATCATTCTTAGATGAAGAGGCACGCGAAGTGCGTTGCGGCGATTTCGAAATCAAGACTAGGTGTGTGCCGATTTTGCGGTTGTGGTCGGCAAGCGTGACCCCCATCAATCCAAGACAGGAGCTAATGTTGGCGTTGTCGCGCTTTAAATAGATTCTAGATACTAGGACTAGAGACGTAGTGTAAGTTTATGCATGCAATGAAATCAGAACATATCGTCTAGGACGATTTCATCTGGATCCCGTAACGCATCCAAGGTTGCCTTTTCTTTCTCACGCGCAACCTGACAAGCTTCTGTTGCAAACTCTATCTGTTGCTTCTGCTCTTCGCTCAAGCCAGTTGGGTCCCATGGATTGGCTTCAACAAATTCAGGAACGGAAGATGCCTTTAACATGCGCTCAAGGTAGTCACGCAGCGCGCCAGTTTCGCTCAGCATTCGATCCGTTTCAATGTCATCCACCGTGAAACCTCGCGGATGAATGGCGGTAAACTTTGGATTTCTAATAGCCTTGTAAGGAGAGTCATCGATAAGCAGTGTATTGGTCAAGTTGAATCTTGATAGTCCCGTGTTCTTTTTCATTTTCCACACGTGCCTCAATTCTTTGAGAAACATCGGGTGTTTTTGCGTCGACGAGGGCGCAACTCCAATATTTGAGCAACGTTCTTGACCCCAAATAAATGCAACTTTGTGCAAGTGTTCGCCCCATACGTACTCTACGAGCTTTTTAGTGTTTCTTTCGGTAGCTGACGACCAGATGCCAACTTCAAAGTGTTCATGTACCCACTCGATAAACTCTCGCATGTGAGGTCTTTCGTACACGTAAAAGCTCCCAACGCGAGCATTCTCGATAATTTCATCGGCTTTGTGCATGGTTTCAACAACGTCATGGTCCGAGGTCGCCGAAGGTGCCGCTAATTCTTCGTCGTCTGACACCACGTCCCTCGCGCGCTTTTTCGCCACCTTGTCACTCATGCCGTCTGCGCCTTCAACCTTGACGTGTCGTTTCATTAATCGGTCGATGAATAGACCGTTCAAATCTAAAACTAAAAGCTTCTCGTGCTTGACCCTTGTCGCCATCTTCTTCCCGTCGTGTGACGTTGTGTTCTGTGCCTCCTCGCTTGGCGGCTGCGCCGTGAGTATCGCTGCCGTGGAAGACATCGTCGTCGTCGTCGGTGCGTCGCCTGTCAAAGCGACTGCGACCACTGCTCTAAATGTTCCCGCCGCCGCTCAACTCCCTCACGTCACGTTTCTGATACGTTTTCAAGATTCTCGCGCCTCGCTCTGCCGCAGCTTTCGTATCGCTGATGCACTTGACCAGAACTGGTCCCAGGACAGGACAAACTCCATGACAAACGTACGGGAAACCTCACACTGCGTCGAGCGTCGACGTGTTGCGTTGCACATGAAAACAAGTGCTGAAAAGAATCATAAACACCTTCTGGTGTTTGATTTGAATGGTCTTTTCGTTGATCGACATCGAGGTGCGCCGTACTACACCGTTAGAAGAGGTGACGAGGCGGCTTGTCAGTCGAGCACCAACGATGATGGCGGCGACGCCGCAGGTAAAGGCGATGTAGCGAACGATGAGAAGGAGTCGTCACCAATTGCGAGGCGTACTAGAAACAGCGATAATCATGAGAGAAAAGTGGCAGTCCCTGCAGATTTCAAAACAAGCAAAGGGCGTTTTCACTGCTACGCTCGCAAGCACGCCAAGGAGTTCTTACTGTGGGCCCACGAAAATTTCGCAATCGGCGTGTGGAGTAGCGCAACAGCGGAAAACACAGCAGAGTTGGTTGATCGCATATGGCCTACAAAATTGCGCCGTGACTTGAAGTTCATAATGAGTCAGGAAGAGTGCGGCCAAGTCGGCACAATGCCCGCGAAATCTGGCGGGACGAAACCCATTTTTATTAAAGAGCTTGAGCGTGTTTGGAGTCGCTTCACAAACGGTGAATTCCACGCCACTAATACACTGCTTATCGATGATAGTGAGTATAAGGTTGTTCGCAATCCCGCACATACGGCAATCCATCCAAGGCCTTTCACAGTCGAAAAATGCGCACGCGACGTCGGTTTGAGTAAAACGGGAGCTTTGCGCAGCTATTTGGAAAAACTACGCAGCCACGAAAGCGTACCGAAATTCGTTCGCGAGAATGTGTTCGATGATTCGACTGACGAGCAGATCGCGGTTACGCGCGAGACGATTGACAAACTCGGCGAAGAGCTCTCCGCGCTCGCAGTGTCGACGAAAGCAACAACAAAACTTCTCGTTCCAAAACCGCGAATACCCAAACCTAGAAATCGCACGCACCGAAGCGCATCAAAGACAAATTATAATTTGAATGGCACAGGACGTGAGCTCAAGAAGGATGCGAACGAAAACGTGCAGGCTTTAGCTGCCAAATAGATTTTCTCTTTAGCAAAATAGCACAAGTATGTAAGCACAAGTATGTATGACACGACTATGAGGGCTTCGCTCTGGCATGGTTTATGATTTGCGTTTCAAATGTATCAGCATTCAACGTTTTCCAGTCGGGAAAATCGGCCTTTGATACCGATGTGGCTTCTCTGTAAAAGTCTGGAAAGTGTTTCGCAATCGCTTCGATTATCAAACTCGCGCTTTGCCTTTGGCCAGCCTCTGATAAATGCAAGCCATCGATGAGTTGAGTTTCATCCACGAAACCAGACGGAGCCAAATATGGATGCAAATCAACACACGCAACATCGTGCTGCTTCGCTACGTTTTGCATCGCCTTGACATACTTCATAACTCCAGCATTTGTTCTGTTCGGAGCGCTATCACTCAAGAGCTTTCTCAGTTCTGGGTCGTTCGCTGCACGCTTCTTGCAGTCATCCGACCAATTTGCATCGTGAACTGGCGGTGGCGTTATGAACAAAATGTTAGGGCTAGGAGTCAATGAGCGTAGGTGCTCGACAATTTGCTGCAGGTTGTTTTCGTATCTGGCCACATCCACATGTTGCACCTTGCCAGCGTGAGAACGAAGATCACACGCGTCGTTCGAGCCGAATAATACTGTGACGAGTACCGGTGGATGGCGATCATCCTTCGGAAACACTTCATTTAGCATGCACACCGCGTGATTGGTGTTGTACCCTGAATAACCGCGACAATGCACATCGGCGAAACGCCGAAACGTGTCTTGCACCTTTGAACCAAAGCCACCATCTTCAAAAGCACGCTCAGTGAGCGAGTCCCCAAACAACACGATTCTCTCTCGGCGCGCGCGAATGTCTGTCGTCGTCGGGCCCGTTGCTTTCTTCTTTTTGACTTTGTTGGTTGTCGTCGTCGGAGGCGCGCCGGCGGTTCGCTCGTTCCTCGCGCGCTCCACTCGTCTCAAGCATGGCTTGCATAGCTTTCTATACCCCTCTTGAATCTTCCCCTTTCGACCCTTGTTCGTGTACTTTTGGGGCATGTTTGCGCAGTACTTTGGGGCGCTTCCCGAAGGCAGCGTGCTCGAGTTACCCGCGGCATCGAGCACCTGACAGCCCATACAACCAGTACACGTGCACGTTGGAAGCAAATTCTCGCCTCTCGCGCGCTTGCGCGGATTCTCAACGGGCGACGCGATGGTCAACGCATCTGGAGCAACCTCGACGTTTTCGTTTGCGTTTTTATTCCTCGTGGAGTCCCGGGCGGTGCCTCGAACCATATCGGTCGAGCGCTTCCAACAGGCACACAATGCCGTTTGTGTGTATTCGTTCGTTACGCCTCGAGGCT
>Ga0255765_1002365_pt1 | contig 21488 bp, 17 predicted proteins | sample 041ome_8_FD_179965 | JGI IMG/M metagenome (GOLD analysis project Ga0255765, IMG submission 179965) | Coastal salt marsh microbial communities from the Groves Creek Marsh, Skidaway Island, Georgia - 041407BS metaG (version 2) | ecosystem: Environmental > Aquatic > Marine > Intertidal zone > Salt...
TGCGCGAGTGTTTCGCCTTGTCTTCCACCCTTCTCACAAAGTTCTCGAACACGCGCGAAGGTTGGAAGGTATAGCCGTAAGATTTATATATGTTGTGTTTCTTACAGTGCGCTGCTCGCGCGTGTGTATGTAAACTGGAGCTGTGGGAGAAGAGTTAATGGCACCTTCGCTTGTGGTAGTGCAAACCATGGCGTTGACGATATCTCTTTTCGCACAAGTCACACTCAAACGGTTTCTCTCCGGTGTGAGTGCGCATGTGGCTTTTCAAAGTACAGCTTCACGAAAGCTCTTTTCGCACAAGTCACACTCAAACGGTTTTCCTCCGGTGTGAGTGCGCATGTGGCTTTTCAAATGACTAGCTGTTGTAAAGCTCTTTTCGCACAAGTCACACTCAAACGGTTTCTCTCCGGTGTGAGTGCGCATGTGAAGTTTCAAACCATAAGATGTCATGAAACTTTTTTCACACATATCACAGTCGAACATCTCTCCGGTGTGAACACGCATGTGGCTTTTCAAAGTACCAGCTGTTGTAAAGCTCTTTTCGCACAAGTCACACTCAAACGGTTTTCCTCCGGTGTGAGTGCGCATATGTATGACCAACTTGGATGGATAATCACACTTCTTCCCGGAAACATCGCACTCGTTCGTTCTCTTCCTCTTCGCTCCTTTTCCGCCAAGAGAAGTCAACTCTTTCTTTTCTTGCTTCTCGTTTTCTACTTGACCACCGACGACGTCCGAAATGCGCACGCACAAAACCGGTTCTTCTTCTTCTTCTTCTCTTCCCATCTCCACCACGCTGCTCTTCACCACGACCACCGTTCTCGCATTCTCCGCGCGCTTCGGATGTTTATTCTTTCGTCTCGTCATCTTCTTTCTTCTTTCTCATTCTTCGCGCGCGCTCGAAAAACCGCGCGCGAGAGAGAAGAAGAGAGAAGAAGAAGGAGCACACCTCTTTTTTTTTTTTTTTTTTAAATCGAAGCGTTTTTCTGTTTTTAGTAAACCCAAACCTTCTGTTTCTCGCTTCACACTTATATACTTGTGTTGCATTTTGTGTCTCGTTTCCACGCAGAATATATTAATACACACATATATAAACATATAAAAAATGGCATCGTACGGCGAGGTACGCGCATCGCGAGCGATTCACGTTTACCCACGCGACGCGTTTTTGCACGCGCGCTCGATTTTCCCCGTTCGCGAGTGGGAGAGCGAGCGCGGGAATCGTTACGCGCGCAGCCTTTCTCTCTCTCTCTTTTTTTCCCTTCTCCATTTTTCTTTATTGCGCGCGTAAAATTCTAATCGGTATCAAACGACTGACGAGAAACTCTCGAACGCGACAGGAACCCGACTACGAGGAGGAAGACGGTGATTATGAATCTGAAAATGGCAGCGAAGGTACGGTTTTATCTTCGCGTCTGTTTTGTTGACATCGATATGAACGACGTGATTTTTCCCTTTGCGAATTTGCCCTCTTTTTCGTTCGCAAATGTTGGCCTGGCGGCGAACGCGTTTTTGTCTTGTAGTCTCTCTCTCTCTCTCTCTCGCGCGCGCTAGAAATTAATCCGACATTTTCAACATCTCACCGTATCTTTTTCACCGGAACAGAAAACTTAGAAGGAGAAGAAGAAGAAGAAGAAGAAGAAGAAGCGACCACTTCGGAAGGCGCGACGGCGACTCCACCGCTCGGTATGAAACCGTGGATTGGTTTACAATCCATGCCGCAACCGACGCGCGATAAAATTGCGGAGCACATGCGACGACAACAAACAGAAACTGGGGATAACGAGTTAACCGTTGTATTAATTGGTAGACAAGGTGTGGGGAAATCGAGCACGGTGAACGCTCTGATAAACGAGAAAGTAGCGAATGATCAACCGTTCGTGCAGGAAACGGTCCGACCTTTGTTGGCATCTCGAGCGGCGGGAGGGTTCAACGTCCACGTCATCGACACGCCGGGTTTGTTGGACGGTGAATCTGTTTCCTCGAACGGTTTGATGGCTTTGAGAGCCGCGTTGGACGATAGAAAAGTGCACTGTTTCGTGTTTATGCAAAGGTTAGACTCGTGGAGGTGCGATTCTGGAGACGAGTTGATGATTAGAGCCTTGTGCCAACACTGCGGCGCGGATGTTTTTGACCGAGTCGTCTTGGGTTTCTCTCACGGCGAATTGAAGCCTCCAAACGGCGAGACCACGCAAAAACTTATCGAACGCAGATACGCACAGACTGTTTCCATGATTAAAACTGAATTGAAAAAAGCGCGAAAGAAAAACTACAACGATTTCTCGCCGCCGATGGCGGTTGTGGAAAACAGCTCCCGATGCCCAACTAACGATGAAGGCGAAAAGTGTGTCACGTTAGAAAACGACGAAAAAGTCCCGTGGTTACCAGCTTTAGTCGGCGCCATGGTCGATGCGTCCATTCAATCCGTCAAGAAAGCAGACGGCGACGGCAAATCTTACTACCTCTTCGACTACAAAAAAATTAAGAAATCCGGCGCCAATCCTAACACGAGGCACAAGTTGTGGATGTTCCCCGCGTTTCTTGTTCAATGGTTCGTGCTTAGACCAATCATAGTGAAAGTCATCCGAAACGACATCCGCAAAGATCGCGCGATTGATCGTTACGCGCTTTAATAATAATAATAATAATAAGAAGAAGAAGAAGAACAAAGGTTAATATTTCCTATATCATCAATATATACAACTCGACTATGCTTTTTGCGCTACGCATGTACAATTTGGGCGCTTCTAAATTTCTAGATATACGTATGTACATTTTATATAAACTGACTTCTAAATGACCCCTAGTTACGGTCAATCCCTCCACGAGAGTCTGAAAGTTCGCTTTCTTGCTCGACTTCACTGTCCGAACTCAATCCAGCGAACGGTTTCCCGAAGTAGTAGTCTTCCAAGTTCTCCTGGGCAAGCGGGTCTGTACCGAAACCTTCGGGGGCACTTTGTTCGAGAAAGCGAATAAGCATCGGAGAACTTGGGCGATGCACGGAACCTTCCTCGTTAATTGAATCTATCGCGGGAATATATTTGTTCTTCTTCTCCGACGCAGGATTCATGATGTTCGCGTCATTGTCTTTACGTTGCTCTGGGCTTTCCCGCTTTTCTTGATCCAGCACCTTTTTGAAGAAAACATTGTGCTGTTCTATGTTTCCATCGCCGCCGATGCTTTTACTCGTCGCATTGGCGTCATCCGCTATGATTGCATCCTCGTCGTGATCGCCCGCATCCATGGCTACCGAAACGACGCCGCATAAAACAAAAAGAACGCCAAAACCGGAACCAAAGGTAATTATATCGCCAAGAGCAATCCAGCCTATCATTGAACCCAAAACGACGGATCCGCCCACAACAGTCGAAGTCGAAATGGAAACGGGAACGCCGAGAGATGAGACGTAAAAACTTAATATTTCTGCAGTTCCAACCGACAAGCCTGCCAAACACGCCCAAAGAATACCTTTCATGTCGTACCGTAAGATGTCATAAAAACCGGCGCGAAGAAAAATGCCCAGAAAAGATGAACCCAGAATCATGGCAACGATTTGCAAAATGACCCCGCCGAGAACAGGATTCATAGTGTCCGCTCCCTTCTTTATGAAAACATTATACAAGGCGTATGCCATCGCGCACGCAACCGCCGGTCCTATCCAATCGACCAATTCTAGTTCTATTGTCTCGTTTGCAGCGAGAGCGGAACCGTCGAAGCCCAACAATGCGGCAATTGTCACACCGCTACCTTCCGCTCCAGTAACAGACGAGGCGACGCTACAAATACCTGCCACGACGACAGGAACGCCTATCATCGCCTTCAAACCGAAACTTTCGCTCAAGAACAAGACGCCGAGGATTACGTCAAATACTACGGACCCTCCGATGATTATCGGAATCGATTGAGACGCCGCGACGCCTAAAGATGAGACGTAAAAGCTTAACATTTCTGCTGATCCAACGGCGAGACCCGCTCCAACGCACCACATAATACCAACTCTATCGGATTCTTTCAACTCTTGCCAGACGTCGCGATCACTTTTCCTCTGATCGAAGAATAAGAGTCCAACACCTAATAAGCACGCGACGAATTGTAAAATAACTCCTCCCAACACCGGCGAAATCGAGTAGCTTCCCAGTTTGATAAATACGTTGTACAACGCGTACGATGTTGCACACAAAGCTCCTGGGATGCCCCACACGAAGATGTGTGGCGCGCATTGTCTTTCTTCTCCAACTTTCTCCAGGAGCGTATTGGCGTTTGATAATCTATCGGTTCCCTTCGGCGACAGCGATATCGACCTTCTCGTCGAACTCGCCGACGACGCAATCGACAATCCGTCTTCGCTGCCCTTGCTACGTCCTCGTCTGTGTCGCATCGCTCTTCGATATCTCGCCATGTCCGAAAACGAGTCGTTGTGCTGACTTCTTCTCCTCCCCAAACCGGATTCCAAATCTTCTTCTTCCAAGTATTCTTCCTCATCGCCCGCGACGCTTCCACCCAAGCCGCTCAGAGAGTGAATAGAACCAAACCTTCCCCCAACTTTCAACGAGCGCGCGGACGGCGTCACCACGCTTCCGAAATCTGAAACGCTGTTCGCTTCTTTCGACGAGGAGGAACCGCAGTTGGAGTCCTGCCTCGCGCGAGCAGGAGGACGAGTACCGACGCTCTCGACCTCCTCGGTCGCGCCGTAGTTCTTCGCTTCGTCCCCGCTCCTGCTCATGGTGGTGATGGTGGTGGCATCGTCATCGCTCGTCTCTGGCTCCCATCGTCGTGGGGTTTGTGCGTCGTGAGTTTATGAGGACGGTGAGTAGTGAGGAGGATTACTTTTTTTCCCGAAAGGTCGGTCATATAGTGTTACGCTTCAGAAAAACATCAAAAGCAAATAGAAGAGCTCTCTCTCTCTCTCTCTCGATCTCAATCTCTCCATCTTCTCTCGCACTCGTCGCGGTAGAAAGGTTTGAGAAGAAGTACCATCGGAAGAAGAAGAAGAAGAAGAAGAAGAAGAAGTTTATAGTCGTTGGCGAGCGACACGCGCATAAAAAGAAAAGCCTCCTCTCGGCGCGGATGCAACTCAACGGGTGTTGAAAATTGGACTGATGATGCACCGATACGCATCATCGGTGGGGAACACGCGACGCTGACAGAAGAAGAGAAAAACGAAAGAAGGAGACAATTTTGCGACAAAATGACGTACGTCAAAGGAACGTTCTACGCGTTCATCACCGCGATATTATACGCCTTAGTTTCAATTTTCAGTAAAATTTTGGACGAGAGGCACAAATCGATATATTTTGCGCTTCTGTGCGCGTACGTCACGCTGTGGATCGTGTTCGCGCCTTTGCGAGTGATAGAGCGACATCAAGAAGGACAAGACGAAGTCGGAGGGGAGGAGAAAGTAAACAGCGGAGGGACGAGCGATGACGTTGGTATTCGTCACGACGAGTCCGAAGGCATGCAGAAGAAGCTTCGGAGGCATAAGATGTACGATAGTTACGCGTTTCTCCCTGGCTTGGTCGGAGGAAACCGGGAACACGTGGAAAGTATTACTACTACTACTACGTTTGCTTCTACTTCTCCATCTTCATCCGCCGGCGTCGGTGTCGTCGCTGACGTTGAAAAAGGCGAAAAAGAACCAAAAAAGTTCAGCAGATACTGTTGCCGGCCAAACAAGAAAACGCTCGCTCTCATCACGATGGCGTTTTTTGATTTTATCGCGAATTATTCGGCGATTCTTTGCTTCAAATTTACTTCGGTAACGTCGGGAACGATTATTCAAACAGCCACGGTGCCCATCTCGTGTACTCTCGGGTTTCTCTTCATGAATCGGAGGTATTCTAGGCGGCACGTAGGAGGCGCTTTTGTGTCCATGGCGGCTCTCCTCTTCCTCATAGTTTGCGACAGTTTAGAGGTAAATGAAGAGGGTAAAAACGTACCGCATCCAGACAAAAACCCGGTCCTAGGAGACGTGCTCGCGTTTTCTGCCGCCATTTGCTTTTCGGTGACGAATATTTTGCAGGAATATTCAATCGATAGCGGAGTCTATCAAAACGAAATTTTGGCCGCGTTTGGATTTTACGGCACTCTTCTCGCAATAGTAGCGCTTTTCGCGGAACACAATTGGAACCCCGAACTTTTGATGGACTTCTTCATTAGAATAGAGCACCACGACGTTCTGATATACGTATTGACTTCGGTGGCGTTTTTCGCTTCCGCTTCGAGTGCATACAGAGCTTTAAAATACATCGACGCGGGCACGTTCAACGTGGTGTTGTTACAACAGAGTCTTTTAGTCGGTTTAGTGCGCTTATTCGGCTTCGACGGTGGATTTAGTTCTACCACGCAAGCTGGTATTTTTATTGGCACGTTCATAGTACAAGCAATCGGTATACTCGTCTACGCAACCGCCGGTGACGTCAAGCACCGCGAAGAAACTTCGGGAAGCGAGAGCGAGAAACGATCGATTTTAGCGAAACGATAACGCGCCTCTCGGTGGCTCTCGTAACAAACGAATAGATACTTAGAAAGAGATAAGAGAGAGAGATGAGAGAAATGAATAATTTTATGTTGTACCGCGGATTAAACGTTTGTATTTTAATATTCAGTCATATATGTATCATTTTGTCGTCGCGGAACCTTTGTGTGCGCGTGTGCGTTTGTGTGTATTGCTTACGAGTACGAACTCGCGATTTCAAAAAAAAAATCATCGCGAGCGCAGCACGTCACAAAAAAATTGTCTCGCATTTAAATAAGGAAGCCCGCCGCGCGCGACTTTATTTATAAACGCACACTTGTTGTTGTTTGGATTTGTGAGTGCAATCATGACCGTCGCTTTTGCGTCGTCGTCGTCGTCGTCGCGTTTCGTGAAACAATCGTTTCGCCGTGGTTTCTCGACGACGAAAACGAAGAACAACAACAAACTTCCGACTCGAAGCTTTGTCGCGAAGAATTCAATCTCGGAACAACAACAGAAACAACTCTCCGTGGACGAACGGTCGTTGGATTACCGCGCGCCCGGGTTTACCGTCGGGGAGAACGTGTCGACGAGTAAGCGCGTGCTGCCGAAACGCATCATACTGATACGCCACGGCGAATCGCAAGGGAACATCGACGAAACCGCGTATCAAAACACTCCAGATTGGCAGATTCGGTTAACCGAGAAAGGGAGGGCGCAGGCGGAGCAAACCGGGAAGATGTTGAGAGAGATGCTCGAGCAAGATAAGATCGAGGAGCCGGAGAAGGACCCGAAAGTGTTTTTTTACATCAGTCCGTACAGACGATCGAAGGAAACCGCGGCTGGGATCGCGAAAAGTTTAGATCCGGAGATGATCATCGGCGTGCGAGAAGAGCCGCAGTTGCGCGAGCAGGATTTCGGGAATTTTCAAGACGGGCAGATGAGCAAGACGAAGAACGAGAGGCAAGCGTTCGGGAGGTTTTTTTACAGGTTCCCAGACGGCGAAAGCGGTGCTGACGTGTACGATAGAATGACAATTTTCGAAGATCACATGGTGAGAGATATCGACAACGGGCGGTTTAGCGGAAGCACGAACATGGTTTTGTGTACGCACGGTTTAACGCTGAGGATATTTTTGATGCGATGGTTTCATTGGACGGTGGCAGAGTATGAAAGAATCACAAATCCGGCAAATTCAGTACCGATTATATTGGAGAGAAGAGAGGAGGATTGGACCGTCGTGAGTTGCGAACCGGATTGGGACAATAGCGTCGTCGACGAGGAGGATGCGGATTTGTGTGCTCATCACGCTGTCCATACGAAAGAGTGCTATGAATTGACGGAAGAAAGCATGGCGGCGTTGGAAGGGTGCACGGACGATATGTGTACGATGATTTTACCGGAGGAGTGTTGGGAGAGAGCGTTAAATTTAGGCGTGAGTGACGCGACGGAGTGTTCCATCAACGGCGGCGCGGTATCGTGGAAGCCGACGTAAGAACGACGAATGGCTCTCTTTTACTTCTGTATGACTATTTATTTAATACTATTGATATATAACAACAAAACGCGGTGCTGAAAAAAGTCAATCTTTATTACATACATGTGCAACTACGCAGAACTTGTCTTCTATTTGCGTCTGCGCGGTTGTGCCTGCCGGTTTGTGTCACCTGCGACAGAGACCGCCCGGAGCTCTGCCGTCCGACGTCTCCGCGGCGGGCTTATTTCTTCGGCGGCGACCAATACCCATGTAATCCCGGAGGCACATGCTCGTCCATCAATTCAATTTTACACTCGTATCCTGTTTCAATTTTCTTCGCGTCAAAGATGTACAGAAACGTTTTGTCCAAACCGGCATCGTTAACGAGTTGTAATATGTACCCATCGTCTTCATCTACCGCGTCTGGTTTTGCAGCAAAAATTGGTTCTTGCACGAAACATCTTTCCCCGTAGTAATACACTTGGTCGATGGCTTTCTCGCCGCTACCATTCGCGCACGGGGACACGTCGTACTTTACCAAGCACTGGTTCGGACCCCACTTTCTGCTATCTTTGACGACGGTGCCGCCCGTATAGACGTATTTATGCTCCTTACCGACCATGGTTGGATTCATGCACGGAAACTCGCAGCATCGGTCCGACAAAGACTCTTGTTTCACCTGCTTCGAGTCTTTTTTCGACGGGTTCACGGTAAATCTCGTGTATTCCGTTCTCGATCCGTCTTGCCAGAACGCCGGAGTGACCATATCCAAGTTCATGGAGAAATCCATAAATTTCCACGGGATTGAGTCCAAAAACACCTCGCCGGTTTCTTCTCTTTCAAACGCGTTTACGTGGTGGAAGAAAAACTGGTTCTTCAACTCGTAAGACTTCGCGACTTCGTTACCACTCAACATTTTCTTAGCCTTCTCAGTCCTCGGAAACATCCACAAGATTGGTCTTTTCCCATCTTGCATGGCAATCGTTTCCGCCAACGCGCACTTGGCGAACATGTACTCGGTCATCAATTTTTGAAAATCTAAACTCGTCGGGTTTTGGAACAGACAATACCAATTCTCCGTGACTAACATGTCGTGAAAAAATCCAAACGTCGCGTTCGGCACATCGAAATCCACGCGTTTCTTCTCCGTGCCGTCTTCGTTCCACTCGTAAAACGCGGCTTTGTTCGAAGTAAACGGAAACGCGCTCGGTTGCGACTCGATTGAAAACGCAATCAAAGTTCTCTCTTTCGTCTCTTTGTTTTCTTCCACTCGGTAATGCGCCGCCATTTGCGGTACTCTCAACGCTTGTCCTAACACCTCGTCCACTTCCTTCCCAATCGTATTCAGATCGTTCTTTCTCAACTCGTGAGGCTTGCCACCTTCCCACAACGCGTACACTTTCTCGTTCCACTCGACGACCCCGGTGTTCGCCACGTTCTTGACGTCAAAATCAAACGGGTTATAAAACGAGTCGCCCTTGGGATTCCCCACGGCAAACGCGCCTTTGTATAGCATTTGCTGCGCTTCGCGTTCGTCGTAAAAACCTTTCGTCTCGACAAAGTTATGCTTGAACTGAATGTTCGTTTTATCCTCCTCCTCGGACGAAGAAGGCGCCGTGAACTCGTACGAGTGCACTAATCCATCGCCATCGAAGAACTGGTTGATCTCTTTCCCGTAAATGTCCAACATCCCGGGTCCGTTTCTAAACAACGTCCCGCCTTGCAACCCAGAGGGAATCTCTCCGTCCACGACGCACGCTCTCGGTATCCGCCTCGCGTCCGCGTCCGACTGCGTCTGGTTGCTCAAACTCGTGTTTCTGTAAATCGACCGCCAATCTTTGATGGTTTGATTCGTCGGGTTCCAGGTTAAGTTTTCCGGACCAAACGGACCCTCTGGAATCGGGTCTCGCGGTAACGTCCACGGAATCGAAACTCTCGCTCGACTGTTGTCGCAGCTTTCGCTCGAAGAAGAAGAAGAAGAGGGTGAATTTGCTGCGACGTCACTCGGTTCGCGGACGACGTTTCGAGTGACGACGACTTTGACGCTTTTCTTCTTCGTCTTGTCGCGAACGACAACTTTCAAAGCGAGTCGTCGAGAGCCGCCGCACGACGAGAGCGCACTCGTCGACGAAGAAGAAGCAAACATGACAAAGTCGAGTTTTTGTGTGGGTCGTCGCTGTTGTTGATCTCGCGAGAAGAAAGAGAGCGCTTTAGAATTTTGAGGTGGATGTCGAGGAAGGAGAACCACGAATTTCACGAAAACACGCGAGCAGAGAGAGAAAATCGAGAGAAGAGAATATTAATAAATCACCCGCGCGCGACACATCTAATAAAATCATTTTCTTTGATTAAAAGTAGCGTCATATCATTCGTTTCCTCCTCCGAATCCGAACGCGAACGACGTCGTTTGCGCGAAGATGGAGGAAGACGCGTTCTCTTTTTTTTTTTGCTTCTTGTTCTTCTTCTTCTTAGTATTATCGTCGTCGTCGTCGTCGTTAAAATCCTCGTAATCGTTGCGTTCGTTCGGAGCTCGCCGCGGCTTCTTCTTCGCGGCGGCGTCATCATCCATTTTTATCGCGCGCTGTCGAGCGTCCGCGAGTATTTCTGGGTACGCCTCGCGCATTCGCGCTTCGAAGGCTTCGCCGAGGGAGTGACGCTGCGCTTTGTCGTCGTATCCGCTCACTAAGTTGCTGTTTTTGCTGTCTAAAATTTTGAGGACGGTTGGCATGTTGGATCGAGAGACGAAGTTCGCCGTGAGCGCTAAGTGGACGTTTTTGTCTTCGTCTTGGTTTTGGTCGTCTTCTGACAGTGGTAAGTTGACGACGCAATGCCACCATTGGCTGGGTACAAAAATAACGTCGCCGGGCTCACATATCGTCTCTTGAAAGTGACGCGCTTTCGTTTTCTCTCCGTCGTAGTCGTCGTTTTCGTACACGCACGCGTCGTAAAAGTTTTCATACCATTCTAACGGCGTCAAAGGACACACGACGTTTGCGTTATCTTCCGATGGGAAAACGCCGGGTGGCACTTCGTCTTGTGGGAACAAAATCCATTTCTTCCGTCCTCTGATTACTGCGTTCCACGCGGACGTCCCGTTCGGATCTACGTGAAACGTTGAACCCGATCGATTCGGACCGAATATCACCCACTTATAATGCGGTCGCTTTTCCTCTCCTAACACTTTAAAGTAATCTCCGTCTCTGGTAAAAATATTGTGAAATAAACTCCCTTCTTCAAACACCCCGGTATTTTCCGTCCACATCTCCTCTTTCGCTTTCGGATCGAACAGCAAGAGTTTGTTATCGTCCATATCGTTTTCCCGCAAACAATACGAAACGTAATTTTTCAAAGAAGTCCGATACCCGCCCACTAAAAACGTCTCCTCGCCGTACTCTTTCAGCAACGCCTCGTTCGTCTTCCACTTCTCGATCGCTTTCCAATTCTTCGCCAATCCTCTCAAAACGACCGGGCGATTGTTCTTCTCAAACTCCTCGCGAAACGCGCGCTCGATCGACTTCGAAGTCGAAGTCTCGCTTTCGTCTTCGTCTTCGTCTTCGTTACGGCAGTCAATCTCGGGCACGGTGAACCTCTCGACCCACGTCTGTTTAATCTCTATGTTGTTTATTCGTTTCGGTAGATACAAAGCGTCGGAATAGAGTCGTCGTCGCGCTTTTTCTACCGGCGTCTTCTTCTTAGTATTAGTATCATTCCTCCTATTCGTTTCCAAATTCTCCTCCTCCTCCCTCTCGTAGAGCGCCTTCCAACTGTCGCACGAACTAAAGTCCGCCTTCTCCAACCCGTACTTTTGCAGATACAGCTTTTTCCAGAGCGAATCGAACCGCGCGAACTCAAAACACATCTTCGACGCCAACGCGAATCGCATCAACGTTTTCGCGTCGTCCACGTGTTCGGACAACACGTTATTCAGGAGGATTTCGTCGGAAAGTTTAGAGAAGACGCCCAACGACTTTTCCCGAGTTTGCGAGTGCGTCGCTTTCTCCTTTTCGGAGAGGAAGAAGAGCATGCCGAGAGGTTTGACCTCGTAGTAGTGACGACGACGGTTTGTACTACGAGGAGAAGAAGAAGAAGGAGCGCGCATTTCTTCCTTCTTCTGTTTCTGTCGCGTCGAGAAGAGAAGAGCGCGAAGAGTGAAGTGAATTTTGTTAAACAGCAAAGCACACGCGAGTATTCTATTTCCTATACGTTCGCTACTATACTGGCGTATTCGCAAATTTACTCTTCTTCTCCCGCGGTGGTGGTGCACAATAAGTACCGCGCGAACGCTCGATGGAAATCTCTGCAGTCGTTTTTGCAAAGCGCCAAGTTTCGCCAGTCGTAGAGGCTGTAAAACTCCGCCTCGAGGACGCGGTCGACGGCGGAGTACGCTTCGCGGATGTCGTCGTCGCCGTTGTTATTCGCGCCGCCGTCGTCATCGGTGCTGTCACCACTACCACTAAAATTATTACTACTACTACTACTAATCCTCGCGACCGCTTCCAACACGGATTTCCTTTTCACCTCTCCGATCAAATCCATCCCGCTCGGCGCGTACCGCTTCCTAAACTTCCGGTCGACGACCTCGCGCCGAATCGCGCCTTCAACCGACCTTCTCAAAACGAGCAGTTTAAACGCAGTTTCCAGCGCCAACGGATTCTTCGGCGCGAAATCGACTAAATAGTGTAAACGTTGCCCTTCTTCTTCTTCTTCTTCTTCTTTTTCTTCGCGATAAAAGTCTCTCCTCGATGTCGTCGTCGTCGTTTTGGTGGTCATCTCCAAAACCGTCGCGTGATGTGACATCTGTCTCGGATACGGCAACGCCTCGGGAAAACCATCCAATGGTCGCAACGCGAGGAAGACTTTGACGACCACCCCAATCTCTTCCGAAGAAGAAGATCGACAACAAAAAATAGGGTTTCTTGTTCTTCTTTCTCCTCTTCTTCTGTGCCGAGCGCGTTGTGCGGCGACGACGACATCGCGAGTAGCGCGCGACGACGACGACGAGAAAGTTTTCATTTTTTGTAACGACATTTTCACTCTTTAAGCGCGGGGAAAATACGTCAGAGATGCGAGAGTATACAACACACAGAGAGAGAGAGAGAGAGAAAAGAACATGTCGACCGCCGCTCCCGTGTGTAGGAATTAAACTTTCCTCCTCGCTCGTTGCTTTTTTTGCGCGCGTTGAAGACGAGAAGTAATGAGACACGACGACGAGAGAGACGACCCGTACCAAATCCTCGGCGTGTCCCCACGCGCGGATGCCAAAACTATCAACGACGCGTATCGCAAGTTGGCGCTGCGATATCATCCAGACGTCGCGAATAATAATAACGACGGCGGCAGTCAAAACAACAAGAACAACAACAGAACGTTCGACAGACTGACGCGGGCGCGAGAGCGCGCGCTGAGGCGAGTAGGAGCGACCGATGGGAGGAATAATGGTAAGAATGGATATTATTATTCCGGTTGGCGAGAGGCGACTCGACACGGCGACTTTAAAGGAGGAAAACGAGCCGCCGCCGGGGAAAATTTTTATCAGAAGTACGACCATTTATACGAACGGAGAAAACATCCCATGCACGTCGGGCGGCAATACGGCGGCGGCGTTTTGTTGCTGTGGAGTTTGAGCTTAGTGTGTTTCGGTAGTTTTTTGTGGGAGCTTTCGAGCGCGGAACATAAAGTCGGGCCGGCGACGGAGAAGCGAAGAGAGAAGCGAAGGAAGGAGGAGTTCGCGAGACGAGAGAAAGCGAGGGAGATTGGACGAATGGAAAGAGGAACGAGCGGTGGAAGCAGCGGTGCGTCCGCGAGAAAGAAGAAGACGACGGAGAAAGTCGTGCCGGAGATGATGTCGATGATGGGAAGCAGTCGACACGTGGCGAGGTTAGAGGACGGAGGCGTTTTATTCGTGGAGGATGAAGAAGACGAGGAAGAAGAAAAATTCGATCGCAAAGGATACTACGAGACGACGACGACGAGAAACGGCTCAGCTGGAGCGAAATTTAAACGCGTCAAACCGTTCGTTTCGAAACACGCGGAACGGACGAAGCAAAACGCGCTGGCGCAGAAAAACTTATCGGCGGAGGAAATCGAGAAAGCGTTGGAACAAATGCGAACGATGGAACGCGAGATTGAGTGTTGCGCGAAGTGCGGATGGCCGTTACCCTATCAGAGCACCATGTCTTGCCCTGCGTGCGGAGCGAGAACCATACAAAAACGAGACGTCGTTCGCGTCGTCATCAACAAGAAACAACAGCTCGTCGAGAATAACAATAGCGAAACAAGCGACGAAAATGTAGCCGCCGCCGCAAGAGTGAGCACAGCGTCGTAATCATAAAACCCATATGATTATGAAACCAGAGATTAGTATTATGTTGTAAAACAGTAGAAATAGTATAAAAGGGCACGAAATTGATACAAGTAAGAGTCGTCGTCTGCATCATCGCGCAAGCGCGTTGTGGAGTATAGGAGAAATTATGAAATTTTGCACTTCAGACAAAACTTCCCGCCGGGAAAAGGCGAAAAAGCGACAGACTTATCCATCGGCTTTTATACAGAAAAACAATGGCCGACAAAGAGGAATCTCTCGCCGCCGCCGTGAATTTGTTGACGCTCCTCGCCTCAGATTCAGGCAAGGAGACGTTCTTTCTCCCGACTCTCGATGGCGCATCATCGTCGTCATCATCGTCATCATCGAAACAGAAATGCCTTTTTTTCGAGTGCTCTTCGACGGCGTTGCAAGCGCTCTCGAAGATGTTTTTACCGTCCACTCCGGACGCGCTGAAACTGACCGCGTTGAAATCTATCGCGAAGAAAGCGAGACGGGTGGAATTGACGGAAAAGCGAGCGTCATTCAACGATCTGTTCGGGTACGGCATCTCGAAGAAGAACGAGACGAGATTACGAACCCTTTTTACCGAGAGCGAGAAGGAGAAAAGATACGGGGCGGTGATCAGCGTTCGTTTGAAGTGTGGAGAAAGCGTGGCGGTGTGTGGATTGTTTGAAGACGGCGAGAGCGGGTTCGGGAAAGCTTCTTTCACCGTTGATTCGAATCTTTCTCTCTCTTCGTTCGTGGCGTACCCGTTGGCGCCGTCGACGACGTTTCTCGAGCTCCAATCGACGCCGGAGAAGGAGACGGATGAGGTCAAGTGGTTGTATTGCGACGATAAAGGAAACGCGAGAACAGAAGATATGCCGTACTTCAAGTGGAAAGGAAAGTTGCGACCGCATAAGATTTCGCACCAAGAGAAGTTGTATCGAGGGATGCGGAAAGTGCCGGATACGGTGGTGAAAGCCGAGTGGTGGGAGACGAGCAGACCGTTGGCAGAAGAGAGGGCGAGACAGCAAAGAGTAGCAGACGAGTTGCCGCAAAAAGAGATTGAAAAGTTACGAAAAGCGTGCGTTATTGGGAGAGGAGCGATTGATTGCGTGGTGCGAGCGATTCGTCCAGGGGTCACTCCCGAAGCGTTGGACGTGTTGTGTCACGATTACATTTGCGATAAGAACGCGTATCCATCGCCGTTAAATTACTATTGCTTCCCAAAATCGTGCTGCATAAGCGTAAACGAAGTTATTTGTCACGGTATTCCCGATTGTCGACCGTTGGAGGAAGGAGATATCGTGAATATCGACGTCACTGCATTTTTTGGCGGATACCACGGCGACTTGAACGAAACCGTGTTTGTCGGCAGTAGCGGTGACGAAGGCGATAACGCTGAGAAACCAGATAGCGAAGAAGTAGCAGACGGAGTAGATGATAGCAGCAAAAAAGAAGCGTTTAAACTGCTCAAGTGCGCGTACGAGTGTCTCGCAGATGGTATGTCCATTGTCAAACCAGACACGCGATACAGAGACATTGGCGAAAAAGTCTCCGCGGTTGCCTCTAAATATAACTGTTCGGTCGTTAAAACTTACTGCGGTCATGGCATCGGGAAGCATTTTCATTGTTTCCCGAACGTTCCGCACTATAAAGGCAACAAAGCCGCCGGTGCCATGAAGCCTGGTCACGCGTTCACCATTGAACCGATGATCAACCTCGGCAAAGAATGGCGCGACGAGTTATGGCCGGACGGATGGACCGCGGTTACCAAAGATGGAAGCCTGAGCGCCCAGTACGAGCACACGATGGTATGCACGACAGATGGCGTGGACGTCTTGACGAAACGGAATAAAAATAGCCCGAGAGTGTTTCCGTTCACCGAATACGAGGATACCGGAGACGACGACGACAAAGAAGAAGGGGCGGACAAAGAGAAAGTCGTCGCGGAGCTCGAAGAGCTTGTCAACGAATTCAACACCAAGTTGTAGAGGCATAGAAAGTGATGCAAAGAGAGCACACGCAAAAGCTTGTAGGGTAGCGTCGTAGTTTTTTATATGTTGTCATATTATTAGTACCACCATATTTCGAACTGGAAATGCTTCGCTTATTTTTTCTCGGTCTGGTCGTCTCTTGTTTCGCTTTGAAATCGAAGTAAAATCAAGTAGTAAAAATTAACCCTGGCGGCCGAAAACCTGAAAAATCACCACTTTCGAGACAACAAACAAAAGCTTGCGGCGGTAGTAAAAGCCACACCGACTCGACCAAAATGTTTGCCTCTCAGACGACGATAAACCCAAGCTCCTTCGCGGCGCGGGCGCGAACGTCCTCCTCGTGCGACGGAGAGAGTTGCCGATGCGCTTTCTGCGCGAACGTGACCAAGAGAAGGGTGGCGACGAAACGCAATCCGTCCGTCGTCACTCGCGCCGAACAATACCGCCCGGGGATTAACATGCCGGAAGGTCCGGACTCGGACTTGAACAAATGGTCCAGGAAAATCACGCAGCCGAAATCTCAAGGCGCTTCTCAAGCCATGCTCTACGCGACTGGTTTGACCGAAGCGGATATGAACAAACCGCAGGTTGGGATTTCTTCCGTCTGGTGGCAAGGGAACCCGTGCAACAAACACTTGCTTTTGTTAGGGAACGAGGTGAAGAGAGGCGTCGAAGCAGCTTCGATGGTCGGGTATCAGTTCAACACGATTGGTGTATCCGACGGGATTAGTATGGGTACGCCGGGGATGTCTATGTCGTTACAATCGAGAGACTTGATCGCGGATTCCATCGAGACGGTCATGGCCGGGCAATGGTACGACGCGAACGTGAGTTTGCCGGGATGCGATAAGAACATGCCGGGGACTGTTATGGCGATGGGAAGAATTAACCGACCGTCGTTGATGATTTATGGAGGTACGATTCGACCGGGCGTTTCGCAATTGGATGCGAGCAAGTCGTTGGACATCGTTTCGGCGTTTCAGAGTTACGGCCAGTTTGTTACGGATGCCATTACCGAAGACGAAAGAAAGGATATCGTGAGAAACTCGTGCCCAGGCGCTGGAGCGTGTGGCGGCATGTACACCGCGAATACCATGGCATCTGCTATCGAGGCTTTGGGGATGACGTTGCCGTATTCCAGTTCAATCCCGGCGGAAGATCCGTTGAAGATGGACGAGTGTTTCTTAGCCGGGAACGCGATTAGGCACTTGTTGGAGATTGATTTGAAACCGAGAGACATCATGACCCGAGCGGCTTTTGAGAATGCGATGACGATTGTTATTGCTCTCGGTGGTAGTACGAACGCGGTGTTGCACTTGATTGCCATGGCGCACGCGTGCGGGATTACTTTGACCTTGGACGATTTCCAAGCCGTGAGCGACAAGACGCCGTTCATTGCGGATTTGAAACCAAGTGGGAAGTACGTCATGGAAGATGTTCACAAAGTCGGTGGTACTCCGGCGGTGTTGAAGTATCTCATGGCGAATGGTTTGATTGATGGCTCGTGCATGACGGTAACGGGTAAAACGTTGGCAGAAAACTTAGAAGCCTGTCCAGATTTGAAGGAAGGGCAAGATGTGATCGTGCCGTTGGATAAACCGATTAAGAAGACTGGACATTTACAAACGTTATACGGAAACATCGCTCCGGAAGGTTCGGTGGCGAAAATCACCGGTAAGGAAGGTTTGTACTTCAAAGGTACCGCGATTTGCTTCGATTCCGAGGAGGAGATGCTCCAAGCGTTGGCTGAGAATTCTAAACAGTTTGTTGGTACAGTCATTGTCATTCGTTACGAAGGTCCGAAGGGTGGTCCAGGTATGCCGGAAATGCTGACCCCGACGTCTGCGATCATGGGCGCTGGCTTAGGTAATGACTGCGCGTTAATTACGGATGGGAGATTTTCAGGCGGGTCGCACGGTTTCGTCATCGGTCACGTCACGCCGGAGGCGCAAGAAGGCGGTCCGATCGGTTTGATTGAAAACGGGGACGAGATTGAAATCGACGCGGAAAAGAGAACGATGAATGCATTGAATGTCACGGAAGCGATGTTTGCTGAGAGAAGAGCCAAGTGGAAAGCGCCACCTTTGGAGGCGACGAGCGGTACGCTGTATAAGTATACCAAATTGGTGGCGAGCGCGTCGAAAGGTTGCATCACTGACCTTTAAACATATTTTTAATATCTAATACAGTAATATATTATCTATTGAAAGTGCTGCTACATTCTCTATTTATCATCTATCTATACTTTATATTTCATTAATCGCGCCGTTTATGTAGTGCTAATTTTCTTCATTCATGCGGCGCTGGTCTGTCATCTTCGTCAAACGACCACACCGAAAAGTGGTGGTTCAGCGATCGAACGCCGTGTAAACGCTTTCTAGTCCTGCTACTCAAGGCGCCTTTCTCATCCTTCTCTCTCTTAACGTAGAATATGCGTTTAATGCGCGAGTGTGTCAGCGCCATGGCGCACATCAAACACGGTTCGTGCGTCATGTAAATGTCGTACCCGGTGCACAGATACGGCTTGTCGGGGATACCGGTTGATTCAGCCATGACTTTTGCCGTCACAGATTTCCGGCGCTTCTTAGCCTCTGGAGACGTCAAATCTTCAATTTCTTCATGGCCATCAGCTTTTTCACATTTCGCAGTTTCGTTACTCTTATCGGTACCATCGCGCGCTTCTGGAAACAGTTGTAAATCCAATCTCGCGACTTTCTCTATGGCAATCATCGCGCAGTGTAGCGTAGGAAGACACCTCCTCAAAGCTCCACCATTTTCGTCATCACTTTCTCCATTCTTCGCGCACGCGACCACCTCGCCGGTTTTGGGATTCACAATTTCGCACCATCTCTCGTCGTCTTCCTCTTCTACTTTCGACATCAACGCTCTCGCCCTCTCCGTCGCCGTCCTCCTCGCCTCGTCGTCCAGCTTCGACTCGTTTGAGTTCACCTCGCCTTTCGCCGTGGCCAACAATACCGACGGCCACCACTCGTTCGCGCGTTCCAGCTCTTTCTTCGAGAGCACCTGTCGGTTCGGGACGAAACACGACACTAAATCTTCCGTCGTCGTATTCGTCGCCTCTAAAACTTTCCTCGCGTACTCTTTGTTTTCCTCTCCGGAGATACCTACGAAGAAGAACACGCTCTCCGAGTCTTCCGGGTTCGCTTTCACTCTCCGAACGTGTTTCGGCGGCGCGCCAAAATCATTTCCCTCGCCTTTCTCCTCGACATTTTCCTCCTGTGCACCAAATGCCGGTCGCGCGGATGATATCATCTCGCGCTCGTAACTCGACACTTGCTTCACCGCCATCGAACACGCGCGTTTGGGAATGCGGACGCAAAATGCGCTCGTTTTGGAAAGTGGGATTGGAATCGTTGGCGCGACGAAGAACGGAGGCGACGACGCTTCGTCTCCGCTTTTCAACAGAGACGGTGGCATTGTCTCTCACGTGGTCATCGTTATCATTATCGTCGTCGTCGTCTTTGTCGTCTTTGCGCGTGTTTAAAAGAGTGAGAGATAAAATTACGCGTATCGGTAAATAAGTTTTTCAGATAAAAAAAATTCCGCTAAGACACTTGACTTTGCCGCGAGTATCGCGCCGCGCACGGGAAGAAGATCTTCTCCGCGACTTCGGACCGTTAAAGTTCTTTACTTCTTCGGCTTGACTGCTTTGGTAAAATACATTACGGTGTAAATACCCGTCTTGCCGCCGTCGACTAAAGCGTCGGCGCCCTTCTTCAAAAACCCGCTCACGCCGACGCTTCCCTTCGGAGCGATTCTGATCATCTCCAAAAACAAGACCAAGTAGTGGGTAATCGCGCGTCCCCAAATGGTCGTTTTGAAGCTCCAGAAATCTCTGAACGGCGACCATCTTCTGTACGGGTCGATGGGTTCGTACCAGTTCACGTCGCTGGTTTTCACCAAATCTTCCTCTTCCTCCAACTTGAAGCCCGCTTTTTTCATGGCGTTCGAGACGTCTTTGCAGCTTCGCGCGGTCGGTAAACCGTTCCCTAACAAAATATCCTGTCTGATTTGTCTGTGCTTTTCGTTTTTCGGGTCGTACTCTTCGGTTAAACACCACTCGTAAGAGGCGAACACGCCCCCCGGTTTCAACACTCGAAAGATTTCCGCGTAGCACTTTTCCGCATCCGGCGCGTGACACGTCGCTTCGATTTGATACACCGCATCGTACGTATTATCCGGAACCGGAATATTCATGAAATCCGCCTTGATAAACCCACAATTATCGTGTCTCCCGGTCGACTTGTTAATCTGTTCTCCTCTCGAAATTTGAAACGCGTTGTTATTCAATCCCGTCACGTCCGCCCCCGTAAACGCGGCAATCTCTCTCAACGGGCCACCAATCCCGCACCCGACGTCTAAAACCTTATCTCCTTTCTTCACGTTCAACTTAGAGGCCAAAAAATGCTCGTGTCGAATGATTGATTCTCTCAAGGTTTCCCATTTGTACCGGTGCGCGAAGTGGAACGACTCGCCCCAGCCATACTCGTAAAACGAGGTTGCTAAATCGTAGTACTTGTTCACGACGTCCGTGTAGTTTCCCGTGCGCTTAGAGTCGTCTTGCTCTTTGAAGTATTCCTGTTGCGTTGCGTTGAAGAGACGCGGAAGAAGATGAAGAAGAAGAAGAAGAAACGAGAAGAGCGATGACAGGTCAGTCTCTTCAGAACGCGCGCGTGAAAGTATATCTAATCAAAAATCATCGAGAGAGAGAGAGAGAAGAAATTTCCAAAAGAGCACACACACCTCGTAATCTTTCGTCACTTGTTCGCTCTCCTTGCGATCGACGTTCCCGCCCATGTGCTTGACGTTGAATTTCTTGTTTTTAGACGCCATGTGTTCTATTCGTTTTTCTTCTCCTTTGAACTCTTCTGACACCCGACACTCGTTAGCGTGTTGTGCGGCGTTTTTGAAGTATATCCGTGTGGATAATCAATCGGAGATCTCGTTTTACCACAAAATGTGTTTAGGGTGTGAAACCCTAACCCCAAAACCCTAAACCCGATAGGGGAAAAGTCGTTATAAAAACACCACAAAACACCCATCACGCACACGAACAACACCTTTCGTAACTTCGGTCGCGCCTCCTCTGTCGTTCTCATCAAAAGGGAGAGAGAGAGAGAGAGAAGGAAAAAGAACAGAAGAGATAGAGAGAGAGAGAGAATATATATACACGTAAACAAATGACTACTCCAGAAGAAGAAGAGGAAAGGCGAAAAGGGATTCTTAGAGATT
>Ga0255765_1002366_pt1 | contig 21474 bp, 24 predicted proteins | sample 041ome_8_FD_179965 | JGI IMG/M metagenome (GOLD analysis project Ga0255765, IMG submission 179965) | Coastal salt marsh microbial communities from the Groves Creek Marsh, Skidaway Island, Georgia - 041407BS metaG (version 2) | ecosystem: Environmental > Aquatic > Marine > Intertidal zone > Salt...
ACTACATCCTGGTACTGTAGACTCTAAACTTTCAAAACCTTTTCAGAAAAACGGGAAAGAATATTTTTCTCCTAAATTTTCTGCTAAAAAATTGGTTAATGTAATTGATAAAAAAACAACTGATGACGACGGCAAAATTTTTGCCTGGGATAACGCTATAATCCCATACTAACCATTTGGTTTATATTCTGGTATATTTGAATTTGTAAAATGCTTATGCCAAAATTGTTCTGTGAATTGAGCACCTAATCTCATAAAAACATACACAATACATAAAGTTATAATGGCTCTTAAAAATAGAGTTATGATTATATTCGCTCCAATAAACGAAACTACAAAAGTATCTTCAATTATACTGTGAAGCATCCCTACTAAAACTAAAACTCCGAACACATCTTTATAATGTAGTTTTCCAGTTTTGACCTCTTTTATTAAAAGACCTGCTCCAAAACCTATTCCTAAAGTGACACCAACAACTGCAATGGTTGATGCCTTCTCTCCAACACCTAGAAAATTTAAAAAAGGTTTAAGAGCCCTTTCAATTAGTTTTTCAACACCAATATATTTTAAGAAATCTAAAATTATTACTAAAGCAACGATAATAACAAAAATCAATCCAAGACCTTTTAACTGAGCTATTGCCCAACTAAGAAGATCTGATGTGCTCTCTAAACTTGGCAACAAAATAGTTGCCGGATAATTCATATAGCCAGTAAATTGGAAAAATAAATTTAAAAAATAACAAGATAGAATTCCTAAACCTAACCTAATAAATATCATTGTACGCGCCCTAACGCCTGCTTTACGACAAATAATAATCTCTATTGGTAATGAATGTGTGAATAACATGAGAAGACCCAATATACTTGCTTGTGCTGCAGTAAAAGGGATATCTGCAGGCAGTCCAGAAAAAACAATTAATCCTGCATAAGGACTAGTAAGCATGGAAGTTGTGAATACTAAAGACATCTGCTCTGGCAAACCTAGTATAAACATTAATGGTGCAAAAAACTTATTTAATATTTGAACAAAGCCTAATTCATCTAGAATTTTTACTACTATTAGAGTAGGAATCATTATGATGAAAAGCTCGTAAGTAATTTCAAGACTTGATTTTGTAAGCTCTTTAATTTTATTCATCAAAAACTCTGTTTCTAGCTATAAATCAATCTATCTTTTTGGAAATAAATCTTCCACATAATAAACGTGACAATAAGTAAATTAATTAAATTCCAAAATATACCATTAACAAATGCAAGTTTATAAGATTGTGTGAGATCAAAAATTTCTCCTGACATCCAACCACCTAACCCCATGCCAACAATTGTTGCCATAATGACAAGACCTACTCGTTCACCAACTTCTTTGATTGGCAAATATTTTCTAACTATCATTGCATATGCTGGTACAATTCCACCTTGTGATAAACCAAACATCAAAGAAACTATATATAATGATAATTGACTATCAAAGGGTAGAAAAAATACTAGAGAAATCATTTGCAATAAAGAGCCTATAAATAAAGTATATACCGGACCAATCCTGTCAGATAAATACCCAAAACCAACTCTACTAATCATTCCTGAAAAAAGCATAACCGCGAGAATTTCAGCTCCAATACTTAAGCCAAAACCTCTTTCTACGCATAAAGCTACAATATGTACTTGTGGCATCGCCATAGCAAGACAACATCCAATTCCAGCTAAAATTAATAATGTTTGTAATGTGCTTGGTGATAGATTTATCAATTTAGAATTATTGTCTTCAACGCTTTGATTAACTTCATTATTTGAAATATTATTTTTTAAAAAAAACGTAATCGGTATCATTATAACTATACAAATTATCGCTATATATAAATAAACATCCTTCCAAGTATTGGTTTCAAGAAAATGACTTATGATCAATGGCCAAAAGGCTCCAGCTACATAATTAGCACTGGCGATTATAGCTACAGCTAAACCTCTTCTTTTTTCAAAAAAATTTCCAATATCAGCCATCGATGGACCAAAAAAAGTAGCAGCGGCAGTTCCCATAAAAATTTGAAGAATTAATAAGTGCCAGAACTCAGTTGAAATCATTCCAATCAGGTATGAGAGTACTAAAATTATAGTTGCAACAATAATTGGTAACTTTAGACCAAACTTATCAATTATTTTCCCAATTAGAAAATTACCAAGACCAAAGCCAACCATTGTGGTTGCATAAAGTAAACTTGCTTTTCCTCTATCTATATTAAACTCACTCTCAATCGCTGGCATTACCACAACAACTGACCACATCCCAACAGTACCTGTTATACCAAGACTAAATAAAAGAATAAGTCTGATCCAGGAATTTAAACTGTCATATTCAATATTTAAGATAGATTTATTCAGTTTGATTAATATCCATTATTTATAAAAATTAGTATTAAACTACACAATACCATTATCTTTTAATTGTTTTATTTCACCCTCAGACAAACCTAATGCTTCAGATAATATTTCATCGGTATGTTCACCTAACAAAGGTGGAGATAATCTGTAGCTTGGAGGAGTATCTTTCATTTTAATTGGATTAGCAATTAGCTTTAATGGTGCTTTTCCTGTTTTTTTATGGTCCATTTCAATTACCATCTCTCTTGCTTTAACATGAGGGTCAGAAAAAACTTGTTTAAGAGTGTTTATTGGGCCACAGCCGATTTTTTGTTTTTCTAACTCTAACAACCACCAAGAAGAAGTTTGCCTTTTAGTAATCTCATTTAGTGTGTTTGTTACAAATTCTCTGTTAGAAACACGATCTGCATTGGTTTTGAATTTAGGATCATTTATAAGCTGTTCTTCTCCAGCTAATTTACAAAATCTTTCAAATGTTGGATCGTTTCCAATTGAAAGGACTATATATCCATCAGAAGTTGGCATAACTTGATAAGGGACTATATTGGGATGTTGATTTCCAAGTCTTTCTGGATTTTCTTCTGTTGACAAATAATTCATTCCTTGATTTGCAAGCCAAGCAACATGAGTATCTAACATACCAATATCAATGAATTGACCTTTGCCAGTAGTAATTTGATGACGAACAGCCGCTAAAATGCCAACTGATGCAAACATGCCTGCCATTAAGTCTCCAATAGGAACTCCAACTTTCATTGGTTCTCCATTAGGTTCACCAGTTAAAGCCATCACTCCTCCCATTGCTTGTATTAGACCATCATAACCTGGTCTTGCTGCATATGGTCCAGTCTGGCCAAAACCAGTGATTGAGCAATAAATTAGTCGAGGAAACTCTGATTTTAAATCATTATATCCAAGACCATATTTTTCCAGAGTACCTGTTTTAAAATTTTCTACCAAAATATCACAATTACTTAATAATTTTTTAACCAAGCCCTGCCCTTCTTTTGTGCTTAGATTAATAGTTATTGATTTTTTATTTCTATTAGCACCACAAAAGTATGCGCTTAGATCTGTTTCCTCACCGTTTTCATTTTTAATAAATGGTGGAGCAAAACCTCTAGTATCATCACCACCTCCAGGTCTTTCAACCTTAATAATATCTGCTCCTAAATCACCTAGCATTTGAGTACAATAAGGCCCAGCCAATACCCTAGTCAGATCTAATACTTTAATTCCCTTTAATGAATTGTTCATAATTTACTCTCACACAGTTCAAATTAATCATTTATTGTTAGAAATATATCTATATAAAATGATATTTCATTGTTTTAATTAAATTTTAGATTTACTAGAACTTAATTAATATTCATGTATATTCTTAACATCTTAAATAATAATCACCAACAAACTTATTCACGAGATTTAAATGACAAAACTGGAAGTTACTAAACCTAATTTTGGAGAATTAACACAGATCGCCAAGGACTTATACTGGGCACATTTTGATCTCCCATTTAGATTAAATCATGTGAACTTATTTCTTATGGATACCCCAAAAGGAATTTTAATTCTAGATGCAGGTTTAAAATCAGACCATTCTGAAGAACATTGGGAAGCTCTAATAAATGGACCACTAAAAGGGAAAAAGTTTGCTGGTTTACTAATTACTCATTATCACCCAGACCATATTGGAATGGCAGGATGGTTACAAAATAAGCTAAATATTAAATGTTACACTAGCAAAAAAGAGCTTTTTACAGCTAAAACATTTAGAGGTATGCCAGATGATGAATATGCTAAAATTTTTAGAAATGTCTTTGTAAGAGCAGGAATGAGTGAAGAAGATATTATTGCTAAAGGACCTGCTACCAGACTATATAAAAATAGAGTACATGAACTACCTGAATTTGAAATTATTGAAGCAGGTCATGAAATTGAATCAAATGATGGAAGATGGCTAGTCAGGACAGATTCAGGACATTCTCCAGAACACATCTCGATGTTAGATTCTGAAAGGAATTTATATTTATCAGGAGATTTTTTATTACCTAGAATATCTCCAAATATCTCTGACAATTTTTTTGATCCTTTAGACGATAGACTTGGAGGGTATTTTAAATATTTAAATGACATCCAATCTATTGGGAATGATACTAAAGTCTTTCCATGTCACGACTGGCCTTTCCAGGATGGAGCTGAACGAGCCAAAAATTTAGTTAAACACCATAACCACAGATTAAGCCTCATATTAAATGAGTTAGAAAATAGAAGCATAACGATAATGGATTCTATTGAAATTATTTTCGATAGGAAAATTGGTGATGAACAAATGCACTTTGCCATAGGTGAAGCAAGAGCTCATTTAATTCATCTTGATGTTACTGGCCAAGCTAAGAGTCAGATTGATGATCGAGGAACAGTTCATTATATGAAAAAATCATAGATTGCTTTTTAATTAAGTATCCCTCAAATATATTTTATTGCTATATATTGTAACAATTTTTAATTATTTGATATTATATTGGCTAAAATTTATTCATTTTAGATAATTCTATTACTAGAACAAAAATAAATTAAGGGAAGCAGTCATCATTTCAATGTGATTAATAAAGAAAAATTTCTATTTCTTTCTTTGTTTTGCTAGAGTTTGGTATTATTTTTATACCAATTAAAAGACACTCTAATATAAAATCTTTAATTTTTTTAAATTCAAAATTATCGTGGTTAAGTAAGGATCCATCTAAATCTGTAAATATAATTATTTCTTCTGAATTCATAGCGTATTTAAACATTTTCGAAATTTACAATTAATTTAAAGATTATAAAGTCTTTTGTCTTACAATAACTGAATTTGATGATTTATTAGGCAGAAGCAAACCCGAAATAATTATCGCTATTGAAATAAGTGCTAGGGATTCAAGAATAAATGAAAAATCATAACCATTTTGAAGCAAAAAGGAAGTTACGGGTAAAACACTTGCACCTGCACATAAATTTATCATAAATTTTATTGATAGAACTCGGCCTCTCCAACTATCTTTAACATATTTAACTAATATGGCGTCCGTAATTGGAACTTGTCCAAAAACAAAAAGCATAGCTACTAACATTATAAATAACAAATCATAGTCAAATGAAACACTGGCAAAATAAATAAAAATTAATTGACCTAATCCCATTGCCGATAAAACAAATTTAGGAGGGATTTTGTCGACCAACCAACCAGTTCCAATTTGTGAAAAAGAAGCAACAGCATAAACAAAACCAGCTAACAAACCTGTAATTGCAACATCATTTGATATCTGTAACATATTAACTTCAAATAATCTTGGTATGAGGAAAGTTAAAGAACCAAATATAAACCCTCCAGATAATGTAACAATACTAAGGCAAATTAGGACTGTTTGCCAATTGGAAGACATAATAGATTCTACTTTATTTGCATCTTTGGAACTCTTCTTAGAAGGTTCTTCATCTAATTCTTTAAGTGCAAAAAACTGAGATATTCCAAATAAAAAACACAATATTGCTGGAACAATAAATGCCAATCTCCAATCTCCATATGCAATTAAAAAACCAGTGAATATAGGTGCAAAAGCAACACCCATGTTTCCCCAAACACCATTAACCCCTAATCTTAAACCAACTTTTCCTGGACGTTTAATTAACATAGCAATTCCCACAGGATGGTAAATAGCAGCAAAAAAGCCTAAAATACCCAAAGATAACCCTAACATATCAGGAGATTGAGACATCGAGGCTAGAAATGCTCCTAAACACAAACCGAATGGATATATAGTAATTAAAATTGGTCTTGAAAATTTATCAGCCAACCAACCAGCTAATGGGGCAGCTGCTCCAAACAATACAACGCCAAGAGTTCCATAAACAATAATTTCTTCATATGAAAAACCAAATTCTCTACCAGCGTCAAAAGCTGCTTTTGCAAAAATTAACATCATAAAATGGTCTAGTAAATGACCTATGTTCAGATATAAATCTGGCATTGAATAAGATTTAGCACTATCAAGATTCATCAATTTCATAACTAAATGTCCTAATAAAATTAGTTAAATAAGTTATTAAGAGTAGAAAGTAGTAAAATCTGTATACTTTAGTTTCTCAACCCTTAGAGCATTCTCAGGGGCTTTAGTGTCTTCATATCCAATAGATACACCACAAACCAGCATTTCATTTTCTTTAAAGTTCAGTTGATTTGCAATTAATGTATGAAATTTAGTGAAGGCCACTTGACCACAAGAGTGAAGCCCCTCACCTCTTGCTCCAACTAAAATGCTTTGTATAAACATACCCACGTCCATAAACGTTCCAGTAGCAAGCCTTCTATCCATTGTTATAAACATTCCAACTGGGGCTCCAAAAAAATGAAAATTTTCTTGCATTTGTTTATCTCTAGCTTCGTAATCATCCCTACTTATATTTAAAAGTTTATATAATTCAAAGCCTACAGCTCTTCTTCTTGATATAAACGGTTCAAACCATTCGGTTGGATAATAGTCAAACTCTTGTTTAAAATCTTTTGCTGAGCCATCTTTTATAGAAGCCAAAATTGAGCTTGTAATAGCTTCTTTCTTTTTTCCTTGCACGACATAAACATGCCAGGGTTGTATATTATGTCCGCTTGGCGCAAATGCAGAGCATTCTAAAATATTTTTTATTTTTTCTTTAGAGACTGGATCAGGTAAGAATCTTCTTACTGATCTTCTTGAGATAAACGCTTCTTTTACATTCATATTAATAGCCACAAGATGAAACGAACTTAGATTATCTTTTAACTATTTACTTTTTTTACATTTAATCAATAAATTAATTAATTTTGTGCAAACATTTTTCTAAAAAAATTCACCTTATCAATTCTCTCGTATAAATAAGGTTGAGTATCTTTAATGGGATCAGTAATAGGTTTGTTCTTTGTTTTTTCAAAATTATTAACAAAGTTTAATGTACTTTTCTTTTTCCAAAAGCTTTTAACTTTATTTAAATAAGGTATATTTTTTTGTGGATCTGAGGAGTGATAATGTTTAATGGCCTTATCCCATGAACCATGTCTATTTTTTAATTGTATCAAAAATGACGCTGCATAGGAAATGTTAGGTTCGAGAGCAAACATGTCATTAATTTTTTTGAAATAGTTTTTATGCCATTTCAAATTTATTTGCATACACCCAACATCCATATTATGGTCTTTTTTTTGAACATTTGTTAAAACGTACCTTTCCATTTGCCTTTTGGTATCAAAAAATAAACTTTCTCCAGCATGATTAACGGTCCATGGCCAAACAACATGATTGTTATGTTGTAAAAACCTACCAGCTTCAACTTTACCGATTGCTGTCAACAATCCTTTTGGTAGATCCGTATAACTCTCAATTTTTTTTATTACGTTTTCACAAGTTTCAGGATTTTCTTTTGAGTATGCATTAGTACAACAAAATAAAAATACAAAGGATAATTTTAAATAACAAAAAAAACTTTTATAACTGGTCATAGTTAATTTAAGCAATCAACGTGCCATAGAGATACTTATCTTAACTTTTTAAAATCTGCCGGTCTTTTTTCTAAAAAAGCGTCAATACCCTCTATACTTTCATTATCACCTTGAGATTTTACCATGAAATCTGTTTCTAATTTGAGCTGACTCTCAAAATTATTACCGTAAGCTAATCTTGTTAATTTTTTAATTCTTGAAATAGAATTTTTAGGAAGATTATCAAAATTTTTAGATAACTCTATTGCAGTTTGCGTGGCATTACCTTTTTGGGCTAACACGTTAATAGCCCCAAGTTGATATAACCTAGAAGCATCTATTTTTCCGCCTATCATCGCCATTTCAGATAGCATTTGTCGTGGCATAGTTTCTGACAAAAATTTAGTGGCAGCACCATCAGGGGTTAATCCAATTTTCACGTAAGCCAAAGAAAAAAAACTATGTTCACTCATTACGACTAAATCACACGCCATTGCCAAAGAAACACCAGCACCTGCAGCCCCACCCTCAATTGCAGAAATTACGGGTTTAGAGCAATTAAAGATAGATTGAATAGTCCCGTTCAATTGGTTAAGAGTTTCATACCTTTGATCTTCTGTCATTGATCTTCTGGTCTTTAGAGCATTTAAATCACCACCTGCACAAAAGAAATCACCTGACCCATTAATAACAATAGAAAAAACTTCCCTATTTTCATCTCCTGCTTGAATTGTTTTTTGAAATTGATCATGAAAGCCTTTAATCATCGAATTTCTTTTTGAAGGATTGTTTAGTGTCAGTAATAAGGTATTCCCAATCATTTCACTTTCAATAATAGACATTTTTTCTCCTTATAAATTAATAGATATTTTAATATTGAAATTCGTAATTTACTAGTTCAATCTTCCATTTAAAAAATAATGAAGTATAGATGTTATATGAATAGAAATGAAACTCTAAAATTAATTATGAATAGCGCTTTAAAAGCAGCCTTGCCACAAGGTAAGTTTAAAATACTTCCTAAAAAACCAAAAGGGAAGCTTTTGGTTATTGGAGCAGGTAAAGCTGCTGCAAGCATGGCTAAAGAATTTGAAAAAAGTTATGATGGACCAATTGAAGGCTTAGTCATTACACGATATGGACATAGTAGTAAAACAAAGTTCGTAGAAGTAATTGAAGCTTCTCATCCAGAACCAGATATGAGTGGTTTACTTGCTTCAAAAAGAATATTTAATTTAGCTAAGAAAGCAACTGTAGATGATCATGTCATATTTCTTATCTCTGGGGGAGCATCTTCACTATTAACGTTGCCAGCAGATGGACTAAGCTTTGAAGAAAAACAGAAAATCAACAAGGAACTTTTAATTTGTGGTGCGCCTATTGATCAGATGAATATTGTTAGAAGATCTTTGTCTAAAATTAAAGGTGGTCGTCTAGCTGAAGCAATATTACCTGCAAAATTATCAACATACATGATTTCAGATATACCTGGTGATAATCCCTCTTATATAGGATCAGGGCCAACTATAGAGTCTACAGGGAAAAATAGTGATGCTCTTAAAATTTTGGATCATTATCAAATACATATAAAACAAGATATTAAAAATATTATTCTTAAAAATGAACTACCCAAAATACCACAATCTTCAACATATATGCTAGCCAATCCAATGATGGCATTGGAAAGTGCTTATGAAACTGCAAAAAAAATAGGATATCAACCTATAATTATTTCAGACTCTCTTGAGGGGGAAGCAAAGGTCGAAGGTGCAAAGATGGCTGAAATAGCAATTAAAATTAAAAAAGATAAAAAGTTTAAAAATTTTAATTTAAATAAACCTATTTTACTGCTCTCAGGAGGAGAAACTACTGTCACCGTTAAAGGAAATGGCAAGGGAGGTAGAAACACTGAATTTATGTTGTCTATGGCGATAAGCCTTGGACAAATAAAGGGTATAAGTGCTCTCTCCATTGATACAGATGGCATAGACGGTATAGAAGATAATGCTGGGGCTTATATATGTGAAGAAACTCTGAAAAAAGCTCAATTGATTAATTTAAAACCTGAGCTTTTTTTAGAGAATAACGATTCTTACTCTTTTTTTCAAAAAATTGATGATTTAATATTTACCGGCCCAACACTTACTAATGTTAATGACTTTAGGTTAGTATTAATTGAACCCTAGCAATTCAGTTAGTTAACAGGAGCTGTTTCTGAAAATCCTTTAAGTTTTGTTGCAACATTTTCATACCATTCTTTTAACTTAGGTCTATTATTTCTCCAATCTCTAACATTCCTGAAAGACATGTATCCTAAAGCTACAGCAAGTCCAATATTTGCAGCTTCATACCCTGAAGGATTAGACCAATCAATAACATTCTTTTCTAAAAAATCTAATGTTCTATCTATTTTACCTATTTGCAATTCTAACCATACTTTAGAGGGAACTTCACCTCCAGCATATCTATCAGAATATACCACTAATAATGAAGCATCTATTAAACCTTCAGCAAGAGCAGCTCTTGTTAAAATTATATCTCTTTCTGGTCCTTCTAAGGGGATTAATCCTCCACCAACCCTATTGATGTGATCAATAATCACTCTACTATCAAACAAGAAGTCTCCGTCTGGTTTTTGTAACACAGGTATTTTACCAAGAGAGTTTTGACTTCTAAGAAACTGGTTAACTTCATCATTATCTGGTGAAATAAGTTCAATTTCGTTTCTGATATTGGCTTGAAAAGCAGATAATAATACTTTGCGAACGTATGGTGATGCTGGACTAAATGTTAATTTATACATAATTACCTCTTTAAATATTTTGTTTTTAAATCTTCAATAGCTATAAAGCAAACTATTTGATTTAATAGCATTTTATTTTAGAGTTGAATTAATGAAATATTTAATAGTAACACAAACATACCCTCCTAGAATTGGTGGCATGCAAAGTGTAATGCATGCAATAAGTTACAAACTCTCATCTTTAAATGAAACGCATGTTTTTCCAGACCACTTTTTTAAAATAGACACAAATAATCTAAATTTTAAAATTAACATTCATAATAATTTTTCTCCTAAGTTAGTTAGACCTTTAGTTAAAAAAAAATTAGTAAGTAATACTTATCAGGATGAAGATATTATTATCTGTGATAGTTGGAAATCCCTTAATGCTGTTCCTAAAAAAGCAAAAAAAATAATAGTTTTTGCACATGGCCAAGAATTTCTTTCAATAACCAGAAAAAAAAAGCAAGTTCAAAATGCTCTCAATAGAGCTAATTATATTATATGTAGTTCAACATACACTTCTGAATTAATTGAAAACTTAAATATAACAAATACACCTAGAATAGTTATTCCACCAACTTACTCCCTTAAATCGATATCAAACAAGAAGGAAGAGAATACACTTAAAAAAATAGAAAAAGTTTCAATCTTAACAATATCTAGGCTTGAAGAAAGAAAAGGAATTATACCTGTTTTAAAATCATTATCAGAAATGAATAATAAAAAAAAATTAAAACCATTTTTTTGGAATATTTGTGGAGAGGGTATACAAGCGAATGAAATCAAGGAATCCATAATAAATTTTAATTTATCAGAATATGTAAAGTTAGTAGGTAAAGTAAATGGTAAAGATAAAAAAGCTTTTCTCAAAAATGCTGATCTTTTTGTTATGCCATCATATAGAGTCGATAATTCTATAGAAGGTTTTGGAATATCTTATGTAGAAGCTGCTGCATATGCTATTCCATCTATCTCTGGAATTGAAGGTGGGGTTAAAGATGCAGTAATTGATTGTAAAACTGGTTGGTGCGTTAACCCATTAGATAATGAAGTTTTGTCAAAGACACTGATGGATGCAATAAACCATAAAAGCAAAAGAGAAAAATTTGGCATTAATGCTCAAAAAAGATTCTTAGAATATTTTTTAGGAGAAAAAGTTTTTGGGAAATTTTTGGATACCATCAACTCCCAATTCTAAAGGGTATATTGTACTTGCTCGATTTGTTTCTATTCTGCCATAATAATGAGGGAACAGGTCATTATTTCTAGCTGACTCCCATCTAAGATCATCTCCTAAATCAATTATTCTAAAAGAAATGATAATTAAATTATCCTGTCCTTTAAAATGCTTTTCAAGGGTTTCTTTTAATTGTTCTTGGGTTGAAAAGTGAATGTATCCATCTTTGATATCTACTTCAGATCCTATATAAAAACCCTTTTCAATTGCTTTTGTCCATTCATCTTTTTTACAAACTTTATAAATAAAACTCATTTAATACTTCTAGTTATTTTCTTGTATGAAATCTTTAATTAAATTTATTAAAACTTCTGGTTCGTCTTCTTGTGAGTAATGACCCGCATTAGGTAATTTCACTACTCTTGATTTAGGAAAAAGGGCTTTAAAATCTCTAATGGCATAATCCGGATCAATTGCTCTATCTTGCATTCCGTAAGCTAAAACAGCAGGCTTTGAACATAAAGATTTTAAATCACCTTCTTTAATGCCTTCTATTATATAAGGCACCATTTTATTTAAAAGGGCATCTAAAGGAAAGTTTATAGCTCCTTTGCAACTTGCCCTATCTGGAAATTGTGCAGCATATGCATTAATCCAATTATCATTAATAATTAGATTGTTAGTAAAATTTGGTATTTTCATAACTGATAAAAGTGTTGAACCAAGTTCTCCAAGTATTCCATCTAAGGTTTTATCATCATAATGTTTTTTGATCCATTGAAACCAAGGGGTTAATTTTTTTGGCTTTTCTTCTCGGCTATATCCAAAAAGTGTGTTCATTAAAACAAAACTTTTTACCTTATTAATATTTCTTATTGAATAAGCGCCTATAATTGGTCCTCCCCAATCCTGACCAATAAAAGTTATATTTTTCAATTCTAAAAAATTAATTAATCCACTCAGGTTTTCAACATGTGTTTTAAGAGTATATTTTTTTTCTTGTGGAGTATCTGATTTTCCAAAGCCCATATGATCTGGAACAATAACACGATTTTTTTTTGCTAAAACCGGAATAAATTTTCTATATATATAGCCCCATGTAGGCTCTCCATGAAGCATTACAATAGGATCTGTATCTTTAGGACCTTCATCAACAAAATGCTGAAGGAAACCATTACCATTATAAAAATTGGGTTTAAAAGGCCAAGTTCCATTAAATGTTTCCGAAGCCTTTATCATTCAACAAATCTCCTTAGACATTTTACATTTCAGTACTTGCAGCTTCTTTTTCATATGTAAAGGTACAAACACCAACAAAATTATTTTCTTTAAAAACGAGGCTCCCTTTTAAATCAGCTATAATATCAATGTAACGATTTTCAAACTTTTTTAATGAATCAGGATTTTCAAATTTGATTGAGATATTTAGGTCTCCAGATTGACTTATAAAAATATTGAGGCCCACTATATTGAATTCAGAAATCTTAGAACCAAATTTTTCGGAGCAAAAAGATGCTGCCAACTTTGCTTCGCTGACAGATGTAAATTTAAAATTTAAAATTTTACCAAACATATTTAACTTTCAATCTGACCAAGCATATTCATTAACTCATCTTCATTATTTGTAAGGTTCTTAATTCTTTTTATCGTTCCAATATTCAAGTTTAATTCCTGTTGAAGTTTTTTTCCATATTTTGAAATTTCAATACTAGTTTGAACATTTATGGCTATACCAAGATCTAGCATCACCTTCTTTTCTTCTTGTGAAAGAGTATCGTTAATAAAAAACTTTAAAACTGAAATAGCATTTTTAATTGTAATATCGTTAAAATATGAGGTTAATTTATTCATAATTTCTATACTAGCTTCAGCTGTTGCTTTTCTTTGAGTAACTTGAACTTCCAGTTGATATGCTAGTTTAGCAGCTAATTTTGTTAAAAGATTAATTTTATGCCTAGACAATCTTCTCACTTTATTGTCACTTACACATAAAGTTCCTAAGATATATCCATCCGAGGTAACTATAGGAAAAGCTGCATAAAATTTAACTCCAAAATCCGTTACGGCTGGATGAAACATAAATCTTTTATCTTTTGTCATATCATTAATCAGTAGAGGTTTAGTTTTCTCTAAGGCAAATTGACATAAAGTTTGGTTTCTTGGCATTTCCATTGGTACATCTTCTGGAAAACCATCTCTAGCTAACATAAATTGTCTATCTGAATCAATAACACCAGTCCAGCTCACTGGACAACCCGTAATTTCTTTAGCTAAAAAACAATAAATTTCATAAAGTTCTGTTGAAGCAACATCTAAAACACCTGTTCTAACAACAGCTTTTACTCTTTTATCATCATTAGAAGGAATGCTTGCGGGTTCAAAATTCATGTTTTATAACTCTTTTTGATAATATTATACTCTCATTATTAAGATACTATTACCATTTCCATAAAAAACTTAATTTTTTAAAATTCAAAGACGAAAAAATATAAATAACTTACTATAATCGCTGGTACGCCAGAGTAAATAGTAGCAACGAGTGCCGCCTTTGGATGCAGTGCTATGGCTGGAAATAGAGCATCGCCATCATTAGAAATTGCATTTCCTATTTGAGCAGACAATGGAATAATACCATTTAGGTACAAGGTGGTAACTAATATTTGAGGCCCACAACCTGGTAGAAATCCAATTAGTGTGGCTATAAGTGGTATCAAAATGTAGTAAGATTTAAAAATGCTTTCTAAATTTATATTTCCTAAATGTACTGTTAATTCATAAGCTAAAAATGCTAAAATCACCCATGTTGTTATGAAATTAGTATCTGCGACAGTCCTTCTTATAACTGGTTCATCGGGTTTAGACGGGCTATATTTTACTCCACTAATAAAAGGTATAACCCACATAACAAAACATAATGACCCTGCAAAGAATCCAAAGAAAGTTATCGGTTTTTCAATGATTTCATTGGCTAAAAGTTGATCCAAATTAATTTGAAATGCTGATAAAACTCCAAAAATTATTCCTGGAATAATAAGAATCATCCAAAAAATATCTAATGTTTTTGAAGCTTTGTAATTTGAAGGTCTGGAATTTAGTTTAATTATATCACAGCCATTAATTTTCATAAAACTTTTACTATGAATTATGTTAACTAAAACACCCGACAAAAAACCTACAAAAAAACCGATAATCATAATTAAAAGACCTATTTTAGGGTCTTTAGCTATTAGTAAAAATGCAGCATCTCCCATCGTAGCAGTCAGTGTGGCAACAACAGATCCAAATGAAATTTTTCCTCTAGAATATTGAGTGAGCACAATAATTGCACCACCACAGCCAGGAAGAGAGCCTAAGAAACAGCTTATTAGAACTTCTAATTTTGGTTTGTTACGAAGAAGTTTATTTACATCAATTTTTAAATGTTTTTCTAAGAAAAAAAATATTAATAGTGTTCCTGCTACAAAGCTACTTACTTGAATGTATGCATCTGCTATTAGAGATTTAATTAGTGCCCAAGTTTCATTGTTCATATTAAAGAATAATAAAGCAGCAATGAGTAGAAAAACATAACTCAGCACCTGTTGGTACCGAATCATAATAGGTGTTATTGCAGGATTAGAATTAGTATGGTTCATTTTACTCTATAATTATCGCTTAGACACTTTATATTGCACAAGACATATATAACGTCAACAAACTAATAAAGTTAGCCATGGCTAATTTAAATAATTATATTGTAAAAAACTAAATTTATATTTTTATAATCATAATTGTTGTGTCTTTTTTTTAATTATATAATTTACTTATTAAAAATAATAAAAAGAAACTGGTTAAATGACATTAGGGATTAAATAATGCAAATTGATAAGGACACACAAGCATTAATTGATGAACGTGTAAAAAACAATGCCCCACCTCTTGAGAGTTTTACTCCCCAAGAACTTAGGGATATAAGAGCAAAAATGGCAGAAACACCGCTTGAGTTAAGAGTTAACCTATCGCATGTTGATGACTTTTTTGTAGAAGGAACTCTTGGGCCAATAAAACTCAGAAAATATTTTGATGGTATGTCTAGTAATGCCAGTGGTGAAAAAAACCCTTTAATTATTTATTTCCATGGTGGCGGCTTTGTAATGGGTGATTTAGAAAGTCATGACCTTGTCTGTAGACACCTTTGTAAAGGCACTAAAGCAACTGTAATAGCAGTTGATTATAAACTAGCTCCAGAAAATAAATTTCCTGCCTCAATCATTGATGCTCAAGATGCCATTATAAAGATTATAAAAGAAGCAGAAAATTTAAAAATAGATAAAAATAAAATTATCTTATGTGGAGATAGTGCAGGAGGAGCTCTTGCTGCTGTGGGAACCATAATGGCGAGGGACAATATAGTTCCTAAAGTCCATGGTCAAATTTTAGTTTACCCTTGGGTTGATCTAACTATGTGTAGAAGGTCGATGGATATTAATCTTGAAGGTATGATTTTAAATAAAAGTACAATAGAGTATTTTGCAAATCATTATTTGAACTCCTATGAAGAACAAGTTGATTGGAGAGCTTCTCCAATTTTGACACCAGATTTGTCAGGGCTTCCAACAACCTATATTTTTGGAGCGGGACTAGATCCTTTAGTTGATGAAGGAGATGCTTTCAGAAGAAGACTCTTATCATTTGGAAACGAGGTATATTATAGACTATTTCCTGGACAAATGCATGCATTTTTAAGTAACTCTGTCCAATTGCCGACTGCATTAATTTGTCTTAAAGAGATGAGCGAAGCTGCAAAAAATATATTTTCAAAGTTATAAATTGTTTTTAGTGTAAATATTATCGATGTTTAAATCATGAACATCTCTTCTTCCACAAAGTGCCATGGTCATGTCTGCTTCAGTTTTTATAATTTCAAGTGCTTTGGTAACACCTTCTTTACCTAAGGCACCTAATCCATATAAAAATGCTCTTCCTATATAAGTACCCTTTGCCCCTAAACACATGGCTTTAACAACATCCTGCCCTGACCTTATTCCTCCATCTAAATGAACTTCAACAAGTTTACCTACTTTATCAACTATTTCTGGTAACATATTTATTGTAGAAGATGCGCCGTCAAGCTGCCTGCCACCATGATTAGAAACAATGATTGCATCAGCTCCAGTTTTAGCTGCTAAAAGTGCATCTTCTGGATCAAGTATTCCCTTGATTATTAACTTACCACCCCAACGCTTTCTAATCCAATCTACTTCCTTCCAATCAAGCTGCTGATCAAATTGTGTTCCTATCCAAGACCCTAGAGACCTGACATCTTTGATTCCATCAACGTGACCAACAATATTTCCAAAAAAATGATTTTTTGTTGTTAACATCCTTAAACACCACATAGGCCTACTTAGAACTTGATATATATGTTTCGGTACTAGTTTAGGGGGGGTTGATAGTCCGTTTCTTATATCTTTATGCCTTTGTCCTAGAAGTTGTAAATCTAAAGTCAAAACAAGTGCACTACATTTTGCTTCTTTTGCTCTATCAATAAGTCGTTCCATAAACTTCTTATCTTTCATAACGTATAACTGAAACCAAAAAGGTTTTTTTGTTTTTTCAGCTACTGCCTCAATAGAACAGACACTCATAGTTGACAAAGTATAGGGTATACCAAACTCTTCTGCAGCTTGAGCAGCTAATATTTCTCCATCTGCCCTTTGCATACCTGTTAGCCCTGTTGGAGCAATAGCTACAGGCATTGAAACTTTCTGGTCTATCATCTTAGTCTCAAGTGTTCTGTTGGACATATCAATCGCCACCCTTTGCCTAAGTTTAATTTTTTGAAAATCAGAAACATTTTCATTATAAGTGGTTTCTGTCCAAGACCCAGAGTTGACGTAATCAAAAAACATTTTAGGAACTCTTTTTTTAGCTAAAATTTCTAGATCTTTAATTTCTAATATGTCCATAAAATTTCCTTTTAATTTGTTAAGAATAATTATTAATTAAAAATGGATAAAAACTCAATCATACATTAATAATACTAAATATGATTTTATTTTGGAGATTGATTTGAATATTTTTGAATTAAGGACATACACCCTTCACGTAGGGAAATTAGCCAAAGCAATCCAAGTTTACGAAGAATTAGGTTGGCCGGCACTTAAAAAATATAAAAGTAATATCTTACAATATTATATTGGTGATGTAGGTGCACTTAATCAAATTATTCACGTTTGGGGTTTTGAAGATGACAACTTAAGAAGAGAATTATGGAAAAAAATATATGCTGATGAGGATTTTATAAAGTTTGCAACAGAATTTCGACCACTTGTAATAACTCAAGAAAATAAACTAATGACGGCAGCACCTTGGATGCCAATATCTAATAAATAGGATTTTTTTTATGACAAAAAATAAATATAACATAGCAGTAATTCCAGGCGATGGGATAGGTACTGAAGTAATGCCAGAAGCATTAAAGGTATTAGAGAGAGTATCTAATAAATATGGAATTAATCTTCAGTTAGATCATTTTGATTTTAGCTCATATGAATATTATTCTAAACATGGGCAAATGATGCCTGATGACTGGAAAACTCAAATTGGATCTCATGATGCTTTGTTTTTTGGAGCTGTAGGTTGGCCAGAAAAAATCCCCGATCATGTATCTTTATGGGGATCATTATTAAAATTCAGAAGAGAATTTGACCAGTACATTAATCTAAGACCGGTTAAATTAATGCCAGGGGTCCCTTCTCCTCTAGCCAACAAAAAGCCGGGAGACATAAATTTTTATATTATTCGAGAAAATACAGAAGGAGAGTATTCTTCAATTGGAGGTAAAATGTTTCCTGATACGGATAGGGAAATCGTAATGCAAGAAACTATTATGTCCAGAGTTGGTGTAGATAGAGTTCTCAAATTTGCATTTGAGTTAGCACAAAAGTCTGAAAAAAAACATTTAACATCTGCAACAAAATCAAATGGTATATCTATAACTATGCCTTATTGGGATGAAAGAGTAGAGACAATGGCCAAAAAATACTCTGATGTTAAATGGGATAAATATCATATTGATATACTTTGCGCACATTTTGTTCTTAACCCTGAAAAATTTAATGTAGTTGTTGCCTCAAACTTATTTGGTGACATTTTATCAGATTTAGGCCCAGCTTGTACTGGAACAATTGGTATAGCACCTTCAGGTAATATAAACCCAGAAAAAAAATTTCCTTCATTATTTGAACCAGTCCATGGATCCGCTCCCGACATAGCTGGAAAAGGAATAGCAAATCCAATTGGACAGATATGGGCAGGAGCAATGATGCTCGAACATCTAGGTCATAAAAATGCCTCAGATAATATTGTAAAAGCTATTGAAGAAGTTTTAGAGAAGGAGGAATATAGAACTGGAGACCTTGGAGGAAAAGCTAGCACTTCATCCTGTGGTTCAGCTATAGCTGATGCAATTTAACTCCTAGAAGACATTCTCTCTTTTAATTTCTGCATACCTCCAATCCATCTGGAATAATTATTAGCTTTATTTTGAAAGTAACCCAAAACTTGATCATGTGGTGAAATTAAGAATATTTCGTCTTTGATTGCTTTAATAACTTTATCTGCCACTTCTTCAGGTTTCATCATACCATCTAAAGCAGACACTTCATTTTCTCTTCCTTTTATCATGTCTGTTTCCACTGCTTGTGGGCATAAAACTGAAACACCTATCCCCTTTTTCCCATATGTAATTGCAAGCCATTCAGCTAGACCTATTGCTGCATGCTTAGTAGTAGAATATGTAATAGAATCTATATGACTAAGTAATCCAGCTGCAGAGGCTGTATTAACTAAATAGCCACTTCCACGTTCTAACATCCCTGGGATTAACTTTTTTGCAGCAAAAACATGTGACATTACATGAAGGTTCCAATTTTTACTCCAGTCTTGAATACTGACTTGTTCATCTCCAAGAGATAAAATTCCAGCATTAGAACAGAAAATATCAATCAAACCAAATTGACTATTAATTTCGTCAATTAAATTATGAAAAGAAGTCTCATTTGTAACATCACATTCCTTAAAAATAATTTTTTCATTATTAATATTGGTGTTATTGAAATTTATATCTATAAGCACAACTACTTTGGGATTTTCTAATAATATTTTTTTTGCAATAGCAAATCCAATTCCCTTAGCCCCTCCTGTTATGGCTATAACTTTATTCTTTATGTCCACAAGAAAACCTTTTATATCAAATTTTGAGTTTTAAGTTCTTTACAAACTACATCCATAAAACGACCTAAATTTTCAACTTCTTTTTTATTAAATGTGTTTGCTAAATACTTCGTATTTTCTTCACTAGACATTAATATAACACCTTTTTTCTTAGAATAGGAAACCCAATTTTTTATTATTAACTTTTTAATCTGCCTTCTAACAGTTTCGATGCTGAGCGAGGTTAATTCTGATATTAAACTATATGTGAGCACACTAGATGATTTTAATTCAGCTTTAGAAATTTGGAACCATAACTTAACTGCATCGTCTCTTAGTTTTGAATTTGTAGTGTATGTTAAAAGTAATACATGATGCCAGCATACGACTTGAAATATTAGATACCCATTTGCACTCCCCCAGACCTTTACCGCAGTTTTAGATCTCTCAATTTCAAAAGATAGGAAATGATGCCATACAGATAAAAAGTTTTTTTCAAGAAAAACTTCCATTTTATCCATTAACTAAACCTCCAATTTAGTTATAAATAAAGGCTATAGTAAATTTAAATTAATAAAACATTTAATTCATTAACATCTTAATTTCTAAGTGAGCTCAGTTCAGCTAGTTGGAAATAAACTGAGCCCACAAACACCATTAAGATACATTGATTGCCCTTTAACAATCAGATTGTTTCTCGAATCGAGAATTAAAAACTTAGACATGTTTACAGCTTACAATTATTTTGTTAATAATTTTTTAAATAAAAATTTAATGTTAGGTGGCCGCTCCCTAGTAAAAAAAATGGTTTAGATAACCCTTGGGAGGATTAAATGGCAGAAATTGAATTAAATACCAAAATCTATAAGAGAGATAATTTAGATATTCATTTTTCCATCTCAGGGAAAAAAATATTGAATGGAATATTGCACTACAAGCTCAAATCTCAAAACAACGAAGAAATATACCTTAGTGAATTTGCCGTTAATGATAGATTTATAACTGAAAGTAAGCATTGTGAAAAAAATAAAAACACTGTGTCTAGATTGTTTAGTAAAATAATAAAAAATGGATACACAATAGGAAAACCCAATGACAAATAAACTAATTGCAATATCTACTATCTTTAGTCTTTTTTTACTTTCTGCATGTGAAACAGCATCTCAAAAAGTTGTAAGTGGCACAGCTGCAACATCCTCTAGTAGTGGATCTGGATCTACTTCAGGCTCATCTTCAAGCTCAGTTGATAAAAAACAGAGTCTTTTCGCTGAATCCAAACAATCAGCTGCTGAAAAATTGATAGCCGTTGGTGATAGAGTTTTATTTGATTATGACTCTGCAGCATTAGATTCAAGTGCAAAAATACTCCTTGATGCTCAGTCAAGATTTCTAAGAGTTAATAGTGATCTAAATTTTATTATTGAAGGTCACTGTGATGAAAGAGGAA
>Ga0255765_1002378_pt1 | contig 21411 bp, 20 predicted proteins | sample 041ome_8_FD_179965 | JGI IMG/M metagenome (GOLD analysis project Ga0255765, IMG submission 179965) | Coastal salt marsh microbial communities from the Groves Creek Marsh, Skidaway Island, Georgia - 041407BS metaG (version 2) | ecosystem: Environmental > Aquatic > Marine > Intertidal zone > Salt...
CTACAATGATCATGGGTGGAGGGGTCGCCCCATTCATTGACACGCAGTCTATTTTTATCGTGTTTGGTGGCACATTTTTTTGCGTTATGTATCAAAATCCACTTCCAGTTTTCCTTGGAAGCTTCGGTGCGATGTCAAAAGCATTTATGCCACCCGTTAAAAAGATGGATGAGACTGTTGAGCGTATGGTCGAACTGGCTGCCATGGCACGTAAAGATGGGATGATGGCTTTGGAAGGACAACCTGTGCCAGACAAGTTCTTTGAAAAAGGCATGCAAATGTTGGTCGATGGCGCGGATGAACAGAAGCTTGTCAAGCAAATGAAATCTGAAATAGGTTCCATGAAGGCACGACATGAGGCCAATCATGGTGTCGTTCAGGCTTGGGTTGATATCGCTCCCGCAATGGGAATGATTGGTACCTTGATCGGTCTTGTGCTTATGCTGGGGAACATGGGTGACCCGAAGTCTATCGGACCTGCTATGGCGATTGCTCTTTTGACAACGCTTTACGGTGCCTTTGTTGCAAACGTGATTTTCAACCCAATTAAAGGTAAACTAGAGTACTACACCGCTTACGAAATTACCTACCGCGAAATCGTACTTGAAGGACTTCGTGGAATTGCGCGTAGCGAGTCTCCGCGAAATATCCAAGATAATATGGCTGCTGCCTTGCCTCCTAAATTACAAGCAAAATTTGAAGTGGCAGCATAATTAACCGCAAAATCTGTTTTGTATTCTCGAGGATTTGAATTGAATGGCTGAAGAAGTATTAGAAGAAGAACAGGACGAGGAAGAGTGTCCGAAGTGCCCACCGGCCGGTGCGCCCGCTTGGATGGCAACTTTTGCGGATATGGCCACGCTTCTGATGGCGTTTTTTGTTCTAATTTTGTCCTTCGCAGAATTTAACGTCCCAAAATTTAAACAGATTTCAGGTTCTTTGAAAGAAGCGTTTGGTGTCCAAAAGGTTGTTCCCGTTGTCGAGCAGCCGAAGGGTACAACCATAATCGCTCTGGAATTTAGCCCTAACCCAACGCCATCTATTTCAACAACGCTGCGACAAGATACGACAGAATTGCAGCAACCTGAATTAGACCTGCAGACTGCAGAAGACGATGCACCTGATGGAAGCGAAGCAGATAAGCAAAAAGAGGCAGATTTTGATGGTGCAGGTGGGGAAGGGGCAGAGCAACTTGAAGCGACTGAGCTGGCCAAGCAACTTCAAAAAGCAATAGATACTGGTGAGGTTACAATTGAGACTCTCGGTGAAAATGTCGTTATCAATTTTCCTGAAACTCAAGCTTCATCCGAGCAAATGCAGTCCATGATTGCAGACGCTCTTGAAGCATTAAATGAAGCAAGAGAAAGCGCGGGTGCTTCAGAAAGTGAAGTGCTATTTGGTGGTATTGAAGCTGAATTGGAAAAGTTAGCGGCTTCAATGGATTCAGCTAAACAGCAAAATGGCGAAGGTGAGGGTGGTTCATCCGTAGAGGCTCAGGAAAAAATTCAAAATGCGTCCCGCACAACTGAAGAGTTAACAGTCGCACTCAAAGAGCAAATCGATCAGGGCTTAGTTGCTATTGAACAGAGAGAAGATAAAGTATTTGTGACTGTGGGCTCGGGTGGTGCTTTCCCATCAGGAACAGCTGACCTGACTGATGAAGCACGCCGCATCTTAGATCGTATTGCACTTGCTTCGATGAGCCCAGCAAGTGAAATTACTGTCACAGGGCATACAGATGATGTGCCCATATCAAATGCTCAATTCAGAGATAACTGGGATCTTGCAGCTGGGCGAGCAGCTAGTGTGGTGCAAGCGATCGAACAAACAGGCCTCATAGATGGGAATAGATTATCAGCGGTGAGTAAAGGTGAAATGGCGCCTGTGGCTGATAATGCCACTGCTGCTGGACGGGAGAAAAACAGACGTATTGATATAGAAATTCAATATTAATTTCTAATTTTTCTTAAAAAATGTCGTTATTTTTAACAGGAGCCTAATGCATGGTAGATGTTGCTAAGCCAGATTATCTTAGTCTTGTTAATAAAAACGGTTCAGGCTTCAATGTTTCTGAATTGGTAGAGGCTATGGTTTCTGCAGAAATTGAGCCAAGACGAACCCTGGAAAACGATAAATTAAAAAAAACGGAGACTGCTATTTCCGGTATTAGTTATTTGAATTCACAAGTAACAAAGACAATGAATAATTTTACCACAATCTCATCAGATAAATTTTTTTCTGCCGTTAGCTCAAATTCTTCAGGAGTGGGTCTCACGATTACCGATGAATCAAAATCGGCTGAAGGTACAGTTTCTATTGCAAATGTATCTACCGCAAAAAAAATGGTGTTTGAGTTTGCCGGATTTAATAGCCTAGCGGGGTCATTTAGCGCAGACTTGACTATTAATTTTGGCAGCTGGTCAGAAAGCTCAGGAACTTATACATTTAGTGGTTCCGGCACATCGGTGAATTTAGATCAATTTAGTGGAAAAACATTACAGGAAGTTGCCGATATTCTCGATGCTGTTGATGGAATATCAGCGCAAATTATAGATAAAACAGGCACTAACAATAACTATTCTCTTACAATCACTGGAAGTTCGACTGGTGCATCTGCTGGTTTTCAGATTGTGGACTCATTAGCCGGAAAAGATGGTCGTTGGGAAACACCAGCAAATCCATCAGTAGATGCCTATGATAATAATTTCAATCAATTAGCCTCTGATGCAAGTTTTGATTTCAATGGTGTCACCCTGTCACGAACAACAAATTCGATATCTGACTTGATTGCAGGAAGCACATTAGAGCTTAAATCAGACTTCTCGTCTGCAGCAACGATTACGATGGCACGTTCGAAATCAGCTATTTTACAAACGATTAATGATACTATTTTTTCACTCAATGAGTTTAAAGCTGAAATAGATAAGTTGACTGAAATCGTTGTAGGAGGCGATAATGGGCCGCTTGCCATGGATCCAGCTGTTTCTAAGTTGAAATCAGATTTCAAGAAGTTATCGGTTGCACCAATATCAGGTTACGCCGACAGCGACATTTATCTTACAGAATTAGGTATAAAGACTAACGTTAATGGTCAGTTTTATCTTGATGAAACTGTTTTTAATAAAACTTATACAAATAATCCGGAACGATTCTCTGTCTTAAAAGATCAAAATTTAACTACAAATAAATCATCAGTTGTTGCGACTAGGTCTATATATACTTCCATTCCACCCGGTAAATATGCGGTATCAGATAGTAGTGGTAGTTGGAAGTTAGGGGATACTGTTTCCTTGACACGTGAAGATTTAAGCGATGGAGGGAGTAGTTTTTCGACAAGTAGTTATCCAGGCCTTTTGATGATATCTACAGTGCAGAATCCTGGTGACTTCACATTGTATGCGGGTACAAGTTTCTCAAAAAAAATTATTGATTTGATGAACGATGTTTTGGATGAAAGCTCATCAATAAGTAATGCGAACACAACTTATACAGCTAAAAATGATGACTTATCGGAAAAACTTGAACAATTAGAGCAGAGAGAGAAGTTATTAAAAACGCGCTATACTGCTCAATTTGGAGATATGGAAAGTGCTATGACACAATTTAATGGCACTAAAACACTATTAGAAAATCTAGTTGATTCTTGGAACCAAAAGTAAATTTTAAATTCCATATTTCTTAATTTTTTCAATGAGAGTAGTTCTCAAGAGTTTTAGATCTTTGGCAGCTTCGCTGGTGTTATTGCTATTTCTTTCCATAGCCGCTTTGATTAAGACTATCTCGATGTCTCGAAGTAATACGCGAAGATCGATACTGTTTTTATGTTTGAATAAATTTTTAAAATCAGAAGCTTCTGGAATTTTATAATCATTTTCGTCTAAAGTTATGTTTAATGAGAGATTATCAAACTCATCCCAAATAGCATTCTGTTCATCCGCTCTGTTTATAATGTTTGTTTCAAATCTTATTAGAAATTTTCTTACATCATCTGCATTTATCTGTTTGTTACAGAAAAATAACAATGCCCGCTCCACAACGTTGCGCACTTCTCGTATATTGCCAGGCCAGTCGTAGTTGCGCAGGGCTTCCTCCGCTTCAATAGAAAAACTGGGTGGGTTAATCCGTCTGTTTTTTAGTTTTTGTGCTATAAAGTGTTCGATGAGCAGCGGTACATCATCTGATCTTTCCTTGAGACTTGGAACTTTAATTGGGAAGACATTAAGCCTGAAAAATAAATCTTCCCGAAATAAATTCTGTTTAACCAAGTCTTCTAAGTTTTTGTGTGACGCACAAACAATTCGTAGGTTCAATGAAAGTTCTTTTTCAGATCCAATTTTTTGGATTTTGGAGTTTTCTAGCACTCGCAGTAATTTCGACTGCATTGGAGCAGGCATATCTCCAATTTCGTCTAAAAATATTGTTCCATTATGTGCTAGTTCAAACTTTCCCTTCGTTGTCTTTATTGCTCCGGTAAAAGACCCCTTTTCGTAACCAAACAATTCAGCTTCAAGCAACTCTTGTGGAATTGCTGCACAATTGATGGCTATGAAAGCACCTTTTCTTCTGCTTTCTTCGTGTAAAGCTTGAGCAACTAATTCTTTACCTGATCCCGTTGGACCAAAAATTATTGCAGGTGCATCTGATGCTCCTAATGTTGAAATTAACTTTTTTAAGTCCACAGCCTGCTGTGTTTTGCCAATTATATAGTCGTTTACGAATGACATGTAGCTACGCTCGAAAATCATATTCTAACAAAAAGAATAACTGACTATCGAGTTATATTCCACAGTATTAAAAAACTAATTTCTGTTCTAGAATCTCATTAACAAGTTATTTTTTCATCTTCTGCTCGTACGTTTTATCGATTAAGGATTCAATTCTATTAGATAAATCGCCTTTTGTTTGTTGGTTAAATACGAAATGGTGGCAGTTAGGATACCACTCATCTTTATATTCAGTGTAATGAAGCGAGTTGCCAAATGACCAACGATCACCAGACTTGAGATTGAATATGATCGTTTCAGTACCCTGTGCGGCGGCTTGAATAGATGGAGCTGTGAAAGGGCCAAATACAATATCACACTTGTCTATGAGTAATGCCAAAGACTCAAAATCGTCTTTCAAGTCAAAATCAGGCACAAGTAAATTCTTTGCAATTGTTGCCGGTAATTCTTTGATATCTTCAGAAATATCTTCGTATTGTAGGCAGATTGCATTCACATTTTTTTTGCTAATAATATTTGTCCAATCGCTCAACAAAGTGTATGAATTCAGGCGTCTTGGATTAACTAGACCACTTCTCCAGGAGAAACCAACATTGAGCCTGTCTTTTGGAAGATTATCCATCCAGTCTAATTTTAATTTTGGATCCCGCTTTATATATGGTTTACAAATCGCACTGACCTTTGGATTGAAGTCAAGTAAGAAACCTAAATCGCCATAAGGCATCCAGTAGTCTATGCTAGGGTCTGCAAGGTCAAAGTCGGTAACGACTTTAACTTTAGGGAAAGAGCGCTGTAATAGACTTTTAAGCCGCGGCTCTACGCAAAGAATGATTTCGCTTTTAGTTTTTGCTATGAACGGGCGTAGAAGTCCTAGTGTGTGCAGATGATCTCCTACTCCTTGTTCGGCAACTAGCACAATTCGTTTTCTTTTTGCATCATCTAGTGTGTTCAACCTAGGGATTTTAATGCGTTTAGGATCAATTGGCATGATATTATCAAGGGTTACTCTTCCCCTGTACAAATCCCAAGCTTTTGAAACGTTCCCCCCAGCAAACAAAGCAAGGGCATAATTATAGCGAAATTCAGCTTTTTGTTGATCTTCAAGATCGGGCCAGTTTTTCTTTTCCCAAACGTCAAAAATTTCAAGCGATTTATCGTTTTCACCTTGCTCATAGTATATGCTTGCTAAATTTACGCAATTTTGAACGTCGTGTGGCTCGTATTTTAAAGCTGTTTTGAAATAAGATTCCGCCTTCTGATAGTTCCCTAAGTTTTCTACGGCATTGATACCCAGATAAGTAATAGCGAGTGTATCTTCTGGATTAATTTCTATTGCCTTGTTCCACGCATCCTCTGCTTTGTTAAAGTCCTTTATTCTACTATAAATTTCACCAATTTTTGTATGAGCGTTAGAAAACTGTGGGTTTGCCAATAATGCGTACTTGAAAGATTTAAATGCGTTTCCCACATCATTTTGCTCTAGAAGATCGCATCCAACTTGATGCATAAGTGCGAAATCAGACGGATCAAGTTCCAGTGCTTTTTGATTACATTGCAATGATAATGAGTAGTTTTTCTTGTTGTAGTAAACTGATGCCAATAATTTCCAGAAGTTAGGATTATTTTTATCTCTTTCGATGTTGCTTAAAAGTAATTGCTCTACTTCATCAAAGCGTTTGGCTTCTATCAATGGCAACAGGTCTGGAATAGCATTCATTGTGTTCAATTTCCGAAGCCTTGAGTTTGCTTTTTTGTTTTTAGGAAATTTTTCTAATATTTTTCGATAGAGTGACGACGCTTCCAAAATTTTTCCGTTTTTTTCCAATTTTGCTGCCATACGCATGTATGCGTTGACAGTCTTACGCGATTTTGAAAATTTTTCTTGATGTGATAAATCGTTCATTAGGACATACTCGTTTTCGCATAGGGAAGCAAAAACTGTACCATGCTACTTGCTTGTCTAGGTTTCGAAATTAAGCAAGTTTAGTTTATACATCGTTTATTAATTGTATTCTCTGAAAACAGGTTTAGCTACATCGCCCTGTAAAAAATTAGCTATATCGTCTTCTATAGCTTTTTTACAAACTGACAGCGCACTATCCACTACATTTTTAAAATGATGCAAATCAATACTCTCATGCCGATAACAAATTGAAATCCAAGGTATCAAAATACCCCGTTTCAACATTTCCTGTGCAAATAAAGTTTTTAGCTTCATACAAGCACTGCCATCTACATCAAAAAATTGAATGATGGGCGAGACAGCGGGACCTGAAACTGAAACTAGCTCTTCAAGTTTATTATCAGATATAGCATTGGATAAAATGTTTTTGATTTGATAACCAGTATTCCAAAGTGATTGTACAACATTATTTTCTATCATAAACTTCTGCGTTGCCAAAAATGCTGCCAAACCTGCCATCTCTGCACCGTGTGTTGAAGAAAGTAAGAAAGTTCTTTGCATGCCAGTTATTTCTATACCTCCTAATTGCATAATCTCTCTTCGCCCAGCAAGGGCGGCAACCGAGAAACCATTAGCCATTGATTTGCCAAAAGTAGAAAGATCTGGTCTCACGCCATAAAGTTTTTGAGCTCCGCCCATGTTCCATCGGAAGCCAGTTATCGTCTCATCTAAAATGAATACTATGTTGTTTTGCTTACATATCGTTTCAACTTGTTTGAGAAAGTTGGTGTGTTTATTTGGAAATCGATTACATGGTGAATTTTCACAGCACGCTAGCTTTTGTTGTGTACTTGGACATTCAAAAGAAGCAGGTTCCATGATTACACATGCAAATTTGTCGGGAAAATTCTCCAAGAGTGATTTAAGACTATCAATATCATTGTATTTGAAATATTTTGTTTGGCCGATAGTGCTTTCTAAAACCCCACGTTTTATTACAGTTGAGCCGATGAACCAATCATCAAAAGATAAGAACGGATCGTCTTTACATCGTGCAATCATGCTCTTACCTGTATAAGCCCGTGCCAATTTAATAGCCGCTGTGGTTGCGTTAGAGCCATTTTTGCAGAATTTGACCATATCGGCGCTTTCGATTAAACTTACAAGAGTCTCTGCTGCTTCTAATTCTATCGTTGATGCACGTGTTAAATTATTACCTTTCTCAATCGCAGCAATAACTGCAGAGTTGATTTGATGTTCTGCATAACCGATTGATATTGAGCGTAAGCCCATTCCAAAATCTAAGTATTCTTTTCCTTCAGGACAATAAACCTTACAACCCTTTCCGCTTTCTAAAATGGAAGGTGCATTCGATGGAAATTGATCATCTCCTCTAGAATAAGTATGAGCTCCGCCTGGAATAACTGAATGAAGGCGTTTTCTATATGAGTGTGTCACTGCGCTACCTATTAAACTTTTCTTGTCCTTTGTTCTTGTTATGATATTCCCAATACTCTTCATTTAAGTAGCTATTTTCTAGATAAATTTTTCTTGATATTATTTCTTCACATAATGACAATGTCGAAAATTCATCCCAATTATGTATTTCCGTTAAAACCCGTTCAAAGAATTTGAAATCATCTTTGTAATCGAGTGTTGCGCGGATGATGTTGAATTTACTGAAATCAGCATAAGAAATCTGGTGTATGCCACATGAATCAAAGATATGCATCCAGCCAGTTTCAATTTGTTCCTTTTCTATTCCTTTCAGTGCTTTCTCTAAAATAGCTTTACTGTATCCATGTACGTTCATTCCGATTGGTAGATTAAGAGTTTTTACCAAAGGCTTTCCAGAAACAAGTGCGGCAACTGTTTCATGCAAAGCTTCAATTGATGGTATGATATCATCAGCGTCGATGGACACTACAGCATCAAAATTATAGAATTTTAGCGCTTGTAAATGTCTATAAGGTATATTGTCGTTACTTCCAAAAAAGGTATTTAATCCGACTTCTGAAGCAATTTGCCCCAGGATCTGGTTCTCTGCTTGATTTCCTGTAGTCAATAATAGCGTCAAGTTTGAATTATAAGAAAATTCGTCTAATCGACTGATGAGCCTGGTGAGTAATATATGCAACAGGGGTATATCCCTTATAACTTTAAGGTGCTTATTAGGTAGCCGTTTGGATCCTACCCTTGCATTTACAAAGACTCCAATTTGCAACTAAATCACCTCGATAAACCTTCCACTATCATTTGATAATTCAATTTTTTGCAATAACCCGAGTATCTTTACATCTTTTTGGAGAGTATTTGGGAAGCTAGAAACACCATTCAGGGAGTCTATGAACGCGTTGAGTTCGTTTAAGTACATATCTTCATTGATATTTTCATTGTAGTTTTTCGAGGAAATTCCTTTATCAAAATATGTTCGGTGAGCCTCTTTAGTATCACTTTGCTTTACCTCAACGTAGTTATTTTCCCACTCCCAAAGAAATTGAGCTTTAGAGCCGTTAACTAAAATTCTACGATTTGGATGCCTCGAAACTACGTCAATCGTCAACGAGCCTAAAAAATGACCATAATCCAACAAGATATTGTAAGTATCATCAATTTCTTCAGCGCCCGGTATATTAATTGTTTTTCGGTAATTGGCACAGACTCTAAGCGGTACACCAAACAAATCTGTAATCCAAGTTAACTCGAAGGGTACAAGCTCCCTTGCCCCGCCAGTGGAACGTTGGCTCACATAAAAATCAGAAACGCTTTCGTAGTTGTGCCAGTAAGGTAGATATTGTCCTGAATGAACAATAACATTGGATAATGAACCCAATTTTTCAAATTGCAAGATTTCTTTTAAGATCTGAATGGCAGGATGAAACAGCAGAGTGCAAGAGGGTTTTATAAGTTTTATTGCGTCCATGTTACTGGTTATATCCTCTAATCCTTCTAGGATAACACTAGCTTCGACGAAGCTATTAATTCCAAATCTTGTGCACCAATGTAGGGCTTCAATATGTTGATCAGGCGGTAACGCTATAATTGCAAAATCAAGGCTACTCTCATGTGGAAAGTTATAAATGCTATCGAAAGTTTTTATGTTGAAAAGTTCTTCCACTTCTTCTCGGCGGTCGAGGCGCAAATCTACACCAAAAATTTTATATTTGCCAAGTTGACGCAAACACCGAATGCGCCGTTTGCCCATTGAACCCAATCCAACTACCAGTGTATTAGGCATTTCCATCCATTGTCATTTGAGCTCGCTTAAGATCTACGCTGGATCCAAGGTCCATCCAAAATTCATGAAAACGTAAGATGCCAACCTTTTTTCCATTGTTTCTTAGCCTTTCAAACAATGTCGGCATGTCGCAATATTTTGATTTTTCTAGTAAATCAATAGCCTTCATTGACAGAACGTACACCCCCATATTAATCAAGCTTTTGTAAACGGGCTTTTCCTCAAAAGACGTGATCTGTTCATCTTTAACATGCACTACGCCATATGGGTTATGGATTGCATGCTCTTTTACTGCCATAGTTGCCGTGTTCTTTTGTTTTGTGTGGGATTGCAATAGGTCATTTAGAGCTAATTCGGTAATTATATCAGCGTTTATAACTACCAAATTTTCAATTCCATTGAAGTCTACGAGTGTTAAACTACCAGCTGTTCCTAACGGTTTGTCCTCATGAACAAAAGTAATACTACCGGATTGCCCATGCATTTCTGTAACGTGTTTTTCAATTTTGTTTCCCAGATAATTGACAGATATGAATATTTTTTTGAAACCTTCGAGCATAGCTTTATCGATAGTGTAATCAATTATTGGTCTTCCAGCTACATTAATAAGTGGTTTAGGACATTTGCGTGTGAGAGGGGCTAATCTTTTTCCTTTCCCGCCCGCCATAATAAAAAGCGCAGTTCGACTTGGATCTTCGATTATTTCTGAAGTATTAATGAACACTGCCTTTAAAAACCCTTTTTCATCGACGAAAGGTATACTTTTAATTGAATGTATCTGACATAGATGTCGTGCTTCAGCGTCTCGTTGCGTTTCAAGTAAAGTAATTGGTTTTCTCATGCAAATGTCTGAAATGCTGCGCGATAATTGGATGTTGTCACGAAAAGCTCTTCTTATGTCTCCATCAGTAACAATTCCAAAAAGTTTTTGAGTTGTATCGACTACGACAACGAAATTCTGTCCATTTATATCTAGCACATTCAAAGTTTCAGCAATTGAATCAGTGCATCTCACCACCAAATAAGCGTCCGATAGTTTTGAATAACTGGAAATTCTCATTAACTATCCTTGGTAACTATTGAACCCGCAGCTACAATTGTATCTTGTTGCAAATTAACACCTTGGATGATGGTTGCTCCAGCTCCAATGAAGCTACCATCTGCAATGGATACACTACCGCATAATATTGCTCCTGGCGCTATATGGCATGACGACCCCACTTTTACATCATGTTCAATAATAGCACCAGTATTTACAATAGTATTAGCCCCTATTTTTGCGTTGGAGTTAATGGTAGCGTTTGTCATTACTTGCACCCCTTCATCTAAGTACGCGAAGTCTGATACGGAACTTCTAGGTGAAATGATAGTTTCAAACACATATCCTAAATTTTTATATTCATTCCACACATCAAATCGAGCTGTTGAAAAGGGCATATGACCAATGCAATTCACAAGTTTGTAGTTATCAGGATCAAATTCAACAGGATCTAAACGATCTTTAACTAAGGGTGTTTTTTTGAAAACGTGTGAGATTAGGCCTGAAGGTTTTGTACAAATGGCTTGTACTATGTAATTCTGTTCTGTCACAATGTCATACAAGATGGATGCATGCCCGCCGGCTCCTACAAAAACTAACTTTGTGGGGTCACTCATCGATCAACTCTCCGACTGAATAGTTTCTTGAAGACGCAGATCCTAACAGGCGCCAATATTCATACGGGCTCATTTTTTCTGGGGCTCTCTTTATGGATAAATTATATTCGTCAAACAGCTCTCCCTTTTCTATCGATTTTTCAGCAACAATGGATCGCCTAGAAAACTTCATATTTTGTTTTTCTGCTCCGAGAGCAATTTTTTCGCCGTTTCCTAGGGCTTTGGATACTTGGCAAACGCCCTCAACCATCTTCTTAAATTCTATAGGCTCTAAAGACGCGCTATGATCCGGTCCTTCAAGAGTTTTGTCTAATGTCAAATGTTTTTCGAGTAATGTTATACCTAGTGCCACAGAAGCAATGGGTATCGCTATTCCAAGACTATGGTCAGAAAAACCCGTACATATTTTGAATCTTTGATTGAGTGTTTTTATAGCGTTCAGGTTCACTGTAGAGTCTGGTGCCGGGTAGGCAGAAGTGCAATGTAGTAGAGTTACTTTGTCCCTTAAAACCTTTTTACCATACTCCGATGAATATGCTTCCACGAAGTCCGCCAATTTAGGTTTGTGTACTGATTGATCAAGATACCCAAAAGCTAGTACTGATAAAGCGCTTTTGATTTCGTTAATATTCGACATTCCTGTCGACAGTATGATATTTTTATTCGTGCGAGCGTGTTCGAGCAAAAAGGGGGCGTTTGTCAAATCACCAGAAGAGATTTTAAGTGTTTTTAAATTTAGATGATCGCTTACGAATTTTAAACTTTCATAATCAAAAGCGGTTGTCATGAACTCAATCTTTAATGCATCACAATATGCTTTGAGCCTTTCAAATGACTTGTAAGATAGTTCAAATTGTGAGAGCAATGACTTTTGCGTTTTTACGGATTGGTTACTTTTAATTTGGTAATCAGCACAGGCAGTTGAACTAGTTACTAAACAATCGGTTTTGTAAGTTTGGAATTTAACAACATCTGCTCCAGAATAAACCGCCGCGTCCACGAGTTTGAATGCTAAATTCTCGTCACCATTGTGATTGACGCCGGCTTCCGCTATAATTCGCATATTAGTTTCTCCGCCTACAGCTAATCTTAATCGACAACTCGACAATCATGAAAGCGTTTTCTGATAAGATTAGTTAATGGATAATTTGAAAGCACTTCGACAATTCTTGGGGCGCTGGCACCGTCTCCATATGGGTTACCGCATGTCTGGCAAAGATTTCGGAAATTCTCATTAAATACCATACGGATTGCTTTTCTAATACTTTCTTTGCTTCCGTCGCAGTCCAATATTGAGTTAGCTCTTATCCGCCCTCTTTGTCGTGATCCAATATTTATAGTAGGAATTCCGATGCTAGGCGCTTCGATAATACCGCTAGACGAGTTTCCAACGATTGCCCTAGCGTTACGCATCGCATTTATATAGTACTCTCTACCTAATGACTTAAATATGCAGATACGATCTGGATTTTTCTGTTGTGCGTTTCTAATGGTTTTGATGAACTCACTGCTTTGTTCATCGTTATTTGGATAAGTTATTAACATTTTGGCATTTTCCTCTTCCTCGAAAACCTGAAGAAAATTAACGAGCAAGTTATGCTCCATGTCTATTTCTAAAGTAGCTGGGTGAAATGTTACTAAAAAATAAATCTTACCTAATTTGAATTTTAGCTCTCTTTCAATTTCATTCAGTGTTAGCGTTTTTGTCTTTTTTAAGCTATCTATCCCTGGCGCACCAAAGTTAAATACTGTCCTTTCTGCCTCGCCTAACTGCAAAATTCGCTTCCGATACTCGTCTGTCGCAGCAAAGTGTAAATTAGACAACTTGGTTACAGCATGACGAACAGAGTCATCGATGGCTCCTTCAGTTATTTCACCACCATGTATATGGGCAATAGGGATTCCCGCGATAAACGCAGCTTGCGCAAGTGCAAGTATTTCTATACGATCACCAAGCAGTACAAGTAAGTCTGGACGATCTAAGGAAAAAATTTTTGCGGCAATTCTCAACGCATTAGCATTTGCAATGGAAATGTCTAATGAGCTGTCTCCAGAGCGTGTAAAATTTATCTGGTAGTTCACCTTAAATCCATCACTCATTATTTGATCTATAGTGCTACCAAAATCTTCACTTAGGTGGGTGCCACCTACAAGAAGTTTGACAATAACTTGTTTGCTCTCAATCAGCCCGTTCACTATCTCGAAAAGATGTCCGTAATCGGCTCTTGAACTAGTAAATACAAAAATTTTACGCATCAGAATTAAAATTAGCACTACTGGGAAGGTTTGCAATTCGTTCGGCAAGTTGATCTGTAATTGTGAGTGGCCCTCGTATATCAGATTTATACATTGGAAGCTTGTGCATCGGCCTCCATGCCGCGCGTGAAGTGATCGAACTATCATTTGATAATTCGAGAAAGCGCTTACACTCGTCTATATTCTTAAAAATAATTGTGTTTAACCAATAGTTTGATTTGGTGTTTATGGGTTCTTTGTGGAAAACAATTTCACTACCTTCAAAAAATTCTTCATATTTTGATGCCAATTGCCTTTTCAAATCCAGGATGTGCTCGATTCTTTCCATTTGTGCCAGCCCTACAGCAGCGTTAAGATTACTCATCCTGTAATTGAATGCTTCAATATTGTGAAAGGACTCGTATTTGTGGGGGACCTTTCCTGTTGAGCTTACATGCCGTAAATTTTCGGCATCGTCGGCATCTCTACACAATATTGCTCCTCCTGAGCCACATGTAATTGTTTTATTTCCATTAAAACTAATTATGCCGAACCGTCCAAAAGTCCCTACATGTTTTCCATTATATTGAGAGCCAATTGCTTCTGCTGCATCTTCGATCAATTCTAAATTCCACTCATTACAAATATTGGCTAGTTGCTCTATATTTCCCGAATGTCCGAACGTGTGGACTGGCACAACTGCTTTAATTTGTTGACTGGTTTTGCGATCAAAGCATTTGCCATTCTTTTTATAGGCAGTTTTAGATAGAAGTTTTAATAAAGCAGAGGGTGATAAACTTAAACTATTCTGTGAAATGTCACAAAATATTGGCCGTGCGCCCAATTTTGCGATTGCATTGCAAGTACCAACAAATGTTAAAGATTGTGTTATGACTAAATCGTTAAAAGTTACTCCTGCACACTGCAAGGCTAAATGTAGCGCGGAGGTTCCATTAGTAACTACGACGGCATGAGCAGAGCCAGTGTAGGAGCGCAGCGAATTCTCAAATTCGGTTACATATTTACCGATTGTCGATACATATGTACTATCGATTGCCTCTAACAAATATTCTCGTTCGCGACCGTAGAAAACCGGTTCATGTAATGGAACGGGGTTAACCCCATCATACAACTTTTTGATGAAATCGCAGATAATGGAATGCCGCATTTACTGTTCCTATCTTACATTTTATCATCTAAACTCTTACCGACTTCATTATGGTGCATTTCAGGTAAAAAATCTGATAACATGTTTACTAAATCACGCTTTTGCCAAGATTGATTTTCTAGGTGAAATTTAAGTTTATCTTCAAAAGTTCTAATTTTGTCCTGGAAGTCATCTCGTTGTCTTAAAATCACACCAATATTTTTGAATTTTTCATAGTTAACGTCGTCGTTTTGTGTATAAAACTCTTCTATTTCTTTTTCACCTGTCGTATCGGACATAGACCAATAACATGGCCAAATTTTGGATTTTTTTGGAGTAATTATATACCTTCTTGCCTCAGCTTCCTTTTCAAAAACTTTAGGTTGAAAACCTCTTGTCTTAAGGTATCGCTTGGCCAAATCTGGGAACGTCATTGGCTGAAAGTGAGTGCCTAATCGTGGAAAAATAATCTCCCTATTTTCACTGAGTATTGTTGATATTAAGCACAATTCACCTGCTTCTTTTTCGCAAATGAAATATCTTCGTACATTTTGAGGAGCAGTGATGGGTTGCATTTTTTCTAAACGCTTCCTGAAGCTGTCAAGCAAAGAACCATCGGAAAAAAGCACGTTAGCAAATCGAGCGGAGGAGACCACCATGTTATCACTGCCTTCAACCAAATATGCTTCCATTATCGCCTTAGTGGCACCCATTAAGTTTTCAGGATTTGTCGCCTTATCAGTTGAAACAGCAAAATATTTTGTAGAACCATTTTCAGCCGCAAGTTCAAGGGTCTTTTTTGTGTTGAGTATATTGGTTTTTATCATTCTCATTAGGGTGTAGGGATCTTTTTCGCTCCGAACATGTTTTAGTGCACACAAATTTATCACGTAGTCGTAATCATAATTGTCGCGCCAAAGTGCATCGAATTCTGTGGAGCCGACGTCAACTGCGAATGTTTTGAATTTAGCCTGAGAATATTGATGTGTGCTCCTGAGATCACGTGTAAGTTCTGCTAAATTATTCTCGCTCAAATCGACTAAATGGAGCTTAATTGGCTTAAATTGTATTAAGGCTTTTGTTAAGGCCCGCCCAATTGTACCTGCGGCACCTAAAACTAAAAATTTTGACTGACAAACTTTATCAGAAATTTGCTTTCGATACATCTGTAAATCGAGTTCGAATAAGCTACTATCACGCCCTAATAAGATGCTGCACAGATCTTGATCGGAATGCATACGTATCCCTGTAATGTTTACTTTTTCATTTCATATTCAACCTAACACGCTAATATGCGAAATTATAACTATAAATTTTACACAATCTAAGTTATTTTAATCGCTAAGTCAGCAAGTGAATTTGCCTAGAGTATGTAGCTAATTGGTACTCAATCAACTTTGATTATGATACTAACTTAACGGTCTGAATAAAAAGTAAATATACATTTACAATATTGGAAACTGGCATGTATCGCATTTTTAAATTCATTAACGGTGTTGCTACTAAATTCAACAAACGTTTTCAACCAGCGGCGCCAACCACTTTGGACGATTTGAATGATCAAGATCTCTCCCGATTTAGTGAACAAGACATTATTTTAGAAAGTGAAGCAGATATTAAAAAATATCTGCCTGACGTTCTTGGCCAGGCTCTTGCCAGGACTTGGATTGATAAGCGGTTTTTAGACGCATTTTTTGACTATCCAGTTGAAATTTTGGAGCGAGGTGGCGTTTACTTGCCAGAAAAGATACAGCTAGAGTTTATTAAAGAAGAAAAAAGTAGACCTAAAGTGACCGTATTTGAGAAGACAAAAAATGGCCGGAAAAAAATCTTGGAATTAAAACTCATTATGGTGGCTGAGCAATGATTAGTATGTTTTTTCGAATACTGTTTATCTTAATGATTGCCACTAAACCTGTGAGAGCAGAAAATCATCTTGCGGATATAAACGTCGATCACAGTTTTATGACAGCAGTTAAATTGGTCGAGAAAAAACAATATATCGATGCCGTAAATATTTTTAATGTGCTAGCCCAACAAGAAATTCCTGAAGCTCAATTTAATCTGTCTCTCCTGTTATTTAATGGGCTCGGCGTCCCTAAAAATTACAAGCAGGCTTTAGTTTGGTCTTGGAAAGCGTATTTGAACAATCATGAGAGTGCCATCAACCAAGTGAATGATATTTTGGAAATCGTAACACCGGAATTGCAAAGCGCAGTCGCTGATGAACTTATTCAAGAACTTACTGAGATTGCAAAAAGCGGCGATGCGACGGCTGCTCTAAAATTAGGAATTACTTTTACAGAATTGATGGTCGAACCCGATTACGCCAGTGCTTATGTTTGGCTTAGTATTGCGCAGGCCTTTGGCATTGAGGAAGCAAGCCCGATAATGGTCAATGTCACAGAGCAATTGGCTATTGAAGAGGTCATTGTGAAACAAGACGAAGCGGCTAAGCTTTTCGCTGAAATAACTGAAAAGTAATTATTTAGGAGCGATTTTATTTACAAAATCGAGCATTTCACTTCGTTTATTGGTTACATCTTCCAAGTCTATTAAAGCAACTTGAAGCTGGTGAAGTAAAGTCTGTACGTCTGATTCAGAAATCTCTGAATGGCGATCCGATAATGTGATAATGATATTTTTTAGATTGGAAATTTTTTCTTCAGTTATTTTGTCTTCAGACAAAATTCTACTGTCTAGTTTCGAACTGATTGAAACTAGCTGGTCAATAATGTCGTTTGAAAGCATGAATAAGGTTACCTTTTAACCGTTCTTGATGCTTTCAAACATTTTATTGCTTATGGCATTCAAATCAATTGGGTAGCGTCCTTCCGATACCTTTTGACGAATTTCATTCACAAGCTGAATATTTACGGGTGGTTCATTAGAAAGCGACTTGACCTTATCTGAGATCGATAAAGACACGTCTACAGGCGCTTCCACAGAGGTCGCTTTATTCGCTGAAGGCGCTGGATTATTATCCATTACCTTTCCGCGCGACTTATTCTGGTCATGAACAGCACTCGATCCAATATTTGGATTATGTCTGACTGATTCAACCATTTTGAAATCTCCTTTCGAGACTTTCTACGACCCAGATGACTTACATGTTAGTCAATGGCGAAACTTTTTTTTCACCTGTTACGATAGCATTTAAGATTTTGCCTGATGTGCTATTCTTAACTCTTATCATATCACCAAGTTGTCCGGCTTCAAGTGCGATCGCGTTTACAGTAATCGACAGGCGCGAATTATCGGCAACAACTAATACGGCTTTGCCTTTTTCAACGGGATATACGATTTCAAGCTGCCTTGTCTTTATCACCGCTCCACGGGCCAAATTAAATTTTGCCTTTCGTCCGATGACTTCTGACATGCTGGTAAAACCACCAGGTAAGTCGTCAGAAATTTGAAACGAATAGGCAAGATGATCTTCCGTTAAAACTTCACCCTTCGTTATATTTTTCTTCACAATGACTGTTTTGGATTTTAAAGGATCAAACGTATTCTCAAATTCTTCCTCAATTTGAAAAGTTTGATTGTTTCTTAAAACTGTAGACCAATTTTCGGAACCACAATTCACTTGCACTGTGCTCCAATCATTTTCGATCCGCGGCGAAAAAGAAAGCTGTTCGCCACATTTAAAAAATGTCCGCTTGTCCGAAACCATCAAGTCGAGGGACGTTCCACTACTGGTTACAACCGACTTGGCTTGTGCTTTTATGTCAAAACCAGTGATACGCTCAGATGCTTGCACTGCGTTTAAGCCTGTCCATATTAGGACACTGAATGTAAGCATAAATAATCTTAACAAAGCCATGACTTCAAATCCCGCTTAGAATGTGTACAGCGCTCGCTCTTAACGAGGCGTAATCTTTTAAATTAGATACTGGTGAAAGAGCGGCACTATGCTGTCCAAGCGTTTTAATTTTTAAGAAAACGTCTTTTCCAGTTTTATCTTTTGAAACGATTAAGTCGTTTGGGCCAATTCCTTCCGCACTGCCAAAATCCAGAGAGATCTCTTTATTCACGATATTAATCTTTGGCGATATATTGATGCAGTCTAAATGCTGCAGGTGGCTTGCTACACTTTTTGTAAGAAAGCTGTATATTTCATTCTCTGTTTGCTTCCAATTTCGGCGAGACTTGGCAACCGAAATATTGTTAAGCGTTTTATAGTCTACGATGAAATCGCTCGCGTAAGTATTATTCAGTATGGTCGAACCATACCGATTTGTTTGTACATTTACGCTAACCTTTAGCGCAGATGTCTTCCCCAGAATGTTTCGATTTACCAGTGGCTCATAATTGACGTCTATAAGCATGTCATAAACGTCATCTGAAACGTTGGAGCGCTTCAAACGATACAACTGGTTTGAATTTTGATTATTTTTTTCCGCTGATATCACTTTTATTGATGAGCTAAAATCAAGCCTCAAAAAATTTTCTTGGATTGCAGCAGGCTGTAAGCTTGCCCAGGGTAAGAGGTTATTTTTTTGCGAATTCAAAGAGATTGATGTTGGGATGTCTTGTGTTGGCACCTTACGACAGGAATTGGGAGCAACAGCCTGTTCCAAATATGCATAAAGAAACTTCACATCAATTTCATATTGATCACCATTTTGGCGCTGATTTAGAATTTGGTATTCAAATATGCGGATATTGGTCTGGCTCTGAATTTGATCGATCAGCAATTGACCGTCTTCTACCAGAGAAAAACTTTTGATTTTGTGAGTGCTATCGACAACTAATTTATGGAGTGCATTTTCGAGTGCACGAGTGCTGAAGGTTTCTGTACTTAATTGAGCGGTAATTGGTGTTCGACCAGTTATGGTCTTTTCTTGAAACTCAACTGTACTTGCCGCTGCCGCGTCAAAGCTGCTGAAACAAACCATTGCCGCAAAAATTAAAGGCCAAACATATTGCATCTTTGCACACAAGCTACAAAAGCCCCTTGCGATAAGCCTTAACAAGGCGATTAATATGTGTCTCGCTCACTGCCAACTCCACTTGGTATGTGTCATTGCTAGTTGGTTCAATTTTCACGGTGCGCGCTCCTATAATCAAACCATTGAGCGCTGCTGCTAATTTATCGGACGTCAATACTGCTTCGCCAATAGTTGTTTCACCCTCAACCCGAATACCGTGGATTTGCTCAGTTAGACTTCTATATGCATCAAGTTTCGCCGCGCGCATTGCCATTAATCTACGCTGATTAATATTTTTAGACGGCTGGATGGATACGGAAGAAAACCCAATTGCTGATATACTTGGAACGTAAAACTCCGACGTTTCTGCAATTCTGCGCTCACCGAGCAACGACCTGGAGGTATTGATTGCTTTCGCGCTCTCGTTATCTGTGGAGAGCAGTGGAACTGTGGGCATTCTGAACGACGTTTGACCCGCACACCCGCTTATTAAAAAAACAAGCATGAACAGAACAAGTGATTTAGATGCGATATTCATATGCTTTCCTCAAAAGTCAATATTCTGAGAGAGAATGCAAATAGCGTGCCACTTCCGAAGAATACTGGAACAGGCGCGTTTGATACCCAATATCTGTTTAATGCAAATACTAAAAATTAGAATTGGTACACTTTGTGCTTCTATACATTAGTATGATTTTTATGAGTGCAAGCTCTATTAATAAATCATTCAAAACAATGGGTTAATGTGTCAATAAACTGACACCTTGAAAAGGCAGAATTATGGAAAGATTGCAATCTTTGGGATTTCCGGCGGAAACACCAAAATTTGTGAACACTTTGATGCCGTTCGGTATTATTGCACTCGTGGCTATGCTTGTGCTGCCCCTTCCAGTTGCACTTTTGGATACGTTTTTCGTTGTAAATATTACGCTGTCATTGCTCATTTTGATGGTTGCCTTGCACACGCAGCGGCCACTGGATTTTTCTTCTTTTCCAAACCTTTTACTTTTAGCAACAGTATTGCGTCTTGGATTGAACGTGGCGTCTACGCGGATCGTTTTAAAGGAGGGGCATACCGGCCCAGATGCGGCCGGAAAAGTGATTGAAGCTTTTGGTGATTTCATCGTTTCAGGAAATTATGCGGTAGGCCTTTTTGTTTTCTCAATCCTAGTCATTATTAATTTGGTTGTTATCACGAAAGGTGCTGGCCGCGTATCGGAAGTCTCTGCGCGTTTCACCTTGGATGCTTTGCCTGGAAAACAGATGGCGATTGATGCAGATTTGAATGCGGGAATACTCACCCCAGAAGAAGCTAAAGAAAGAAGAGCTGACGTTGGTAAAGAAGCTGATTTTTACGGTTCAATGGATGGTGCTTCAAAGTTTGTTAAGGGAGATGCGATTGCAGGCATTCTAATTCTAGTCATCAATGTCGTTGGCGGACTTATTATCGGTCTTTTGCAGCATGATTTGTCAATTGGCGTTGCAGCTCAATCATACATTTTGCTTGCGATCGGTGATGGCTTGGTAGCACAAATACCCTCATTACTACTATCTATTGCTACAGCTATCATCGTGAC
>Ga0255765_1002382_pt1 | contig 21393 bp, 13 predicted proteins | sample 041ome_8_FD_179965 | JGI IMG/M metagenome (GOLD analysis project Ga0255765, IMG submission 179965) | Coastal salt marsh microbial communities from the Groves Creek Marsh, Skidaway Island, Georgia - 041407BS metaG (version 2) | ecosystem: Environmental > Aquatic > Marine > Intertidal zone > Salt...
CGCCCGTCGGTCGCGCGACCCGGCGACGCGCCCGACGTCGAGACGGTCGCGGTCGCGGTCGCGGTGGTGGTGGTGGTGGTGGTGTAGACGTCGCGCCAGACGTCGACGTCGCGACAACCTTGCGTGGTGCTGCACGCGCGCCGGTGCGAGGCGAGCGAGGACGAGGACGAGGACGAGGACGAGGACGAGGACGAGGAGGGCGCGTGAACGCTGGTGTCTACTCGACCCCGTCACCGTCGAGGACGTCGAGGACGCGCGAAAGAGTCGGCGACATCGTCGTCGTCTTGAGCACGGTGGGCGTGAACATTAACCATGGGACGACGCGGTCGAGGTGGTGGTGGACGCGCCACGAACGATGACGGTGGTGGTGGACGCGGTGGTGGTGGACGCGGTGGTGGTCGTCACACGTTTGTGAGACCGGTTGGGGAGACGGCGAGGATTGATATTCACAACGCGTTGGAGCGGTTTAGGAGCGACCCCGAGGCGAGCGAGTTGGTGTTTCCGCCAGACGTGGATAATCATTTTAGAGCGGTCGTGCACGCGGAGTGTAAGAAGCTCGGGTTGAAGTCGAAATCGCATGGGAAGGGTGATGAGCGACGCGTGCACGTGACGAAATCTACAGAGTTCAAACCGAGCGACGCGGATGATTTGTTCGACTTGGGATTAGGCGCGCGCGCGACGTCAGCTTTGGAGACGTACTTTGGCCGATTTCAACAGACGCCAGAGGAAATTAGACTATCCGTTGCGGGGTCGTTGGATGCGGCGTGGGAAGAGCAAGCGAGTGCGGAAAAGACTAGTTCACATAAACGTGGACGCGGTGCGTCGAGTTTGGAAATGCGCGGACGAAGTTTGACGCCAGATGAAGCAGCGAGGCGCATCGAGACGCTGGCGTCGCGCGTCGCCACAGATGGCGCTCTCGCAGCGATTCAAACTAAGCGACAGGCGCTACCGGTGTGGGAGTTTAAAGATGCCATCATAGAAGCCGTGGCAAATAATCAAATCGTTCTCGTCGCCGGCTCGACGGGTTGTGGTAAAACGACGCAGGTTCCGCAATACGTGTTGGACGACGCGTGGGCGCGGGGTCAAGGCGCCGCCATCGTCTGTACGCAGCCGCGTCGTATTTCTGCCATGACTGTATCTGAACGCATTGCAAACGAGCGCGGCGAATCCATCGGGCAAAGCACAGTTGGGTATCAAATTCGCCTCGAGTCCAAAGTGAGCCCAGAATGCTCGCTTTTATTTTGCACGTCAGGAGTCTTGTTGCGCAAGCTCACGAGCGACACGAGCGACAAGATGTGTCAGTCTCTAACGCACATCATCATCGATGAGTTGCACGAGCGCGATTTGTTTGCTGACTTTTTGACGATTATTCTCAAGGGCGTGTTGCCAAAGCACCCGCATTTGAAGCTCGTTCTCATGTCCGCCACGGTGCGGGAAGACTTGTTTAGCGAATACTTTGGCTCCTGTCCTGTCATTTCGGTTCCTGGGTACACGCATCCTGTGACAGAGTTTCACTTGGAAGATATCTTGCCCATGGTTGGTTGGGGCGGGGGCGCGCGCGGAGGCGCGCACGTAAAAGCGCACGCAAAGGCGGCGCACGAGCAACCGTTAGTCAAGGCGCCAACATCGGGACCCATCGTCGAACAAATGCGCGAAGCCATCATGCGAGCGTTCTTGGAAGATAGTGATGAGGCTTTCGATTGGCTCTTGTCTTGTGCGCGAGACGTCGACCCGGCTGGGTTGTCTTACGTCAACGTTTCGCACTCCACTGGCGCCACGGCGTTGATGGTGGCAGCTGGCAAGGGTCGTCAAATGGAAGTGTCGCAACTTCTCGGCCTCGGCGCGTCGTCGACGATGCGTAGCACCGATGGGAGAACCGCCGCAGATTGGGCGGAAAAGTTTGATCACGTCGAACTAGCTGACGCTATTAGAAATATGGATGAAGAGAACGAGGACGTCGGGAACAACGAGCAGGCGGCGTTGTTGCTGAGCGATTACCAGCTCTCTGTCGATCCCGACGAAGTCGACGTCGATTTGATTCATAATTTGATTGTTTGGATCGTCAAAGAACGTGCAGTAGACGAGGGATCTGATGGTGCCATTTTAGTGTTTCTACCAGGTTGGGATGAAATCTCAAAGCTTCGGGAGTCGCTCACGGCGGATTACAACATCTGTCACGCCGCGACGGTGCTCCCGTTACACTCGATGGTCGCCCCAGCGGAGCAACGGAAGGTTTTCCAGCGCCCACCAAAGGGGTTGCGCAAGATCGTTCTTTCAACGAATATCGCGGAAACCGCGGTGACGATCGATGACGTGGTATTCGTCATTGATAGCGGACGATTAAAAGAGAAGAGCTACGACGCGTATTCTGCAGTGTCGACGCTTCAAGCGGCTTGGATTTCTCAAGCGAGCGCAAAGCAGCGAAGAGGACGCGCCGGCCGTGTGCGCCCAGGCGAATGTTATCGCGTGTATTCTACCTCGCGTTTCAAATCATTCAGCGAGTTTCAGCTACCAGAGATGCAAAGGTCGCCACTGGAAGAGCTTTGTTTGCAAGTGCGCGTGCTCGCCGAAAGCGGCGCCAACGTCGTGGACTTTGGCAAGGGAAGCACGGCGGGGTTCTTGGCTAGAGCTGTAGAGCCACCAGTACCACAGGCGATCGATAACGCTGTTCGCTTGTTACAAGATATCGGCGCGCTCACTGAAGAGGAGCGGCTGACGAGACTCGGGCGACATTTGGGAGAGCTCCCCTTGCACCCCCGCGTGGGAAAGATGATTCTCTACGCGGCGTTGTTTGGGGTGCTTGATCCAATATTGACCGTAGCGTGCGCGGCGGCGTATCGTCCGCCATTTATTATCTCTGCTGACGGTCGCAAAAGTGGAGATGCTGCGCGCTACGCATTCTCCAACGAAGCTGGTGGAGGAAGCGACCATTTGGCGGTGACCAAGGCGTTCATGGCGTGGGAGCGCGCGATGCGGGACGGACGTCAAACCGAGCGCAATTTTGTGATGCGGAACTCACTCTCGGGCTCGACGCTGCAAATGATAAAGGGCATGCGACAGCAGCTTGTTACCGCGCTTATTCAGCGCGGCATCATCACTGACTTGCAAAGCGCCAGTCGAAACGCACATGCGGGCGCGCTCGTACGCGCCGTGCTCGCCGTCGGCATGTACCCTCTCGTTGGAAGATTTTTGCCCAACTGCAAGGCACCCACGCTAGCGACGCTTCGTGGTGAGCGTGTGCGCGTGCACACATTTTCCGTAAACGGTAAGCTCGACGTGCAATCGGCGAACGAGCGAAATGAAGCTGGTGAAAAGAAGGCGACGCTCGCGTGTTTCGATGAACTCATTCGAGGCGCGCACGCCGTTCAGGTTCGTGAGTGTACTCTTGTCGCCGCTTCGGCGATCGTTTTCGTGTGTTCCACATTGACGGTTCAACCTGACGTGATGGACGTCGATCCCGAGACTGGCGAAGCCATCCCACTTCCCGGTCCACCGTCGGCACTTCTCGTCGTCGACGACTGGTTACGATTCCGTGTACCGCTTCGCGCCGTCGCTCAAATTACATGCCTTCGTCTTCGTCTGCAACGCGCTTTCGCTGCGCGCGTAGAAAAGCCGACGCAAAATTTAGCAGCCGAGCTATCTGAGGCTGTGATGGCGATTTCCGAGCTCTTGGCTGATGCAGATAGTTCATTTATTGAAAAGGCGTCGTTTGCGAACACGCATTACGGAAACCACTACGGCGGCAGAGGCCCAAGTGGTGGCGGCGGGCGGTTCCAGGGTGGCTACTCCGGTGGCAGAGGACGCGGCAGTGGTGGTGGGCGCGGTGGCGGTGGTGGTGGCGCAATCCCTCGTCCGCGTCAGAACTAAACTAGTGAATTCGAATTCTTATGTTTGTTTGTTTGTTTGTTTGTTTGTTTGTTTGTTTGTTTGTTTGTTTGTTGTTGTTCAATACATTTTCTAGCCTTCTAGGTGACCTATGCGTGACTAAATAAAACAATTATGCGATAATGCGTGAGACGCTCCATCCTTGCCGTTCTAAATACGTTTTGCGTGCCGTCTTCATGGAATCCGTCGGTAAGGGTTCAAAGTACACGGGGAGCACGCGCTGCGGCATGGCGTGGTACGGCGTAGGCGCGTCTGGTTCGCGTTCGGGCACAACTCGTCTTTGTGGCCCATCATAATTTTCGACAAAGCTCGCCCCGACTTTAGGCGTCCACCCACTCGCCTCCACAGTAGCGCTGATTACGTCATCTTCCAAGGGAATTAAAAAATTATGATCAAACCGGCGCAAGCGCGCAAACTCCTTCAACGCCTTGCCCGACGAGAACCCGATGCCGCGTTCTCTTCTGTGATCTCTAAACTTGTCATTGCTACATATCCACGCATCCGCTTCTTTTGCGCGCGTAAGAATAGTCAAATCATCTGCTTTACGTAGCCCGCGACCGTCGACGCCATCCCTGGAAACGAGCGTCAACCGCCCCGCGTCGACTTCATCCATCAACCGTCTATTCACCCACATGCCCTTGCCCAGATACTCGACCAACTCCGCGTTCACCGTCGATAATCCACCACCATCGCACACGGAATTCACATACCCCACGACGTACTCTCGCGGAATAAATGCATGCGTGGTGAAACCACTCGCGCGCCACGGCTCGTAATCCAACGCCGCGAGCACCGCCGCCGACATTGGCACGCGCGTCTTTGACGTAAAGCGACTCTTCAACTTTTGCGCCAATCCCCACGCGAGATTCGCGCCATCGATGACGATAAAGTTCCCCGTCGTCCCACGCATAAGTGTCGGTGCGGTGTGCGCCGCATTCTCCTCACTCGTCGTCGTCGTCGTCGTCGACGTCGACGTGTCGTCGTCCTCACCCGTCGCAGCCGTCGCGCGCGCGTCGAGCACGTCGTCCCATTGAAACACGCGCGCGCACGACACCGCCCACGGCTCACTCGCGCGCGCGCGCACGACACACCGCGGCGACAACGACACCGACGCGCATCCTCCGCCACCGCACCGATGCCGACGCCACGGCGCCGCGCCCTTCGTCACCGTCGTCACCGACACCGTCGTCATGTCGCGCGCACTTTTTGCACCACGACGACAGACAACGACAGACGACGACAGACGACGACAGACGGTGACGACGACAGACGACGACGACAGACGGTGACGACGACAGACGACTCTCGCGTCTCGCAGTCGCGTCTCGCAGTCGCGTCTCGCAGTCGCGTCGTCGTCGAGGCATCTGAAGATGTGCGCGCGTCACACACGGACCATTCGGACATGTGGCGTGTCCAACCGACCACTTTTTGAGGCGAAAACGGCGGCGGCGGCGGGTGCGCGGGTGTGTTGATTTGGACGACGACGACAGACGACGACGACGACGACGACGGCGGCGGAGGCACAGCGCACGTATCGACGCATTCGTACACGACGATACGGTGACGATGCCACCGCGACGACGTGGGACGACGGGGAAGAAGGGTGGCAAGGAGGCGTGGATGGATGACGATGTCGATGCGGCCAATGAGGTTGCCGACGCGCGGTTCGCCAAGGTGGATAAGTCGTACATCGGGCTCGTTGGGTCGGATGATGACGATGACGATGAGGATGAGGATGATGAGGAGGCGCTCATGGATGTCACGGATGAGGATGACGACGACGACGACGATGACGACGAGGACTCTGAAGAGGATGATGACTCTGAAGACGACGACGACGACGGCGAGCGAGACGACGATAATGACGACGATGCGTATTCTGATAGCGAAGAAGCCGCGTTGTCAAAGGCGATGAAAGCACAGAAGAAGCGTCTCGACGGCAAAGTTCGTCGCGAACAGGTCATGAGCGAGGATGAGTCTGAATCCGAGGATGCAGATGAAGGTTTCGGGATTCGAGGGAAGAAGAAGACTGACTTTTATGGCGACGATGATGTCGATCACGAGGGATTGAGTGACGAAGAAGACCGCGTTGAAGAAGAGAAAGAAGCGCGGCGTATGCGCAAGCTCATGGCGCAAGAGATGCGCGCTGAGGATTTCGGTGTCGATAGCGAAGATGAGGAAGAAGCTACGCTCGGCGCCAAGGCGGCGGACTTGCGCCGAGGCGACGGCAAGTCAAAATCTGCGTCTCGTGGCGGCGTAGAAATTGAAACCTTGACTGCAGAAGAACGCGATGAACGCTTGGCTGCTGAGGATGGCGCCGCAGCGGCTAACGACGCGCCTGAACTGATGGCGTTGACGAAGGAGTTGACGTCCACGTTGAGCGCCATCGAGGCGAGCGTTGAACCGCTCGTCAACGCTGCGCGCGACGGCGCTTTTGCCACCGCGGAGGGCATATCGTACTTGGACACAAAGTATTTGCTCATGCTCAGCTACTGCTCGTCCATTGTTTTTTATCTTCTACTGAAAGCAGAAGGTCGAAGCGTCAAGGACCATCCAGTGATTGAACGGCTCGTCGAAATTCGATTGTATCTCGAGAAGCTTCGCCCGATAGATAAAAAGCTTCAGTACCAGGTGCGCAACGTGGAAAACTTTGGTTTTATATTTGCATTCCTCTGATGATGGTACCCCATGGCGGTGATGAAAATGCTCACGGCATTTCCTGACTACTCACTGACGGTTATTATTGAACATCTAAGGGACTGAGCCTTGGGTGTCGTCGTCAGAGGAATGTTATTTTTTTGCTTTGTTTCTCCTCTTGTTTTCCGTTCGTCATCTAACCAGTGCCCATGCTTTCTTCTTCATTCATAAACAGATTGACAAGCTGTTGAAGCTTGCGAACGCCACTGAGCGCGCCACGGCTACAAAAGATGAAGACGACGACCCGCTTAGATTTGGCCCCAATCCAGGTGCACTCGTTTCGAAGACTGGTGAAGACGAGGAAGGGGGTGACGGTATGTACCGTCCTCCGAAAATGTTACCGACATCCATGGATTTCGAATCCGGGGGTAAGGATGCGAAGGAGCTCCGAAGAAACAAGGAGCAACGCCGCCGCGCTGGCCGCTCGCAGCTCATCAAGGTGCGCACGTGTTCGCGCGCGCGTGTTTGTGTGTATTTGTGTGTTTACTCGCGTGTCGCATTCGCAAAAACGCCAATTTGCCCCCCGGGTCTCTTTCCATGAGACAGTCCGGGGCTTCCTTATCTATTTGGCGGATATCAAATGTACCAAATCTTGGGCAGGGTGCCACCTTTTTAGCAGTGGGTGAACATCCAATCAAGAGTTGGATATCTATCTGTCTTGTCGTCGTTCGCGTACTGACTTTTACGTACCCGTTTTTCACGTCATGTAGGAACTTGCGCGCGAAGTTGGCGAAGCGCCCGAAGAAGTTGGTCTCGGCGACGAAGATATGGTGCAAAGCGCATTCGCCAAGCGCGAAATGGCGCGCATGGAGGCGCGCGCTCGCGTGGAAGAAGATTTGTTCACTCGTGTACCGCTTTCTAAACAAGAACGCCGAAGACAAAAAGCTTCGACACGAAACGTCAACTCACTCGCTGCCGTTGGCGACTTTGGCGACGACGTCGCAGATCTCGTGGAACGCACTGCTGAGCTTGACGAAGGCTCACGCAAGCGGCGACTCGTGGACACAGTCGCTGAAGGCTTCAAGTCGGCGAAACGCGATATTGTTTCAGGGGAACAAGATGTTCCGTTGCGTGATACACTCGGGGTACGTACATATTCGAGCGAACATTCTCGTTCAAACATCGCATCATATCGAAGCTTCGGGTGTTTTCTTCTCCATGATCTTCCGAGGTCAAAATTGATGCTACACGAAACACCGTTTGCTTCAAACCTTGCTCGACTTTGCTTTTATCGATTTCAGCATGCGAAACGAACGGGACATCTTTTTACACGTCGACTTTGCTATCGTGATTTACTTGTGCGAGATCGTTGGTGACGAGTAAGTACTGACCATGAATATTTTCATCCTTTTCTTTTCGCGCGCAGGAACGGAGAACGAAATACGAACGCGGCGTCGCTCGCTCGATGCAACGCGCGCAACAAATGGAAATGGACGATTACGACGATGAAGCCCGCCCGAGTATCGCGGAAGATCCTGAGTATGACAATGCGGCTACTTTACGTGATCGTAAACGTCAAGCAAAGGAGGAAAAGTATGCGAGAGGTCCTGGAACGATTGCTGTGCCGGAGGAGGATGTTTCGGGCAAACGCGAGATTGGCCATACAATTATGAACAACAGAGGTTTAACACCGCATCGCAGCAAAGAAACGAAGAATCCACGCGTGCGTCTCCGTGGAAAGCACGCTCGTGCGGTGACGCGCAGAAAGGGCGCGGTTCGCGATGTCAAGGAAGGTTCGACGGCGTACGGCGGCGAACTTACTGGCGTGAAGACGAGCGTTGTGAAATCGAGAAAATTCTAATAGTCGTAGTAGCATTGTTCAATGGAGCTAATAATCATACTGATACCACACACTTGTACCACCCCATCCATCTACTGTCGTTTTCTACATCACCTTTGTCGACTTTGACATCAAGCTATCGACGACGCGCTCCATGTTGGAGACGGTGTCGAGCGCAGCCTTATACATGGTTTCCGCCTTTGGATCGTCGAAAACAATCAAACATCCCGATCCTTGGTCTAATATGCCCTCGAACTTGCGATCGAGGATCATCTGTGAGAGCTTCATTTCCACGTCAGCCAGTGGAAGCTCGATCAAATTTGCGACGTGCGCGATTTCAACTCGCGAAAACGGTTCGATGAGACGCTTCAAGTTTTCCTCCATCAAAGAATCTTGCAAGCTACCCAAATGAGCAGCGATGATAGGATCGTCACCGAGTTGTGCGGAGTAATTGTGGAGAATGTGTTGCAAATCCTTCAGCGATCGCGCCTTGTACGCCTCGCTCACCGCCTTCATCGCGTCCAACGCGTCACCTTGATGTTGCAAACCACCTTTGCTTGATATCAAAACGCTCACATCTTCAGCCTGCCCGCACATAATCTTACACATCAACATATACTTCAACGCCGTCACAGCCGCAGGTTTATCATCTAATGAGTTGAGCTGCTCGAACGCTTCGAAAAAGTACGAGTACGCCGTCTTGTAGTCCTTTTCGTCGGCGTGCAAAATACCCGATTGGGCGTCAATCTGGCACTGCACGCTGGGCGGGACGTAGATGGCATTGGCGTTCGTTCGAGCCGCCGTCAACGCCGCCTTTGACTTGGGCAAGTTTCTCAGCGCATAGTGGATTCTCGATTCTAACAGGTGAATGTCGACCAACAGCAACTTGTCGTCGAGCTTTTTGACTTCTCGCGACAACGCCCCGACAACCTTGAGCGCCTCTGGGTAATCTCGCATCGTCAGGTGCAGGGTCGCTAAGCGAAGCTCAACGCGATGACGCAAGAACGTGCGCTTCTCAGCGCGCGCCCATTCTACGTGTTCGCGGCAAAGTTCGACTTGAAGCGAGTCATGACCGCGGATCTGAGACATCGCGTCGATCAACAAACTTCGAATAATCTTCGCCACTTTCGCCTTTGGCGCGGACGCCAAGAGCGGTCTGAGATCCACGAATAGCTGTCTAAATGCCGGCGCATCATCTCGAGACGCATACGCGTTTCCAAGCGCCTCAATCGCGCTCTCCTTCGCCTTTAACGCGTCCGAGCGGTTCAACGTCGTCGTCGTCGTCGTCGTCGTTGAACCTTCATCATCTCTGGCGAAAATCACCGCGCGCAGTCGCGCGATTTCCTCATCCGACGCGCGCGTGGTATCCTTCATATCGTTCGTCGTCGTCGTCGTCGTCGTCGTCGTCGTCGTCCTGGTCCTGGTCGTCGTCGCCGTGGTGTCCGGTGCGTCGCACTGCCGTTGACTCGCCCTCGCGCACAGGGGTCAAAAAGCCGTCCATCGCGTGGTCCGATGATATCGCCAGGTGGCAAGTTCCTGGTCCCAGGACCAGGGCGGCGGCGGCGGCGGCGGCGGACCGTCGCGCACGGCGTCACACGCCCACGGTCGGGGTTGTCGCGCCCGCGCCTCGGCGACACACGCACGACGCACACACACGCACGACGCACGACATGCAGTATAACTTTAAGAAGATTGCCACCGTGCCCACGGCGACGGACTTTATCGACGTGGTGTTGTCGCGCACGCAGCGGCAGACGCCCACGGTGGTGCACGCGGGCTACGCCATCACGCGGATTCGGCAGTTTTATATGCGCAAGGTGAAGTACACGCAGACGAGCTGGAACGAAAAGCTGTCGAGAATTCTAGAGGATTTCCCTCGCGTCGACGACGTGCACCCGTTTTACTCTGATTTGTTGAACGTGTTGTACGACAAGGATCATTACAAGCTCGCGTTGGGTCAGCTGAACACGGCGAGGAACATGATTGACAAGATTGCAAAAGATTACGTCAAGTTGCTCAAGTATGGGGATTCTCTCTATCGGTGTAAGCAGTTGAAACGTGCCGCGCTCGGGCGGATGTGTACGATTATGAAGAAGCACGCGGCGTCGTTAGCCTACTTGGAACAAGTTCGCCAGCACATGTCCCGTTTGCCATCCATAGACCCAAACACGCGGTCTATTTTGGTGTGCGGCTATCCGAACGTAGGAAAGTCCAGCTTCATGAACAAAGTCACGCGCGCGGATGTCGAAGTACAACCGTATGCGTTCACCACAAAGTCCATTTACGTCGGTCACACTGATTACAAATATCTTCGTTGGCAAGTGTTGGACACGCCGGGGATTTTAGACAGGCCGTTGGACGAGCGAAACACGATTGAAATGCAATCAATCACCGCTTTGGCGCACCTTCGGGCGGTGGTTCTTTACATAGTAGATATTAGCGAACAGTGTGGGTTCACGATTGCCCAGCAAGCGACGTTGTTTCACTCGATCAAGCCGTTGTTTGCAAACAAACCGCTCGTCGTCGCCGTGAACAAAATTGACGTCCGCAAGCTCGAAGATTTGAGCGCCGAAGACCGCAGTTTGATTGATGGGATGCGCGAAGCCATGCGTGGACCGGCGTCGATGCAGTTGGGAGACGATGATGCGTTACCGACTATGTCTACGTTGAGCGAGACGGGCGTTATGGAGGTGAAGAACAGATGCTGCGACTTGTTGCTCGCTCACCGCGTCGAGCAAAAACTCGCCGGTCGACGCGCGGGCGAAGTGATGAATCGTTTACACGTTGCCATGCCGGTACCGAGAGATTCCAAAAAGCGTCCCGCATTTGTGCCGTCCACACTCGAAGACAGTCGCGCGAGAAAGGCTGCTGGGGAAAAGATTACTACTGAGAAGGATTTGCAGGAACAAAATGGCGGCGCCGGCGTGTATTCCGCCGATTTGCGCAAGCGCTACTTGTTGGACGACGACGACTGGAAGTATGACATTATGCCAGAAATTTACAACGGCAAGAATGTGGCAGACTTTATTGATCCAGAAATTGAAGCCAAGCTCGCCGAGCTCGAGCGAGAAGAGGATGAGCTCGAAGCGCAATGGGAAGCCGAACGCATGGACCGCGCACCCATGGAGGAGGAATTGGATGACGACGAAAAGGCGCTTCTTGGTGAAGTGCGCGCGCGTCGTAACAAACTCGTGGCTGAACATAGACGCAAGAAGGCTGCTGGAAACAACAACCCTGTGGTTCCTCGCAAGGTGGACGCGCAACGCAAGTTGAACACGAAGAGCATGAAGGCTGGTCTTGAGTCCATGGGTCTGGATGCCACTGCGGCGGTGGAACGCGCTCGTTCGCGCTCTGCGTCGCGTCGCGTCGTCAAGCGCGGCCGCTCCACTGGTGATGCCAGCATGAACGATGGTGACGCTGGAGGTGATGAAAAGAAAATGCGCACGTCCAAGTCGCGATCGAAATCCGTCGCACGGCGCGTCAAGGATGTGCCAGAGCCTGGCGCCGGCTTTGCGAGCAAGGATGCGAAGATGCGCGCGATTAAAATGGCTGACAAGGCGCAACGCAAGAGAAACAAATTGGCGAAAGCAGGCGAAGGTGATCGTTCCATACAAACGGCTATGCCAAAACATCTTTTCTCAGGAAAACGCGGGAACGGCAAGACCGATCGCCGTTAGAGAAAACTGTGCGCGTTCGCTCTCGTGTTTTGCTTCTCGATGTCATCCGTCGCACGCCAAATATTCATTGTATTCCTATAGAAGAAGTCCAATTCATGCATTTTTACATTCTTATTCGACATTTCGCGTGTTTGAGCGTGGCGCGCATTCGTTTGACTACTCGTTTGACAGCCCCTCGACGTAAGTAGCACACTCCACGCGTCCTGTTGCGCAGTCAACACGATTGGAGTGTGCGCGGGAGTGGGACTGCTCGAGACGCTTCGATATATCGATGTATAGGTGAGTTGGCTATATTGATGTATCTCGATTGCATGTATTTTATTGGTTGACGCGGTCGGCGATGCGCGACGCCGCCCAGTTGGCGGTGTCTCGCAACGACGCGTCGTTTGACTGCTGGCATTCCTTCAAGAAATCTTTGTAGAATGGTCGCTGGGCGAATAACGGGCCAATTTGATCAATCGTATCCGCCATGTCACCCAGCACACCAACCATCGATCTTGTCACAACTTCATCGCGAGACGGATCCGCGGCTACAGTCTCGACCAACGCCAACACACTGGGCGTGTGTTCGCGAATCATCGTCAACTTGGACGGATCTGATTTGAATCCCTGCAAGATGCCAGCGTAGGCCTCAAATATGCCGTTGCGAAGCTGATTGTTGTACTCGTTCATTTCATCATCATCCGATTTAGCACCAATGGTTAACTGCGTAGCGCTCTGCAACATGGACAAAACGTACGGCACGTACTTCTCAAAGGCAGGACCAGTGGCGAGCGCCAAGTCACCAAAGCACGAAAGAATGGGTGGTTTAACGTTGCGATGGAGCTTTTCGCTCTCTAAATCTCGCAAGAGTGCGTAGACGATGCCATCGCAGTACGGAACCACCTTTTCATCCAACGCTCTACAAATGTCGCCGACGACGCCCACCGTCACCGAGCAGACCTGATGCTCTTCGTGATTTTCTAATCCTAGCTTGACAAATGGGAAAAACGCATCCATGTACTTGACGAATCCTGAGCCTACGGCATATGCTAAAGCGCCGACAGCCAACATCGCTTCCTCGTGCACTGTGGCCGAGCGGCATGCGAACACCGTCAAGAAGGCTTGCATCAAGCTATCCGCGTACTGCGAGAGAGCCGCCTTGGTCGCTTCGTTGGCGCCGCCCAGGACTTGAATAATCACCTGCAATGTGCCGCAGAGCAACGCTTGAGCATCCGCCTGTTTTTCAAGAAGCTCGGCACCCATGTGTTCTTGACCTTCAAATGTGGCCGCGAGCTTTTGGAGCACGTGCGGGATGAGCTGACCAATTGTGCTGTAATTTTCTTGAGTCGCAGAGCGAATAATTTCATTCATTGCCTCGTAACATTCCATCTTCAATCCAACCTCGGCATCAGGACGTTCACTTGTCATCAAAAGAGCCTGAATGATACCCTGGAAGTGTTGCGCTACAGTTTCGCGGATGTCATCATCCTCAGCTACGGATGAAACGAGGTGTTGAATCGACCATACGACCTTGCCTGCGACGTGCGGCACGTCCTTCACCGACTCAAGCATGGCTTGTAACACTTGCGGAAACTTTTGAGCATCCACCAGTGGAAACCCTTGTGATTGCACAAACTCGAACACGCGGCCGATGGTCCACGCCGTGGTGTCTCTGACATGTGCGCTTTGATCCTTGAGCGACATGATGAGGTGCGGCAACGCTTCGTTTGCCACATTTGCTAATTTTGCTGGGTCGGGGCCTTCTAAAATAGCACCAAATGCAAACGTTGCCGCCTCACGCTGACGCCATTCGCCGGATTGAATATTTTGCTGAATAAACATCATCACTTGATCTACAACAGGATCGCGCACGAGCTGCGAGACGAGACCCAAACACGTGCCGCCAGCCATGGCCATGTTCCACGCGTTTTCATCCTCGTCTTGGTCATCCTCCTGCTTTGTGAGCTGCTCGAGTAACATTGGCACGAGCGCAGTCAAAGCTTTCGAGATAAACCCAAACATTTCCACATCAGGCTCACCACACTCGATGGCCTCTTGTCGGCCGATTTCTTCCTCACAAATTGTTGACCAAAACTCAATCGCTTGTAAACCGACTTCTTGCTTGTCCTGCTTGGCGGCGTTCACTGTCAACTGATACACGGCTTCGATGTACGCCGACATGTATTCGTAATAATTTTCGGCAATACTCACGAGAACTTCGAAAGCGGCGACGCGAACGCGCACATCCTCGCACGTCGTCGCCTCGCACACGCACTGCATGATGAAGTCGCGTTCGTTTTGGCGCGTAAAGTTCTCATGCGCGAAATATAACGCATTGTTCAACGCCTGTGTCGCGGCTAATCGAACGCTTACATCCGTTTCATTCTTACCCATGCCGGAAACAACCGCGGTTAACACTCCATTCACGTCAGTTTGGTCGAGATCATCCGCCTCAATTTCTTCACAAATATACCCCAAAGCCTCCAACGCCGCCTGTTTCGCCGCTACCCCGCTCGCCCCGCTCGCGCCCGTTTGCAAATTCGCGATGAGATCTGGCCATTGCTTATGTGGGATCTCCGCACCCGCAATCTTAGCCACAACTTGCGCGGCGACGTGTCGAATTTCGCTCGCCTCATCCCCCAGGGTCTGCCAAATCGTCGCCTTGATCGACATCCGTTGTTCGTTCGCAATCGCCAACCACTGCTGCTGCACCTCTCGCTTCTTGGCCTCATCCTTGGCGTCGAGCGCATTCTTAAACATCACCCCCGCGAGCTGTCGCGCGTGCTTGGGGGACGTCGACGACGCCACCTCGCACGCCAACGCGCGCAAATACTCGCATCGATTCTCCACCCGCGCGCGCGCGAGCGTGGCTTCCGCCTCCACTCGCACGCCCGCGTCGTGACTGAGCGAGTTTAACAACAGTGGAGTGATTGATGTCATCTCGTCGTCGTCTATCGCGTATCACCACCGCCGCTTGTCGTCGTTTCACGCGACGCAGAGTGCTGCGGCGTCGCGATCCATCCAGCCATCCATCCATCCGCATCCCCAACGCACCGTTTTGAATAATCACGAGCAGCTGAAGCCGCGCCGTGGACAGGTGGGTGAAGGGGAACGCGCGCGATGGATGGCTGTGGATGGTTGGCTCGGCAGAGTTTGACGCGCGAGTGGCGCCATGGCGCGACGCGTGAGCGCGCGCGATGTGTTTTGGCAGGTGAAAGAAAGTTACGGACGCGACCGAAGTTTATGCGTGTCATTTGCGGTGGCTTTGAGCGGGGTGAGCGTGTACGCCGCGCACCAGACGCGAAAGAAGGAAATCCAGTTGCACTTTGCGTTGATGCGCGACGTTCTTTTTGGGGATAACAAGAAGGTGCGACACGCGCGAGCGACGAAAGGGTCGACGAACATTGGTGGTGGTGGCGAACGTAGTGAAACATCCAGTGGCGTACGTGCGTTGAGCAGCGGCAAGCCCCCGTCGGGTATGGAGGCGAGCGAAAAGAGTCTGGCGGCGACGAAAGTAAAAACAAACAAGTCATCCTCAAAAGCTGCGTCAGTCGACCGAACGTTCTTAAGGAGGTTAAAGTTCTTGATGCGAATCGTCGTCCCATCATGGCACAGCGAAGAGGCGTTTTTACTTTTTGTACAATCCATGGCGCTCGTGTCGCGGTCGTACATTTCGTTGCGCATGGCTGAAACTGGCGGAGCCGGTTTGCGCGCGGTAATGGAGCGAGACTGGCTCAGCGGTGCCGTGGTCTTGACAGACTTTTTTATTTCAGGCGTCGCTGCGGCTGCCGTGAATTCCGCGCTGAAGTACATGACGAACTCAATCACCACGTGCTTTCGAGAACGGCTGACGTTGCACGTGCACGACGCCTATCTTTCACATCGAGCCTACTACAAAGCCGCCGTGTTAAGATACGGCGACTTGGACAACGCCGACCAACGCGTGGCTGAAGACCTGAATCAGTTTTGCTACACAATCAGTGATTTGTACGCTCGCACGTTCAAGCCTTTGCTAGATGTTGTGTTGAGTACGTCGCGTATGTCGCAGACGATGGGATACGGCGGTTTGTTAACATTGTATGTTTACTTTGGTTTGTCCGGTGCCATCGTTCGGGCTTTCTCGCCACCGTTTGGGGAGTACATTGCGCAGACGCAGAAAAGAGAGGGAGATTTCCGACGCACGCATTCGAGACTGATACAACACGCAGAAGAAGTGGCGTTTTTGGATGGCAGCGCTAGAGAAAAAGCAATCTTAAACGGCGCTTTGCGAGAACTCACAACGTGGAGTCATTTCTACTACTACTTGCAGTTCAAGCAAGGCATCATAGACCAATACGCGTTGAAGTATTTTGCATCGATGATAGGTTGGCCCGTGCTTGCTGTGCCATTCATGCTGTCGAATAGAGATTTGAGTGCGTCTGAGATTGCGGCGAGGTACAAGGAGAATGACACTTTGATTAAAAGCGCGAGCGGATCGATTGGTGATTTGATGCTCGTGTACAAAAAGCTTCAACGCCTCGCGGGTTTTACGGCTCGTGTCACGGAACTTATCGAAAGTGTTGATTCGATCCAAGTCGAACCGAGTAACGTTGAAGTCGCCGCGGAAGGCGACGACGGTATCCATTTTGAAAACGTCACAGTTCACGCCCCCGATGGTCGACTCTTGGTGCAAGATTTGACGCTCAGTGTCAATCCTGGAGAAAGTGTGTTCATCACGGGCGCGAACGGAGCGGGTAAAACGTCTATTTTCCGCGTATTAGCTGGTTTGTGGCGCGCGACGTCTGGTAAGGTGATTCGTCCGTCGCATGGGCTGGCGACAACAGATGATGGCGACGTAGCGATTTTCTACGTGCCGCAGCGGCCATATTTAGTATCTGGTACTTTGCGTGATCAAGTGATGTACCCCTTACCTGGGGATTCATCCAGAGACGACGAAGTCATAGAGTGTTTACAGCTCGCCAACTTGCTGAAGATTGTTGATGCAAGCGCACGCGGATTGGATCGCTCTGAGCACGACTGGGCGGACGTTTTGAGTGGCGGTGAAAAGCAACGCATTGGTCTGGCTCGACTTTATTTTCACAAGCCAACGTTTGCGATATTAGATGAAGCGACGAGCGCAATCAATCCCGATGAAGAGGGCTTACTATACGCGCACATTGACACTTTGGGCATTACAGCGTTTTCCATCGCGCATCGCATGGAGTTGAAACGATTCCACTCGCTTCATTTGCACCTCGCCGCGGATGGATCCGGGAAATGGTCGCTTAAAAACTTGAAAAGAGCGAGCTGGAACGTGGGCGAAGGCATGACCAGCTTGCGTAGGTCGTTTGAATCGAACACGCGAGCGTTGAACAACGCGTAAACCAGCGGGATAGGATAACAAACAAACTGGCAATGTCACCGCCAATCGTATGAGCTGTAAATTAATACTTTTGAAACTGTACAAACTTCTATTTTTACTGGGCCATACGGCCTTCGCTATGATGCTACTAATGACTGTATCAAATCACGTACACACCTGCTCCTCACTCCTCTTCGTCGGCGAGCTCAGCGCAGATGAAATCTTCTGCACCGTGCTCGTGAATTGCCCGCTTCGTTTTCTTCCTCTTCTTCTTATCGCGAGAAGCTGACGCGCCTGACGACGCCGAGAGCACACGCAAACATCCCGCACATAAGTCAAACTCGTCGCATTTAGAACAACTGTAACGAGCGCATCCTGGAAGTATGTATAACCCGCAACCATCGCATGTTCTTGGAAGCTCCCACGTATCCGAACGATCGATATTAGCATCGACGAAGCCAATGTCTTCCGTCAACACCGCGCGAAAACACACCATCGCGTGGCGACGCGGTGTCGTCGAAAGCTTCACCTGCACCATCGTGTTTGCGTCAACAGTGCTGGCACCAGCCTCTTCAGCCGCGCCGCACGCCACCCTCGCATTCACGGCACCAACATCGCCATTCACGCCATCTCGATGTTTACGTTTCGTCGTTATCGTCGGCGCGGCGTCACCGCCCTCCATGCCACCGACTGACGCTCGTGTTTCCACAAACAACGAGCGCACGCACCTCAAACGCGCGCTCGCGGCGTACGATACAAAGCGTAGCGTTGCCGCGCCATCGTGTGGCGCGGCGACTGCTCAGGATGTCAAGGATCTCATCTTCCTTGCGCGCATCGTCGTCGTCGTCTCGCGTCCCGACGTCCGTGCGCGATGTCGCATTCGCCTTGGAGCGATTGTGGTTGCAGCCGGTGCACTGCTTGACAACGTCCAACGCGCCGTGTCTCGCGCCGAGAGCGTTGCACACGCCGCAAATGGCGCGCGGGTTATCGCAAGTGACAACAACGACATCGTCGATCGCGTCGTTGAGTGCGTTGCGCGTCCCAAGCGTTGATTTCCTGGGTCAAGCCGCGCACGCTAGATACAGGTTTGAAGCGGCGGCGCCGTCGTCCCGAACGTATGCCACGAAGCGTCGTCGCTCAAATAAGCAGGTAGAGAATATAGAAGAGATTAATGCGTTGATGGACATGCGCGAACCCGGAGCGTGGTATCCACTTGCGCGCACGTTGCGACGAGAGATAACTCTGCATGTCGGCCCCACAAACAGTGGGAAGACGTACGCCGCGATGCAACGACTGAAGAGTGCGGCGAGTGGCGTGTATTGCGCGCCACTTCGATTGCTTGCGTGGGAAATTTCCGAAAACATGAATCGCGACGGCGTCGCATGTACGCTTACGACTGGGCAAGAGCGTCGCGTCGTGCCGTTCGCCACACACGACAGTTGCACAGTCGAGATGGCCGACGTCACGAAAGTCATCGATTGCGCGGTTGTTGACGAAATTCAGATATTAAGCGATCCATACCGTGGCTATGCGTACACGCGCGCGCTACTTGGCTTGCCTGCGTTGGAATTACACTTGTGCGGGGATCCGCGCGTCGTGCCTTTGGTGAAGAAGATTATCAAAGCGACTGGAGACATCCTCATCGTTAAAGAGTATGAGCGACTCTCTCCACTAGAGGTTGCCGAAGAGACGGTGAGCAACCTTAAGAAGGTACGAAAAGGTGACGCATTGGTGGCATTCAGTCGAACCGCGGTGTATAGGTTGAAACGCGATTTAGAAAAAAGTAGTCAACACAGGGCGTGTGTGATTTACGGCGGATTACCGCCCGAGGCGCGCGCCAGACAGGCGGAATTATTCAATAAAGAAGATAGTGGCTACGATGTTCTCATCGCATCAGATGCCATTGGCATGGGTCTGAATCTGAACATCAAGCGCGTGATATTTACCACAATGTCAAAGTTTGACGGCGCTGAAATGCGCCCTTTAGAGAGCGCCGAAGCGAAGCAGATTGCTGGCCGTGCCGGCCGATACGGTTTGGAATATGCAGACATGGGAATCGTCACCACGCGATCAAAGAAAGATAGAGAAATACTCATCAGTGCTTTAAATGCGAAGATTGAGCCGCTGAAATTTGCTGGTGTTGCGCCGACGTTTGAACAAGTGGAGCAGTACTGCGCTTTGCGACCACACGACGGGCTCGTTGCTGCCCTCGAGTCGCTTACGAGGTCCGCAAACTTGGCCCCACACTTTCGTATGCGAGATATGGACGAAGTCATTGCGGTGGCAAAGCTCGTGCAAAAGCTCCCGCTTGCTCTAGAGGACCACTTTATGTTTGCCATCGCACCCGTCGACGTGCGCGATCCGATGGTCATTTCTGCGATGATGACGTTCGCGCGGCATTTTTGTACTCACGGTCGAGTAGGCGTACGCATTATTTCACTGCCACCCGCTCGAACGCCCACCGGCTCGACGGAGCTCGCGAAGCTTGAAAGCGCGCACAAGTGCTTGGATTTGTATCTATGGCTCGCGAAGCGACTTCCGCAAGCATTCCCAGAAGGAGACCTGGCCAATGCGTATCGTACAGCAACCGCCATCGCCATTTCTGCTGGCTTGCAACATCTGTCGCTGTTGTCCGCAAGGCGTGCAAAGACAAAAAACGCAAGCGCGAAGTCCACGTATGTTCCGAATGTACTCCCAAATAGCGCCGTGCGCGATGCGTTCAGCGCTGTTAAGCACGCCACAAAGGAAACGGAAGATGCACGTGAGCGCCTCGGCCTGCCTCGCGTGGATGATGCCGAACGAAAAGCTGCAACATTGATGAGTTGGAGATTCGTCGCGACGAAACGCGACGGCGAATCTTCTGCAACAGCGAAACCTGGAGCAGTTCCAACGAAACGCGTCGACGTTGCGGCAAAGAAATGCATCGAAACTCGTCACCCTGTTGAACATGCGGTGCGCGTCGTCGAGCTCAAGCGCCCCAAGACGACTCAGCCAATATCTGTGAACTCGCATCTCCGTCCGAGTTGGCTAGCGGATTGACGCGACGACGGCGAAAGCGCAGACGAGTCGTGGAACGATCTGTAACTTCGTTCGTGTATTGTAATACTTGTACTAGTACTACGTTTTTTATAGCGATATCGTGTCGTTTTCGTCGCGCACACGTTGGCGTCGATGTATTGTGTATATCGTCGCCAACGTGCCGCCGCAGCCCGCTCAGACGTGCGTGAGGCGTCGCAAAGTCACACAGCGATGCCATTTTACTTGATGGCGCGGTCAGTTGGACGATATTGTGATAATAAAAAGGGTATAAACTTAAATCATACCAACGTTGGTACGAGCTCTTTGTCATCGTAGCAATCAATCATGATGATATACAGAAACCGCGCAGAAAGGGGGAGAGGGAGGGATCCAGGTTCGGGGCTGCGGAACTCCGGAACTCGCGAAAGGTCGACCCACGGATCGCGAAAGGTCGACCCACGGGATCGCGAAGGGTCGACCCAAAGATCGCGCACGCGTCAGCCACAGATCGTGCACGAACGAACACACGAACACACGAATACCGTCGATCGTCGCGCGTGACCTGTGTTCGCGTCGTCGCGCGCGATCGCGAGTGCAACGAGGTGGGTGATCGAACGAGGTCGGCGACGTGCGGAGGGCTGAGGGGTGTGGAGGTTGAACACGTGCGCCGCTGTGGACGCGCGCGCGCGAGAGGAGTGTTTACGGCGGCGAATACAAGGGCACATTCACGGATATATGTGTGGGTATTGCGGGGCGCATACGCGTGGATGTGCGGCTTAGGTTCGGGAGATGCGTCCGTCGGGTGACGCGACTAGGGTGTTTGGCTCCGACTTTGGAGCGCGTCGCTGGATGGAGCTCACGCGAGAGAGAACACGAGAGACTTAGGATGAATGTACTAACTCACTTTTTCAAAGTATATATCGTTTCGTTTACACAGGACCTCGCCTTTCCTTGGTTGCGCGCAAAGGATGAGTAAGCGGTTGCGTCACCGAGCTCGGGTTTCGCTCGCGAGC
>Ga0255765_1002383_pt1 | contig 21392 bp, 17 predicted proteins | sample 041ome_8_FD_179965 | JGI IMG/M metagenome (GOLD analysis project Ga0255765, IMG submission 179965) | Coastal salt marsh microbial communities from the Groves Creek Marsh, Skidaway Island, Georgia - 041407BS metaG (version 2) | ecosystem: Environmental > Aquatic > Marine > Intertidal zone > Salt...
TGATGGATTTACTGAAGATGATTTTATAAGTTGTCCTAATTAGCGTATCACGACCTCAAAAATCGAAGACTTTTATTAGTCGTTCAAATGATCTTCAATGTAGTCTAGGACTTTTGTCATTAGATGCAACCTATCCTTACCACGCACATTATGTGGGTGCATAGGGTAAGGGAAAAAGTCCATTTGTACCCCTGCATCAATAAAGGATTTTACCAAGCTGAGGTTATGTTGCATGACTACGACGTCGTCAACGGTTCCATGGATGAGCAGGAGGTCGCCCTCCAAATTTTCTACGTGATTATGGAGTCTGCTTGCAGCATAGCCTTCATCATTTTCTTCCGGACGATCCATATATCTTTCGCCATACATTACTTCATAGTATTTCCAGTCTGTAACAGGTCCACCAGCAACACCTGCCTTGAATACTCCTGGCTGGCGAAGCATGAGCGAGGTAGTCATGAACCCACCGTAACTCCATCCATGAACGGCCATGCGGTCGTGATCAACGAAAGGTAGGTTCTTCAAATAGTCTATACCGGCCAATTGGTCCTCCATTTCAACTGTTCCCAATTGTCTGTGTATCTGCTGCTCGAAATCTGTTCCACGGTGCGCTGAACCACGGTTATCCAATGTAAATACAATATAGCCGCGGTTGGCAAATTCATTCATCCAAAATGGACCTCCACCATTCCAGCGGTTTGTGACCATCTGTGCGTGAGGTCCACCGTAGACGTAAACGAGCACAGGATATTTCTTTGCCGGGTCAAAATTAAACGGCTTGTACATTCTCGTGTAGAGGGTAGAACCGTCAGGCCCTTCAATACTCCCGAGTTCCGGCTTGCGAATATTGGTGCCTTCGAAGGGATCGGCTGCCTCTGCTAATGTCCTCACAGTCTTGCCCGAAATTGAAGATAATTCAGTCGTAACAGGAGTGTTTACCGACGAGAAACTTGTAATAAAGTAGCTCCCATCGTCTTGAACGGTAGGGCTGTGTACGCCACGTTCCGTGGTGAGTTGCTGTTGCTTGCCTTTGAGGCTTACGCTAAACAAATGTGATTCTCTTGGGTCTTTACCCGTTGCGGTAAAAAGAATATCACCATTCTTACTTCGACCAACAATACCTGTGGCTACAAATTCGTTTTCGGTTAATTGACGAATTAAAGCTCCTTTAGTGTTGTATAAATAAAGGTTCATGAAACCGTCGCTCTCGCTCATCCAGATGAATTCTTTGTTGCTCACCCAATACGCTGGAAACTCGGGTTCGGCCCATTTGTCGTTGCTCACGCTGAAGAGCGTCGAACCGCGCTTTCCATTTTTAGCATTGAAAGCGACTACATCATAGTTGTTTTGTGCACGGTTAACGATAGCCAAAAGGATAGTCTTACCGTCCGGCGACCAACTTAGGTTGGTCAGGTACTGGTCGTGTTCAATACCGTCAGTCTCCAGATACACTGCTTTCTTCTTCCCTTTATGCAGAACGCCCACTCTTGCGTATTCTGAACCTTGGCCCGCCATTGGATATTTAATCTCACGCAGCGAACCTGGCGTTGATTGAATATCTAAAAGCGGGTAGTTTGATACCGCCGATTCATTTTTCTCGTAAAATGCAATAGCATCGCCGCTCTTGTTCCAAAAAAGCCCTTCTGTAATGCCAAATTCACTACGGGCGATTGCTTGACCAGCGACAATATTTGCATCCTCGTGGAAGGTTACTTGTTGCATACTTCCGTCTTCGCTCCAGTTGACGTAAACGTTGTTGTCAATGGTATAGGCAGCATTTAAAGCCGAAGAGAGGTGAACATTTTTAGCCCCTTCTGCCATACTAAAAAGGGATGTAGCTTCTTTTGATTCTGCATTATAGGTGAACAAGTGACCCTTCTGAGTAAAGTGCAAATTTTGACCATCTTCCGACCAATTGAGCATCCAAGTATTGCCAATCTTCGTTTCAAAATCTGTCAGAGCTTCGTTGATTTCACCCATTGATACACGACCTATTTCTTCACCACTTTTCGCATCAACAATAGCCAAGCTTTGGTAGCCGTCTACCACATGTGAATAGCTGTCGCTTCCTGGAATCCATTGTGTTAAAATCAATCCTTGTGGGAAGTACTTACGGCCATTGAGAACGGCATCTTTAAGCGTCAATGTAGATTGTGCGAATCCAATCAAGGACAATAAAAGCATTGAGACTAAAATGAATTGCTTTTTCATTTAGGATTATTTAGTTGTATCTGAATGTATATTACCGTCTACTAATCGAATTACACGTTTGGCATACTGGGCAATATCCTCCTCATGTGTTACCAATATAACTGTATTTCCTGCCGATTGTATTTCATCGAAAAGCTTCATTATTTCCAAGGAAGTTTTTGAATCTAAATTCCCTGTAGGTTCGTCGGCTAATATTAAAGCGGGTCTATTGACTAATGCTCTAGCGACTGCCACCCGCTGTCTTTGACCTCCTGACAATTGGTTTGGCCGGTGATCCATGCGGTCAGAAAGTCCAACTTGGTCCAATACTTCAGCAGCTCGTGCCAGGCGCTCCTCTTTACTAAGACCTGCATACACCAAGGGTAAAGCTACATTTTCCAAGGCGGTAGAACGCGGCAGTAGATTGAATGTTTGAAAGACGAAACCTATTTCCGAGTTTCGAATTTCAGCTAAGGCGTTATCATTGAGAGAACTTACATCTGTGCCATTTAATTCATAGTTTCCGCTTGTAGGAGTATCCAAACAACCTAACAAATTCATGAGGGTAGACTTTCCTGAACCGGAAGGCCCCATCAAAGCAACGTATTCGTTTTTCCCAATATCTAGATCAATTCCTTTTAGGACATGAACGGTTTGAGAACCTAATTTAAAATCCCGCGTGATTCCGCGCAATTGAAGTATGGCGTCTGTGGTTGGCATATGGGTTCTTTAGGTTGGTTAGGAAACCTAAAAATAGTTATTCATAATCAAACTCGCTGAGTTCAAGCCACCTCATTTCTTTTTCATCAAGAGTGGCTAAAACAATCTTAATTTCAGCCGCTGCAGATTCTATTTCTTGAGGATCTTGTTCAGAGGATTGGAATATTGCTTGTAGTTCATCTCTCCGTTTCTCTAGCGCAGCAATTTCATTGGGCAGTTCTTCCCACTCTCGCTTTTCCATGAAACTAAGTTTGGTTTTCACCTTTTCTTGTTTAGGCGCTTCAATCTGTTCCTCTTTGAATACGGTGGTGCGTATAGCGTCAAGTTTCTTTTTCTGTTCTCTCCATTCGTAATAGCGACCGTTAAAATCTTTAATGCGTCCACCGCCTTCAAAAATGAACAAGTGATCGCAAAGTTTATCCAAGAAATACCGGTCATGACTTACTACCAACAAACAACCCGAATATTCTTCTAGGAAGCTTTCAAGCGCTTGAAGAGTTAGAATATCTAAATCATTAGTAGGCTCATCAAGAATTAGAAAGTTGGGATTCTTCATAAGGATGGTTAATAGAAATAATCTTCTACGCTCTCCACCGCTAAGCGTGCTTACATAGGCATACTGTTGATGACCGTCAAAAAGAAATCGTTCACAGAGCTGTGAAGCGGTTAATTTTTGTCCCTTTTTCAAAGTAATATACTCGCCTATTTCTTGTACAACCTCAATAACTTTTAAGTCGTCTTTACTGATGATCCCTTCTTGAGTATAATGTCCAAACAATACCGTGTCTCCTGTGATTATTTTTCCTTTATCCGGAGCTAATTCGCCCATGATAAGTTTAAGAAGAGTTGACTTTCCACTACCGTTTGGACCAACAATTCCTACACGTTCACCTCGCTTGAAAATATAATTGAACTGCTCAATCAATAATTTGTCTGGAAAGCTTTTGGCAACTTTGTGAAGCTCTAAAATCTTTCCTCCTAATCGTTGTGCGTTAAGTTCCAGTGTAACCTCATTGTTTTCTACACGTTTTTTGGCTTCTTTCTTAACCTGTTGGAATCGATCGATCCTGTCTTTGGCCTTACCAGTGCGAGCACTTGGGGTTCTCCTCATCCATTCCAATTCTTTTTTAAAGAGTTGTTTTGTTTTATGTCTGTGAGCTGCCTCATTTGCTTCACGAGCTTCTTTTTGTTCTAAATAGTAGCTGTAATTCCCTTCGTACTTGTAGAATTTTAGGTTTTCTAATTCATAAATGGTTCCGCATATGCGCTCTAGAAAGTACCTGTCATGAGTAATCATTAAGAGTGCTCCTTTGTAATTGATGAGATACTCCTCCAACCATTCAATGATGTCTAAATCTAAATGATTGGTAGGCTCATCCATTAGAATCAAATCAGGCTCCTCTATGAACAACTGGGCCATCGCCAAACGCTTGATTTCACCACCGGAAAAATTATTTACAGTTCGCTCCATATCCGGTAAACTCATGCGGCCGTGCATTTCCTGGATCCTACCTTCTAGGTTCCAGCCTCCTGTCGCTTCAACTTTATCCAAAGCTTTTTGCAATTCTTGATGGTCTCCAGAGGACATAATCTTTTCATATTCGCGCAAAGCCTCTAGGCCGGGATGGTCACTTTGATATAGTATTTCGCGAACGGTGAGGTCGTCTTTGAACGAAGGCTGTTGATTCAGGTACCTGATTTTTATACCATTACGAAAAGTAACTTCACCAGAATCAGCTATTGCAGGGTCCATAAGCGTATTCATGAGCGTACTTTTTCCAGCTCCATTTTTGGCCACAATTGCGATTTTCTCCCCCTCGTGTATTCCAAAGGTGATGTCCTGGTACAAGGTTTTTATACCGTATGACTTGCTTATTTTATGTACTGAAAGTAAATTCTTTGCGTCCAAATTGTTGCTCTTATTCTGCGTTTTCCAAGCTTTTGATCCAGGATGCAATAGTAGCTAATTCTTTTTCAGCAACCCATGTTATTGGCGCCATTGGTGGATAATCCGGCCAATTTTTTGGATCAGGATTCTTGATGAGTTCAATGATTTCCTCTTCACTATATCCTCTTGTTGCTATTTCTGAATAAGAAGGTCCAATCAATTTGGTTTTCATTTTGTGACAGCCTAAACAGGTGCTTTTAGAAAGTACATCTTTAATTTCCTCAGGGATTGAAGACTTTTCAGCTTTAACAGATGAATGATTTTCGGGAGCATTTAAAGTAGCTTCAGAATTTGAGGAGCAACTAACTAAGAAAACCGCGAACAAAATGCTCGTAAAAGCGTGGTATAAAGAGGTGGATTTGGAATTCATCTGCCGTAATTTTGTACTATGTTAAAGATAAACCTCAGACCTTCGGAATGGTTGAAAATAGGTGTACTTATTTTAGTTTTCATTGTTGGCTCCACAGCAGCATTTAAAATATTGAAACCTAAGCGTGTATTGCCCATATATAATCCAGCAGATTTGAATGCCTCAGTGGTGGATGATGATTTAGAGCGAGTGGGTAGAGGACACCGCATTGGCAATTTTGAATTAATCGATCAGTGGGGAACAAGAGTAGATTCATCTCTTCTTGAGGATAAAATTTATGTGGCGGATTTCTTTTTTACAACGTGTCCAACCATCTGCATTGATATGGGCAAGAATTTTCAGCGCATACAGGAGACGTACCAAGCAGAAGATCGTTTTAATCTTGTGAGTCATACCGTGATGCCCGAAATAGACACCGTTGAAGTGATGTACGAGTACGGGCAGCGTATGGGCGCCATCAAGGGGAAATGGCACTTGTTGACTGGTGAGAAGCGGGAGTTGTACCGAATGGCGCGCAGGGAATACTTTGCGGTTATGGAGCAGGGGACTAGCTTTGATGAACACGATTTCATTCACACAGAAAATTTGATTTTAGTGGACGAAAAGAAGCGTATTCGTGGCTTCTACGACGGAACAAGCGACCTAGATACTGACCGATTAATCGGGGATATTGAAATTTTGCTCGACCGCAAATAAGGAGATTTATTCTTCACGAATACTGGTAGAATCCGGAGGCTCAATCTGTTCAGGGATTTCCATAGGGTCCTCCGTTGGGATACCTTCAAAGGGCATTATTTCCGGTTCCATTGGTGCTTCTTTGAGCATTTCAGGAACAGAAATTTCAATACTGTCGACCGCGTTGCTATCAATTTGAAGGATGAAGAAATCATCGTAGCTAACAAGTATGCTGTCTGGGGCTTTGAAGAGATTTGTGAATCCAAGGTATGAGGTGTCGGAAGCAGGAATTGCATAGCGGGCATCGCCGCGGTGAAAGTCCCAAATTTTCTGGGTGCTGTCTTGAGGGTGATCCTTCAAACCTGCCCAATGCTTACCGACTATAGCGCCGGATTCGCTAATATAGAATCGGGCGTATTTGGTGTTTTCGAAAAGTCCAGGACGGAAGGTTAGGTAATCTTCTACCACACCTCGATCTCTCACATATTCTCCAACTTTTATACTCCCTTTTTTGTAATATTCAATGGGCAAGTTGTTCTCGTTATATCTTTTAAGTAAATCATTTTCTGCCCAAACTCCCGTGCTATCTTTATGTAATATTCGGTTCAAGCAAACGCGATTGATTAAATAGGAGGCGTTATCTGGAAAGTAAGTCAAAAGGCGTTCTTGAGATTTGAGCGCTTTTTCATGGTCTTTGAAAATTCTCCATTCCAATTCAACTTGCTGTTCCGAGGTCATTCTCCAAAAGTCCTTACCGTTTTCAAATCGAAGAACATTAGCATCTATCCATTCTCTTGCTTTGTAATAATTTTCTCGTTGCAAAGAGATTACAGCGAGCATATAAAAAGGAGTTTGTTTGTCGTAAAGTTCAGATACAGTGAAATAGCTTTTATACGCCGCATTGATGTCGCCTTTTTCATACTCGATGGCGGCCTTAAAAAGCAAGTACTTTTGATGGTCTTTCCTAAATTCAAGACATTTCTCCAAATCTGCTAAAGCCGCATCTAGCCGCTTTAATTCATAAAGTGCTTGTGAACGAAAAAAGTACAGGTCTTCGCTGTTCATTCTCTTTTGAACGGCTAAATCATAATGAATGAGGGCTTGCTGAGGTTGTGAAGGGCTAGTTGCCATAAATGCCCGGCCAATAATCATATTGTCGCGCCCACTAAGAGTTTCGCTTTTTGACGCGAGTTCAATGATTTTATCATAACTCTTGGTATTCCATAGTCTGCTAATATAACTTCCTTGTGCAGCCGCGTTCATGGAAACAAGAAGAAGTGCAGCTAATAGTTTACTCTTCATCTTTGATAGAATTATCATAGTTGATGGGTTGGTCTAATTCCCAGTTGGCCTTTACCTCAAAGGATTGTCCCGAAATAAGTGGTTCTCCTAGAAAATTTAATTCCCAAGAAGGGCCGTCCCATTTTCCATTGTTATTCTCGTCAATATATCCAAATACCTCATATTTACCGGGTAAACACCTTTGATAATCCGTGTAGGTAGTATCGCTTCCCGCTTTGATGCTAAGGTCAATGAGTTCAATATCCCCGTTTATGGCAAATACTTTGACATTACTAGCTGACGGAGGTAAAATGTAGCTAACTAAACCCAACATATTTTCAGCAGCGCTGTCTAGAAACAGATGCACAGAATCTACTGCTAAGGTATCTAGTTCAGGCATGACAAACTTTTCTGTAAAATAATTTACTTCTACAAGTTGGGAGTCTATTTCTGAAGCAACCTCTTTCAAAAACCCGAAGCTTTCATTTTCATCATTCCATACCTTATCAAAGTTCAAATCCTGAAACACAAAAAGGTCAAAAGTATCTGCGGGCAGATATTTTAGGGTGAAGTAGCCTTCTTTGTTAGGAGCAGCGCTGAACATTGGGTTATGTATTGAATCTGAACGATTAGGCAATAACCAAATTGATAATCCTTCAAAAGTACCTTCCCCTTTTTGATTAACGTGGCCGTTGATTTGCATACTGTCAATGGAGCTGCCTGTGCTCCAAACAAACTCAAGGTTTTGAACCCTATTGTTTTCATTTAAATCACCTATTTGATCACCCAAAGAAATTCTGTAGGTTGTTTCTTCTAGTAACTCATCTGGATCCCAATTCAAACTCAATTTTTTCCCTTTGATTTCAAACTCTATATTTTCCAGAGGTGGACTAGATGAAATATTTCCTCTTAATGAGTTTCCCTGTATGTATTCATCAAACACAACCCAAGCAACACCATCAGTATAGTTTAATGCTCCAGCATCCGGTTGTTGTGTAATGATTTCCGGCGGTAATTCATCTTTAGGACCACCCTCTGGTTTGCTCTGTACGGCACAACTCACCATGGCTATTAAAGCAGCAATATGTACAAATCGTATCATAGTCTAAAGGTCATTAATTCTAATCATTGTACGCTCAGTCAAACGATTATTTAACTCCCTATCTATTAACAGTCTATAATTAAGAGATTATATGAACAATTTTGTTTTTGAGAAAAAGTAACTTGTGGCATTGTTTATGAATCTCTAGGCTCAGCTTTTTGTAGATTCAAGGCATAGCTTTAACCAAATAGAGTTTTGAATTATTCACTTTAAGCGTGAAGTTTGATTCTCATTATTAAGAGATATTGTATTCTCTCAAGTAAAATAAACCTAATATGAAAAAATTAGTCCTACTGCTTTTTACGGCCGTAACCTTGCAAGCTAGCGCGCAAAGTTATTGTACTGCTGGACCCTCATCCACCTTTGATTCAGAGATTACCGGAGTTGTGCTCGTTGGTAATACTTCAACTATTTCTAACACAGACTCTTCTTGCGGTACTACTGGGGTTCAAGATTTCACTTTAGCGTATTCCGCAGATATTTCATTGGGGGCGAATTATTCCATTGATATTGAGATGGGAACTTGTGGTGGAAACTATTCAGGAACAATTGCTGCTTGGATAGATTTTAATGCTGACGGTGATTTTGACGATCCAGATGAACAGCTAGGCACCTATGATGGAATGCCAACGGTAACACAGACTTTTAATTTTACAGTTCCTCCCGGCGCTGCTCTTGGCTCAACTACTTTGAGAGTGATGCAAGAGGAGGCAGGAAGTTCCGCAACCATAGGGCCATGTAATTCTTTCACTTGGGGTGCTGTAGAAGACTATACTATCATTATTGATACTTTAAACAGTCCTTCTTGTCTATCTCCTACGGCACTTAGTGTGTCCAACATCGGTATTGATTCAGCCCTTGTAAGCTATTCTAGTAATGGTCTTGAAACGTATCTAGAATACGGTCCCGCAGGCTTTACACCAAACTTTACTTCTACTCCTGGTTTTATCGTTATTCCAAGTGCGCAACCGTATTGGTTGACAGGTCTAGATACAGGAACGTCATACGACATCTATGTGTATCAGATGTGTCCGGACAGTTCTATTAGCCAAGCTTTAGGCCCCGTGAACTTCCAAACGCTGCAATGTCAATTATCTAATACTTGTCAGTATGATTTTGAATTAACGGATTCTTACGGTGATGGTTGGAATGGAGCGGAAATCCAAATTCTCAATGCAACGGGAGGTGTAGAGTATACTTTGGGATCAAACTTTACTACAGGTTATTCATATACCGAAACGGTCTATTTGTGCTCTGGAGAGACTTTTACTGTGGAAGTCAGTCAGGCTGGGTTTTATCCTGGAGAGATTGGACTTAATGTTAGCTCCTTTGGTGTGAATGTGGCATCATACGGTAATACATTCAACACTACAGTGGGCACACAAATGGCCCAATTTACTTCTTACTGTAACACAGCTTGTCCAGCTCCTATGTTTTCTAGCTTAACTGCTACAGACTCTTCAGCCACTTTCACTTGGATGTCTAGTGATACTAATTTTGTGGTAGAATATGGTCTAGCTGGTTTTTATCAAGGTACCGGAAACGGTACGGTGGTGTCCGTAAATGACACTACGGTAACTGTATATAATCTTAGCCCAAATACCGCTTATGACTTTTACATTCAGAACGATTGTACCGCAGACTCAAGTGGAACAAGTCTCTTTGCCGGCCCATACACTATATTAACTCCTTGTGTAGCAGCATCAACGCCGCTTTATGAGAGTTTTGATACGGATTCAACTGGTGGCTTCAACAATACAAATGCACCTTCTTGTTGGTATTATCAGGAGAACCTTGGGGCTCAGGGATACGGCTATATTTCTGGATCTACGTTTAATGTGGCTCCGTATGTAGGCAATCAGATGTATTTCTTGTACAACTCAGGTGATTCTGCTATTGAAGCACTAATTAGTCCCGCAATAATGGGATTAGACAGCGGGAACAAACAACTTGACCTCTATATGGCCAATACCGGATTTTCTAGTGGAACTGATGTAATCATTGGAAGTGTAAGTAGTCCTACTAATCTATCGAACTTAAATGTTATAGATACGATTAGTGTTTCCAATGGTGCAACATGGAACAAGTACACTGTTTACATTGATTCAGCATCAGGATATAACATGAGTGATTCATATCTAGTTATAGCCTCTGCAACTACTTCAACATTTAATGGTGTGTACATTGATGAGATTACTGTAACAGATGCACCATTATGTATTCCTCCTACATCTTTAAGTTTAGGTGCAGTGGGTATAGATTCAGCGGAGGTATTCTTTACTTCTCAAGGGGTTACTACGTATATAGAGTATGGCCCTACTGGGTTTACACCAAACTTCGCTCAAAGCACTGGTGTAATGGATTCTACAACCTCTTCTTCTTATTGGCTAACTGGTTTGCTCCCGAGTACAACCTATGATGTTTATTTCTATCAATTGTGTTCGAATGGATTCATGAGCCCTTCTAACGGTCCGCTAACATTAACCACTGCTTGTGGTGCTTTTATACCACCATTTACTGAAGACTTTGATTCGTGGGCCGGAGTAATTCCCGTTTGTTGGAGCGGTATCAAAACTGATTTATCTGGTTTTGGTTGGACATGGGACGGCATGGGAACGGGCTCATTCGGTACAGGACCGTTGACAGGAAATTCTGGAGATTACTACTTGTATTTGGAAACTTCAGGGTCTACATCTAACAATATTGAGTATGCCTATTTACCCATATTTGATTTGAGTACAATACCTAATGCTGTGGTTGAATTCGCGTATCACATGCACGGGGCAACAATGGGTGATTTAACGGTGGAGGTCTCCTCTGACAATATAAATTGGACCACATTATATACACTCAGTGGTCAGCAGCACGCCAATCAATCCGATCCTTACTTGGATGCTGTGGTAGACTTAACTGGATATACATCAGCGACTACATATATTCGTTTTGGTGGCTCTTATGGTGGCTCATTTACTGGAGATATGGCCATTGACGATATTCATGTGGGTACACCACCTCCTTGTCCAACGCCACATTCTTTATCCTTTGTAGCGGGTAAAAATGACGCTACATTCAGTTTTAATACAAATGGCAATACCGGTACTTTCGTCTATGAATGGGGTCCGGTTGGATTTGCACAATCAACAGGTACTACAAATAGCTTTACTGGTTCAACAACCTCAAATAATTTTACAATCAATGGTTTATCCTCTAATTCCTGTTATGATGTATTCATGATAGCGGATTGCGGAACTAATGGGGTTAGTGATACGGTAGGACCTATGACCTTCTGTACCAATCTCTGTGATACCACGGAATTATGTACGTGGACTATGAGTATGTACGATTCCTGGGGTGACGGATGGAATGGTGCAGAGGTTAGTCTACTCCTTAATGGACAACAGGGACCTACCTTTACATTTGCCACAGGAAGTTCTTCCATCGTTGATTTTCAAGTTTGTAGTGGGACACAGATAACGGTCGTTAATACGCAAGCAGGTAGTTTCCCTCAAGAAGTGAGTTACACATTGTCAAACGCTTCTGGGTCGCAAACCACGTCAGTAACTACAGGAAATTTTGCTGTAGGTACTCAAGCTACCTTGATGGCCAATTGTGTTCCTGTTTCATGTCCTATGCCAAGCAATATTGTATTGACCAACGTGACATCATCTACTGCTGCGTTTACTTGGACTGGTGGGTCAGGAACCTTTATCTACGATTATAGAGAACAAGGAACCAATACAATGTTCAATGGAACTTCTAGTACTGCAAGTGCCGTATTAACAGGTTTAAACCAAGGAACCACCTACGACTTCTTCTTGAAGGAGGCTTGTGCTCCAGGGGATACTTCTTTGACAGCCTATCTTCAATTTAATACAGATTCATGTTTCAACGTTGTTATTGGAAGTGCTCAATTTAATGTGGGCGCTGTTACCGCAACTAACGCTGGCGTAAGCTTTAATTGGACAGGTGCTAGCTATACAGGCTTTAATATTGTGTTTGGAGATGGTAATTCAAGTAACGGAACGGGAAGTACTGTAAACCACACGTATAACGCTAATGGTAATTATACGGTTACGTTGACTTTGTACAGTGATTGTGATACGGCTTCAACAACTTTCAATGTCCAGATTAACGGTATTGGCCTTGAAGATAACGGAGGTATAGCAGCTTTGATGATTTATCCAAATCCAACACAAGGATTAATTATCATTAACGGCGAGTTAAGCTCGGAGTCGGAAATCACTGTTCGAATTATTAATTATTTAGGACAGGAAGTTCTCATTGATGAATTTAACCCATCGTCTAATGTTTTAAATAAAACGTATGATCTAAGCAGCGCATCTGCTGGAGCATATCTCATTGAGATTGCTTCTGATAGAGGCGTAGTTCAAAAATCAATAATTATTCGTCATTAAACCTCCAAGGCTAGGGCTAGAATGAGTATTGAATGGTTAGGGAAGTGTTCCCTAATGATTTCTGAAGCATGAATTAGTGTTGATCCTGTAGTAACAGTATCATCAATAAGAACAAGCAACGCATTTTCAGGAATGCGTTGCTTTATTTTTTTTCGTACTTCCATGCTGCCTGTTGGATTTGTCCATCTTGTAAAAGTCCCGTATTCCACTTGACTTCTTTTGTGCAGCACCTTCTTAAGTAAGTTTACTATTGTTGCGTGAAAGCCTTGTGCCAGAATAAATTGAAGGCATCCTTGAGAAAGCTTTTCGCTCTGATTGTAACCGCGCATTTTTTTACGTTTTCTGGAAACAGGTACGGGAATTAAAACTGGGTTCTTATTTACCCGTTCACAAAAGGACTGCAGATAGGGACCTAATAGAGATTTTCCCAATGAAATTCCTAGGCGGTAGTTAAACCCATATTTGAGGTTTTTACAGAGGTGACTGGTACTTTCAGTATTGATTAAAACACTTTGGAATGATGCGCCCACGGTGTCAAAAATTCGTTGATGAGGTAATACATCAAATTTGGTACATCTGGCTTGACTACAAACACATATTTGGCATATGCTTTGCTCTTTAAGTCTTAAAGTAGTTTTGCACAATACGCAATGATGCGGAATAACTAGTCTTGTTAAAAAACTTAATACATGCATTAGATAGTTCTGCTTAGATTAAGGTAGTTTCGTTTCTATAGAAGTTAAATCAAAAAGAGCCATGAGTTCAGAAGGAAATAAGGGTAAATCAGGATTGGTTATTGGTCTGTTGTTGATAGGAGTTATTGCATTAGGTGTATTGCTTTATTTACGCAGTGAGGAAAAGCATACGCTTGAATTGGAAAAACAAGAATTGACCATTGAATTGAGCGGGCTCAAAGAAGATTTGATGGGGCAAATAGGAGAGAACGATAGTTTAAACTCTTTCATTGAAACAGAAACTGCTCGTTTGGGCATGTTAATAGACAGCATTAACGCGGTCAATGTGAATAACGGTAAGAAATTAACAAATTACCGTTACCGTTTAAGTACATTAAAAAAACAGAACGCAGCATTGGTTGAGAAATTGGATAGCACAAACGCAGCTTACGCTCAATTAAAGCTAAGAGAGCGATTAGTAGCGGATAGTCTAAATGCAGCAATTGCTGCAAATCAAGCCTTAAGTGGCCAAAACAATGACCTATCCAATACAGTAGCAAAAGGAAAACAGTTGGTCATTGCTCAATCTACTGCCACGGCAGTAAGAATAACATCTAGTGGCAAAGAGAGAAAAACTAAGCGCGCGAAGAAAACGGATAGAATAAATGTCTGTATCACTATTGCAAAAAACAGAATAGCGGGCGAAGGAGAACGTACTCTTTACGTCAAATTGTTTGCACCTAATGGCAAGTCAGTAGATGCTCCAGAGGAGAATATGGCTGTAGTAGCAGGAGAGAACAGTGGTTACAATGGCGTTGCAAGTATTACTTATCAAGGAGATGCCGCTGAGGTATGTATAGCAGCGGATAGAGCTACAGATGCTCCCGTTGTGCTTGAGCCAGGAATCTATACCGCAGCAGTAATGACGGATTCTTATATCCTAGGGACTGTTGCTGTAGAATTGAAATAACATCATGAAAAAAATTGTTCTTTTTACCTTTTTAGGATTGCTTGGCACATCATGCGTGAGTACCAAGGTTCATAAAACGCTCCAAGAGAAATATGATCTATTGTCCAATGAGACTGATCAATTAAGACAGAAGAGTGAGTTGCGTGCGGCTGAAAACTCAGAATTAGAAAGGACTCTTGGAAATGTACGTCGCGAGGTGAATCAGCTTCAAGAAGATACAACTATGAAGTTTGATGAGATTCGTGCGCTAAAGACAAAGTATGATAGATTGTCCAAACAATACGATTATTTACTAGACAACAACAGTACATTAATTGCCGCGAGTGCCAGAGAAAACAAGGCCTTAATGGATGATTTAAGTATTATGCAAAGTAGGCTTCAAGCAAAAGAAGATAGTTTGAATACAGAGCGACGAGCTTTAGAGAGAGGCCAGCGTAGAGTGGCAGAATTAGAGGGTGTGATTAGACGTCAAGACAGCACAGTAAAGTATGTTCGTCAAAAAGTAGCAGACGCTTTATTAGGTTTTACTGGGAAAGGACTTACTGTCAATATGCGTGACGGTAAGGTATACGTAAGTTTAGAAAACTCACTTCTATTTGCGCCAGGCTCATGGCTAGTAGCCACTAACGGACAACTTGCGTTAGAGAATTTGGCTGGTGTTTTGGCCGAAAATAAAGACGTTAGTGTTCTTGTTGAGGGACATACAGATAATGATGCTTACCGCGGGCAAAGTCAAGTTAAAGACAATTGGGACTTAAGTGTTATGAGAGCTACTAATGTGGTCAAAATACTTACATCAAACGCGGGCCTAGATCCAAAACGTATTACGGCGGCAGGTCGCGGCGAATACGTTCCTTTGGTAGAAAACAATTCTTCTGAGAATAAGGCCATTAATCGTAGAACTGAAATTATTCTAACACCAGATTTAACGGAATTAGCTAATTTGTTGGACGCAGCAGAATAACTCTATTTCTAGAATTGAGCTTTTACAAGTTCTTCAATCCTTTTCAATCCCACTATGGCGATGTCGTAGTGGGATTTTTCAATTTGGTGATGTCCACTAATATAAATTCTTTGAAAACCTAACTTTTCGGCTTCACGAATTCGTTGTTCTACTTTGGAAACGGGTCTAATCTCCCCTGTTAAGCCAACCTCCGCAGCAAAGCAAACCTTTTGAGAAATGGGCTCGTCCGCATTCGAGCTTAAGATAGAGGCAATGACTGCTAAATCTAAAGCGGGATCATCAACGCGAAGCCCCCCAGTGATATTTAAAAAGACGTCTTTTTGTCCTAATCGAAACCCACAACGTTTTTCTAAAACCGCAAGGAGCATGTTTAGTCTTCGTGTATCAAAGCCCGTAGTGGACCTTTGAGGAGTTCCATAAACGGCTGTAGAACACAACGCTTGAAGTTCAAGCAACATTGGACGAACGCCTTCTAAAAGCACCGCCACGGCATTTCCACTTAAACCGTCGTGCTGTTTGGTAAGTAACAAATCACTCGGATTAGCTACGCCAATTAGACCGGATTGTTCCATGGTGTATAACCCAATTTCGTGTGTGGAACCAAAACGATTCTTATGAGCCCTAAGGATACGGTACAGTAAATTAGGATCACCTTCAAATTGAAGAACAATATCTACCATATGCTCTAAAATTTTTGGCCCCGCAATACTGCCTTCTTTATTGATGTGACCAATCAATAGAACCGGCGTGCCTGTTTCTTTCGCATAACGAATAAAACTTGCTGCACTTTCTCTAATTTGAGCAATTGAACCGGGAGTACTTTCTACATGCGGAACGTGAAGTGTTTGAACCGAATCAATGATTACTAGATGTGGCCGTAATTTTTTTAAGTGGCCGAATATCGCCTCCGTTTTTGTTTCGCTTAACAAGAATAAGTCGCTTTCTGCGACACCTATTCTTTCAGCTCTCAGCTTGATTTGAGAAGGGCTTTCTTCCCCGCTGATATAAGCGACGGTACCACTGAATTTCAGCGCCAATTGTAGCAAAAGAGTGCTTTTCCCTATGCCCGGTTCTCCCCCTAGAAGTGTTACAGATCCTGGTACAATGCCTCCGCCTAAAACTCGGGAAAACTCCATGTCGTTAACAGGAAAACGCTGAATAGTTGAGTGCTTAACTTGCTCTATTTTGGTGGGTTTTGAAGAGGCACTATCTCCGCTCCATGCTCTTGGGTCAGGTTTCTTCTTGGTCTGAATTTCTTCAGTAAGCGTATTCCATTCCTTGCAACCTTGACACTGCCCCATCCATTTCGAATGTTCAGTACCACAATTTGTACAGGTAAACACGCTTTTATTTTTTGCCATGGGGATTACTTCTTCCTTGCAAAATACAGAATAAGCATGCCAATTGCACCAGTAGTTATGAACATCAAGCTCTGTCCGCCATGTATGACGGTGGCAAAAGCGTTTCCTAATTCACCTGAATATCCAAGAACAGTCAATGCCTTGGATACTAAATAATGGTAGGCACCTATTCCTCCAGGAACAGGTATGACATACCCTAAGCCAGCTGCGACGCTTATATAAAATGCGGCCCCTAATCCTAGGTCGCCTAGACCTTGTACTATGCTGAATCCAACTACAATAGTGCTCACATAACATACCCAAATACCAATACTGTAAAACCAAAATAATGGCTTGTTATTTACATTTTTGATACTCTTCAGTCCTTCAGAAATACCACGAAGAAAAACGAGTACTTTTTGAGTAAAGGACCATTGGGTCCAATATTTCTTGGTAGCCCAAAGACATGCAATAAAAATTAAGCATACTACGAAAACGCTTGAAATAAAAAACGTAGATAATTCGGGAATTGCCGCGCCACTTTGTTCAAGAAAGTTACCGAGTTGATTCAATTGAGTAACGACAGTAATCAAAACAACGATTCCAAACAATAGCGTATCTACAACCCTCTCAAGAACTACTGTCCCGAACAATTTGTCTAGAGGAACATTGTCTGTTCTGTTAATTGCCGAACATCTTGCCACCTCTCCTACTCTTGGTGTTACAAGATTTACAAGATAAGAGAACGCAACTGCCGCCACTGCGTTAGAAGCTTTAACCTCATATCCAAGTGAGGTAAGTAGCTGAACCCAACGAATTCCACGTAAAATAATTGCAATGAACCCTATGCCAAGTGCCAACAATAAACCTAAACTATCAACGGTTCGGATATTCTCCCAAAGAATTGCAGGATCTGAAGTTCTAAAGGCAAGAAATAGCAACCCTACGCCAATACTTAAAAAGAGCACATACTTAAGGGCCTTTTTCATATTCAAGACCACTATTTCAAAAGATTGGTTGACTCGTTTGGAAAAACTATTTGAGGCTTAAAGTCTCTAGCTTCCTCTGGGGTCATTTGAGCGTATGCAATAATTATGATGACATCTCCTTTTTGAACTCGACGGGCTGCAGGTCCGTTTAAAATCACGTTACCCGTTCCAGAGCCACCAGAAATCGTATAAGTATCAAAACGTTCTCCGTTGTTAACGTTCACAATGTAAACTCGCTCTCCTGTGATGATTCCGGCTGCAGACATTAAATCTTCGTCCAAGGTAATTGAACCTATATAGTCAAGGTCTGCTTCAGTAACCTTAACGCGATGTATTTTGCTTTTTACAACCTCAATTTGCATGGCGCAAAAGTAGATTAAAAAAGAGGAAGGTTATCTATTAATCGAACTTTTCCGCACATCACAGCAGTGAAAACTCGTATTGGGGCTTGATGTTTAAAGTTACCAATGGGCGTGAGTGTTTTTTCGCAACAGAATTCTAGATACTCTACGGTTAAAAAGTCAATTGCATTGATAGAATCTATTAATTCCTGCTTGGCAAGAGAAACGTCGGCTTGTAGAGTGAGAGATGTTGATATCCATTGCTGAAGGATACGGTATATTTCTTTTGCGCTATTTCTTTGCCCCAAGCTAAGGCGCTTATTCCTGCTGCTCATAGCCAAGCCGTCTTTTTCTCTTACCGTTACACAAGGGATTATTTTCACCGGCCAATTCTCTTGGGCCACAACATGTTTGATTATGGCCAATTGTTGAAAATCTTTCTCACCAAAAAAAGCGTAATGTGGTTCAATCAATTCAAAAAATCTTGTAACTACCGTGGCCATACCTTCGAAGTGTCCAGGTCTTCCAGATCCCTCCATAAATACCCCTAATACACCAAAATTAAAAGAGCGTGATAAGATTCCGTTTGGATAAATGTCTTTTTCATTTGGTGAATACACGATAACATCTCCTAAACTCTTGAGAAGCTCAAGATCTTCTTGAAAAGTTGATGGATATTTTTCAAAGTCTTCTGGGTTGTTGAATTGAGTGGGGTTAATGTAAATGCTCACCAAAGTGTGTTGGCAATGTTGGATGCTCTGCATGATAAGATTTACATGTCCAGAATGCAATGCGCCCATGGTTGGGACAAAGCCAACCTCTCCAGATACCTGCGCCCTCCATGTTTTTAATTCTAAAAGACTTCTTAAAACGGTCATTTTTCCATCGTAAAAGGGCTCAAAACTAGGCTATTCTTAGGAATTAGAGTCAAAAAAAGGTATCTTTGCATTCTAGTTTTAAAATCATCTAATCCGTATGGATAGTAAGAGAGTGTTGTTTATCTCGCAAGAGATTCACCCGTACCTACCAGAGAACTCTATTTCAAGTACAACCTTGGCATTAGCAAAGAAAACGAATGAAAGTGGCCATCAAGTTCGTGTTTTTATGCCTCGCTTTGGAGTAATAAATGAGCGACGTCATCAGTTGCACGAGGTCATCCGATTGAGCGGAATGAATGTGGTGATTAATGACATGGACATGCCTTTAATCATTAAAGTTGCTTCTGTACCTGGTGCTCGAATGCAAGTTTATTTCATAGACAATGAAGAGTATTTTAAACGCAAGTTTACATACACTGACGCAGACGGAAATCAATTTGAAGATAATGATGAGCGCACTCTGTTCTTTTCAAAAGGAGCTATAGATACTGTAGAGAAATTGGGCTGGAAGCCAGACGTTATTCACGTTCACGGTTGGATGTCCGCTTTAGTACCAATGTATTTGCGTTTGTTCCAAAGTGAAAATCCAATCTTTAAGGATGCCAAAGTGATATTCTCAGCATACGACAATGGATTTAAAGGAAGTCTTGGTCCAAAACTCAAAGCAGGAATGGAGTTTGATGAGATAGATCCGGCGCTAACAGAAGGATTAGACTCACCAACTACTGCTGACCTTCACAAACTGGCTGCCAAATACGCTGATTTTGTGGTCTTAGGAGATGAAAACACGGACGACTTGGAAGAATACGCAAAGTCTGTAGGTGTAGACGTGATTGATGGAAAAGCATTTGGTGAGCAACCGGAGGATGCAATTAAGGTTTATGAATCACTTTTCGTAGAAAGCGACGTTGAATAAGTTCATTTCTTTTGTAGTCCTATTAACTATTTTTTCCTTTGTCTCTTGCGAGAGAGGCAACGGGTCTATTGGTTCAGGAAAATTTGTGGATGACCGCCCAGAATTAGGCGAAAAGCTAACTTTTCCAGTTGTTTCCTATACCATTGGCTGGGATAGTGTTAGTACTAAAAATCCATCTCAAGTAATTTTAGGGAATTATAATGATCCCCTTTTTGGTAGGACAAATGCCTCGTTTGTTTCAAGAATCCTTCTTTCTAAATCCTCACCAGATTTTGGTGCAGGTACTATTTGCGATTCCGTAAAAGTTCGAATTGCATATTCTGGTTATTATGGCGTAGAAGGAGACCAAATTCATCTTGAAGTAAGCCCTGTCTCGTCGGAATTAATAGATTCTATCTCCTATTATTCCAACGGCTCAATAGATCACGAAAATTCTATTGTGGATACCTTGGTTGCTTTGGCTCCAAGTGACACTGTTTTTAATGGCGTTGATGAGTTAGTAGGTTACCTAACTTTTGATGCTGACCCAGGTTATTTTCAAGAGCATATTTTTGATGCCGCGGTGAATGGAGAAGCTCATTTTGCTGATAATGAAGATTTTGTGAAAGAGGTTCCTGGCCTTTGGTTTCGGGATATAGGCATGGGGTCTACAATTGCCGGTTATTTTAACTTAGAAGCTTCTGGTTCTTTAATTGAATTATACTACCACACGGGTGTTGATGATACCGTTGCAAAGGTCTTTGATTTAACTTTTGGACAGAATTTTAGCGACCCCAGTTTGAGCTATAACTTATTCACCAACGATTATTCAAACGCAAGTTTTGACATCGATATGATGGATACCCTAAACGGTGAAGTACTCACCTACGTTCAAGGTGGCTCTGGGGTGCGTACCTATTTGAAATTTCCAGGTTTGGATACTTTAATTGGCAAAGAGTACTCTATCAATAAGGCTGATTTGTCTTTTGATGTACTCCAAGGCACGGCTGGGGTGTATAGGTTTCCAAGTTCTCTAATCGTCATACAAGACTTAGATTCTACACAGCAATTAATAAAAGATTATACCTCTGCAATTAACTCAACTGGAGGAATAGTGTCGCGGACTGACGTCCGGGAATTTAATTACACCTTCAATGTGACCAGAATGGTTCATGATTTTGTGAATGAACGTGAAGAAATTCTACCTGTGATGTTAGCACCTTCTTCTAGCAGTGGAAACCTGCATCGAGTTGTTCTGGGTGGCGGGCTGCACCCTAGTATACCTGCGGAATTTAATGTCTATTTTACGCGTAGTAAATAAGAAGTCTTATTTTCGCCTATCAAATCAATTTAACTACTTGTTCTTATGTGCGGTATTGTTGGATACGTTGGAGATCGAAAAGCTTTCCCCATATTAGTAAATGGCTTGAAACGCCTTGAATATCGTGGATATGATAGCTCAGGAGTTGCTCTTGCTCAAGATGGAGAAATAGCCTTGTATAAAAAGCAAGGTATGGTTAAGGGTATGGAAGAGTTGGCCTTGACACACAACACAAATGGATCCACGGGCATTGCGCATACAAGATGGGCAACTCATGGACAGCCTTCTGATGAAAATGCACATCCACATGTAAGTAATT